>Ga0208265_100516_pt1 | contig 11054 bp, 10 predicted proteins | sample LakWasMet44_HOW7_2_FD_183882 | JGI IMG/M metagenome (GOLD analysis project Ga0208265, IMG submission 183882) | Freshwater sediment methanotrophic microbial communities from Lake Washington under simulated oxygen tension - Sediment Metagenome... | ecosystem: Environmental > Aquatic > Freshwater >... | reverse complement strand
CGCTTAGATAGATCCACGCCTACGCGCACCGCTGGAACTTGGGTATTCTTGTCCATGGGCTTCCCCTTTCAACATGGCATTGATGACTCAGACCACCAATCTTGGCGCTTTGACGCCGTTGCCTGAAGGTGGGAAGTCCCTTCGTATTCCGCTCAAGCCGACTCGCGTCGGCAGGCCGCCGCTCGCGGCTCAGCTTCAACGTTAGGGCTCATTGAAATGTTGAGCTTGCAATCGACATTGGTGAAAGCTGGCGCAGCGCTCTTGTTGGGCCTTGGCGCGTTCCTTTTCTCGGCATTCGCGTTGCGTCCCTACGCTCCGTTCCTAATGCCGCTTGGGCTGACGTCGGCAGAATGGGTTCTTGCCGCTGGAGTTGGCGTCTTGGTCTGTGCTGTTGCCGTATGGCGCCTTGCGCGCGGGGCTAGCGCGAAGTCTGAGGTGTCGGCATTTCTGGACGCGGCCGATGGAGATCACCTTGGCTGAACTAGGTGCGACTGTGAGCCCTAACCTGTCACTCGAGCCGACTCGCGTCGGCAAGCCGCCGCTCGCGGCTCAGCTTCAACGTTGTGCGTCTTAAAACTCTCCCATTCGGTGAGCCCGCGGAAGTTCATTGGGGCTCGGATATCGAGTGCCTGGACTTCTCGTCGCAGGGGCTAAGCGTGAGAATTGCACGCGAGGTCTCCAGCGATCGGAACGTCAAAGGAGTTGACGTTTGCTTTGTCGAGGCCTCTGCGTTCCGCTATCTCGATGAACTCGACCTTGCGAGGTATTGGACTTCAGAAGGCTTCGTGCGCGGCTATCCGGTCCTGGAGGTCTTAGCAGGCGGGTGGTGTGATGAAGAAGCTACGCTTCAGGGATACCAAAATTCTCGTCGCGAGTGGCTCGTCGTTACTGGCAACGGTTGCGTCAGCGTTTTTGCCTCCACCAATCCAACGGTACGGGCGGTTGAGTGGCAACGTGACGCATAACCTGTCGCTCAACCGGACCTGCAACGGCATGCCGCCTGCGGGCCTCATTTCATTCTGGCCCTGCGGCGTCCTGCCGTCGCGGGCCGGTTAGCTTCAACGTTAGAGCGCATGACACAGTGGCTCACGATCATCCTATGCGCGTTGCTTCTTGGCGCAGCGTGTGCATGGATGACGTCCGGGCGGCGAGGCCTGATAGTTTCTGGTGGCTTGTCCTATTCCGCGGTACTTGTGTGGTTGCTGCTGTCCCCACGCGGGGACCTAGCTTGGCCCATACCGCTGTTCTGGGTAGGCAGCGTTGCTGCGGCTGTGGCATGCGGTACGTATGTCGCATGTCAGCGAGCATTTCGTTCGAAGCCATGAGATCGCCCAAAATGCGCTCTAACAAATCATTCGAGCCGACGCCCTTCTGCGCGGCTCAACTCAAACGTTGAACAGCTGAATGCTCCACCGCGTTTTCTTCCTGCTGGGCTTCCTGCCGACCGTGGTCATTGCAGCGCCTTCGAATGAGCTCGACCCTGTGGTGCGCCTCTATCGCGACTTCGCGTGGGAAGCTGTAATCGGCACGCCCACCGCTGGTCCAGGGCTTCTCTTCCAGTCTGACGCTGTCTGGTCGCGCTATTTCTCCCTTCGGCTAATCAAGCTACTTCGAAACGACCGTCAGTGTGTTTCGCGAACGAGGGAAATTTGCAAGCTCGATTTCAGTCCAATCTGGGCATCGCAAGATCCGGGTGCAGCCAGACTGAAGGTCCTTCCTGGCGAGACACCTGCAACGGTTAACGTGTCCTTTGACTATCCCGCCAATGGGGAGCGCATCGGCATGAAGTTCTTTCTACAACAGTCTGGCGCCAGATGGCTCATCGACGACATCCAGTATGGAGATGGCCGGCGACTTGGGAAGATCCTGGAGGCGCGGGAATGAGCACTGCACTTGCCAGTGTGGCCATCTGTTCAACCGGTCATTCGAGCCGATCGCCTTCGGCGCCGGCTCAACTTCGACGTTATGCAGCAGGCTAGCCAATCTGCAAAGGCAGCGCGCCGGTCGTGCCTGTGCCGCGATCATGCGAGGCAACGTGCCGTGCCGTCCGCCAGTTCTGGCTTGGCGCGGCCGTCGTCCGCTTCGGCATGCCGTGATCTTGCCGGTACGGGCAAGGCCAGTCGTTCTCTTTCCCTGTTTCGCGACGGATCTTTGTGTTTGGCGCCAGCCTGTCGCCTCCGCCGTGCGCCACGTGGCGCTCACTTCGGTATGCTCCGGGCCACTTTCACGGCAGTGCCAGTCACGTGGCTCTGCATAACCCGTCGCTCGAGCCGATCGCCTTCGGCGCCGGCTCAGCTCAGACGTTAGACCTGTGCAAGGCACTTACATCTTGCCAAGCGAGTTCGCGCTGCTCGTTGCGTTCTGGTTTGGCCCGCCATGGTTGATCGCGGCAGTGGCCCAGTGGCACGCCTTGTCGCCGAAGCGTAGCGCGGTCAGTGGCCGAGCTCGCTTTCTAGCCCTTGCAGGGACACCCCTAGTGAGCTTAGTGCTTGGGGTTGGTACTCTCGTTGCGTCCCCGTCCGCTCTCAAATTCCTTGGCGTGGTAGACGTTCAAGCTTTCGGGCTCTACCTACCAATTCTCCCGCTGGCCTATGTCTCGGTTGCTGTCGTTGCTTCATCCGCCACTTGGCTTGCAATTCGAGCGAGCGCACAGGTCTAACCTGGCGCTCGAGCCGACTCGCGTCGGCCAGCCGCCGCTCTCGGCTCAGCTCCAACGTTGTGCGTCGCTAGATGGGTGACCGAGATGATCGACCGATTCATTCCGCAGATTGAGGCTGCTCAAGCGCAAGGAGCCGTTGTCTTGCTCAAGTGGGACGGGGAGAGGCCGAACCTTCGCTGCACGGTTGTCATCACGCGCCAGGACACGGACTATGTTTGGCGCAAAGACTGTGAAGGTGTTGCGGCGGGATTGGCGGAGGCGCTGCACGACTACGAGGCCAAACATGCTCATTGAACTAGGCTGCCTTTCACGCGCAACGCACAACCTGTCATTCGAGCGGACCGCCTTCGGCGTCCGCTCACTTTCACGTTGGGCGTCATGAAACTCGCTCTTCTCGCCATCGCAGTGCTGCTATCGCAGGACGCGTTCGCGCAGAGTTATCTCGTGGCCGGTGAGTTTCCTTTTTGGGCCGAGAAGGCCTGGGCTGAGGCGGAGAAGCGTAGCTCGCTGCAGATCTCAAGAAGGGTGAACCCGTTCGTTTGGCGCGGCGACTTCAATGGCGACGGCCACCCGGACTTTGCTGTGTTGGTCGTTGACCCAAAAACCAAGAAGGAAGGCATCGCCTTCCTCTTTCAACGTGGCAAGACTATTGTGGTCGGCGCCGGCAGCGAGTTTGGCAACGGCGGCGATGACTTCTCTTGGATTGACATGTGGCACGTGGAAGACAAGGGGACTGGTCATGGCAACTACAGAGGTCAGAGTGTCACTCTTCGGGCGGACGGGCTCATGGTCGCGAAAGAGAGCTCTGCAAGCGCACTCATCTACTTCCGCAATGGCAAACCCATTTGGCAGCAGTATGGTGACTAGCGTTCCGCAAGCCTGGTACGTGCCGCCCAACCCGGCATTCCAGCGGACGGCCTTCGGCCGTCGCTGAATTTCAACGTTAGGCCACACCAAAGAAGTTTGATCTACTTCGCCATCTCGAAAGACACAATCCAGCCATGAGCCACCGCAAGTGGATTGCCTCCCGGCAAACCCGCAGCAACGCTGTGTCGTTGTTTACGACTTTAATTGCCCGGAACAGCTGACTCCAACAAATAAAGTCCGTCGGGCTCAAATAAAGACGGTCGGACATTTTCCACATTGTGGAAGCTCAGGCCGCTCACATAGGACACGTTGCCCGAGGAAACTGCCCCCCTCTTCCAGTTCATAAGCAGTCGAAAAGGCATGAGTGCAGTTCCCCAAGACGACGAACCAACCGAAGGCCTACGCGGGCTTGATCAGTTGCAGGTGCCGGACTCGCGCATGCGGTTCCTCGCAGTTCGAGAGGGCGGGTGGGTGAGGTCCATCACTCAGCAGGATCGCCATGAGTTCATTGCTGCCTATGACCTTAATCCGGCCGTTCCAGAAGACATCCGCGTCCAGTTCGACACTGCCAGGAACCTCTATCTCTACGCGTGGAACGTCTACCGGTTCCATGTGGTCGCGGAGCACCAAGCGCTTTCGACTCTCGAACTTGCGCTGCGCACGAGACTCATCTCCGCCAATGTGCTGGACGCCAAAGGAACGCACACGCGAACCTTGGCTCCCAAGGTGCCGGGAGATCGCAGCTGAGGTCGCCAAATGCTGGTGGCGTGGCGATTTTGTGGACTTCCATGCCCTGTTTGAGCTCCTCAAGCCGGTAGAGCCCCGGCGGTTTAGGCAGGGATACCAGGAGCCTTCTTAAGCAAACACACCAGGAAAGCTCAGCCGCGCCACCTCGATCCTCGTGGCGAAGACGACGTCGGGCTTGTCCAGGGCATACCAGATGACGCCGCAGACCTGGGCCAACTCCGGAGTCCACTCGCTGCTGGCCCGAACCGTCTCGACGTACCGGGTGTTCCAGAGCAGGCTGCCGCTCAGGCCCTTCGGATTCGGCAGATCGATTTCGGGACCATCGGCTTCGCTCCTGCCCATGCTGGGGTAATGGATGGCGACATGCTTCAACGGGTCGAAGCCCGAGCCGATTGGCTGAGTGGTTTGCAGCTCCTGCGACAGCACGGACAGCGAGGAAATTCGCAGCTCCCCATAGAGCGTCGCCTTGATTCGATCCGCTATGACCGGGTCGTGGCGGATGAGGTTGTAGCCAGGGTAGCCCACCCAGAACAGGAGTTCCTCCTTGACAGCCGAAAACCGTCGAGCGACGCGCGCCTTGGGCACGGCCTGCCTGTCCCATCCGGTGGGAATGGCGGCCACTTCAACCGCTGCGACGTTGACGGGATAGGCAGCCCTGCGCGGCGTATTGGTAACTGCAACGTAGTGATCGCCCGGGGCCGGCAGATGCGCCAGCAGGCCGCCCGACGGGATCTTGTCGAAGTTGTGGTCGGCCGTGATCAGCCAGGTGGTGTCGCCGTTCTGGAGGTAGCTGCCGCTGCCCCATGCGACGGCTGTCTGCTGGTCTTCGGTCATGCTGATTGGCGTCGCGAACTTGCGAGCGTGCTTCCGCATTTCTTCCTTGACCGACTCAATTGTCTTTGTCCACTCCTCTGGCGTCATTGCGCATCTCCATTGGTTTGCCTAACGGCCCAGTATGTGGCGCACCTGCTTGAGCGCCCCTCAGTGTTTTTGCTTTGATGTGACCGAATTCCCGACCGCATGCCTGGCAATCCTCGGGCTGCCCAGCGCGATCACCGTAGTGGCCACCCGCTGCCGTGACGATGTGCGATGACTTGGGATCCGTGCGCTCATAAACGCAATGAAAAACGCGTTTCGTGCCCAGAAGGCATGACAGTGGCGGATTGCGCATTCCGTCGCAGTTCGATGCGTCTGCGTGACGAGAGGAAGCCCGGACCGGCCTTAGAGTCCCGTTCCCTCGACGTCAGCATCTAACGGATCAAGACATGGACAGCCGCGTTTTCTGGCTCAAGCCCTCACGCTCAACGGCAGATATGCCGGAATTCCCGGCGCCGATGCCGATTGCCAATCTGTCCAGGGGCGTCGAGACCTGCGCGGTGTTGGACCTGAACATTCTCAATACCTTCCACAAGCACCTGACGACGCCGCCAGACCAGCGCAGCGAGGAGCTCCGAGCGGATATCTTGGCGATCAAGAAGATCCTCGATGTGCCGGGGATGTTTGTGGCGGCCGGGTTTGCGCTGGGCGAAGCCGACGAGGCCTACCTCGAGGGTTTGGTCGAGTCCTACGAGGAATTCTTCGCCACCGAGCTGCCAACCTTCGGCGACGCGCCAAACGCGATCGCCGCGGGGCAGGCCCGGCAGCGCTCGCGCAAGTACAAGGCGCTGCCGGCGGACGACCGGCAGTTCCTGTCATCCAGCTACCTGGCCCTGCTCAAGGTCCACGAGATCCTGGTGACCCAGCCCACCGCTTCGCCGGAGGCCATGTTCGACGACTATCTGGAGTACATGGACCGCGTGGCTGACCTCGTCCCGGGCGTGGAGACCGAAGTCGCCAAGCATTGCTTCTTCAAGGCTCCGGGCGGCAGCACCGACCCCTTCCTTGTCCGGTCGAGGGCCATCCGCAAGAACTTCGACAAGGGTGGCAAGGGCGAGGCACGGGTCGACCGGGTGCTCAACGGCGCGCGTGACGTCATGTACTTGCGTAGCGCGGCCGTCCAAGATGGCCGGCAGTTGGATGGCAGGGTCCAGGACACCTGGCTGCTGACATCCGACGCCGGCCTGGCTGGCCTGTGCGCGTCCATCCACTTCGTGCCCAAGGACGGCGAGCGCGCTAAGTTCACGACGCTGGCGCGACACCCCACGCGCGACGTCAACAGCTACTGGCGCTACGTCGACCGCGCCAGCAATCGCGTGCTGCTCGAGCGCGATCGGGCGCGCCACGGAGCGCAGGACTTCGTCGGCGACGCCTTCATCGCGAAGCTGACGCAGCTGGCGCTGGAGCTCAACGACCGGCTGACCCGCCTGTCGCAACGAGGCTAGCCCCGCCCGAGGCTTTCCAAGACCTGTCTTCGTCGAGGCTGAGCTTAAGGCCAGCGGTACCTATACAGCCTAGTCAGCGCTTCGCTACATCCCCGCTGTCGGCCCGACATCTGAACGCCCATCGGGGCGCTCGCGCCAGACGCTTCTCAACCTCAATGGAGTTCATCATCCTCATGTTTGACTACTTCCTCCTTGCCTTTGTGTTGCTCGCCTTCGCGCCAATCGTGCTCATGCGGTGGCATGGCATGAAACTGCCCCGGACCCGTGGCGACCGCACGGACCGCAAGGCCGTCAACCGGCATCTGCGCCTCGTCGATGCGCAACTTCGGGGCCGATATGGGGCGCGCGGCATCTTCGTGACCGAGGCCTACAGCTGCATCGCGCACGCCCTGATGCTGAGCGGCGTGCTGCCGTACGTGCTCTTTTCCAGCGCGACCGCGACCTGGCACCCCGACTTCACCCGCGGCGTTCAGCTGGTGAGTGGCATTGCAATGTTGGCCTGCGTGGTGTTCTATGGCCGGGTGGCTTGGCGTCGCTACAAGCACGCGTCCAGCAGGTGAGTGCGTTGCGCACCTGCCTCCGCGACCGGCTCAGCTTAAACGTTGAACGGCAGCTTTCTGGAGTCGAGTTCGATGATGCAGAAGACCGCTTCCGTTGTGGAGCAGCCGGTCGCTGAGCTAGGGCTGCTAGAGACATTGGCAAAGCGTCGACCACTGTCGGCGGCCGCAATAAGCGGTCAGTGGAACGGCTGCCGATGAGCGATAGATGGTCACTCCGCCCCGGCCGTTCGGCGACGACCTTTACGACACACGCACGGGCGAAGTTGACGCTGCGTCCGTGGCCCGCCTTGCGAAGACGACGCGCTGGCTAACCTAACGGTGGCCGTTGCCAAATTACCCACTCGGGCCGTCTCAGTCACGTGGGATGTGGGGAGGGGTGAATCGGTTGTGGTGGAAATGAATACGTTCGCCAAGACATCGTTTGGTGGCGTAGCAATGGTTCCACGCGGCGGTAGAGCTTTTCGAGGAACTCTGTCGTCCACCAGGGTCATGGAGAGCGGCTCGCGCAACCTGGTTGCTCGGCTTGAGACGGCGATGGAAGAGCACCGCTCAGCACGTACGACATTCACTTCGGAATGGCCGTTCGCAATCATCCGAAGCTTGGGGTCAATCTTTCGAACACCTGCGCCAAGCTGCGCGGACCGTTTAGGCTTTGACATGCCGCATCCTCCCTCCTGACCTTCTATCCCGTCAGAGGGCTAAGGGCATCGTCATCTGCGCGGTCGCGGGCGGCGCGTCGGCGTACTTCAGCGGCAGCATCGCGATGACCTTCTCCGCCTCGGCGCGGTCGTTCACGCGCTGGGCTCGCGCCGCCATCGACAGGCCGGTGATCGACATGATGTCGGGCGTGTCATGGTCAACCGTGAGCGACACGCGATCATCGTGCGCGAGGTTCCTGGCCTTCTGGCTTTCAAGGCCGCAGAGAAACCACAGCGTGAGCCCCTCGTTCACATAGCCCACCGTGGTTGCCTGGGGCCAGCCGTCCGGCCGCAGCGTCGCAATCGTCATGATTCTGTGACCATCAAGCAGGGCCAGGATCTTCTGCTTCATCAGATCGTCCATGGGGATCTCCATAGCTGCCGTTCGGCGGGATGCCAGGGCCAGCCTGCCATGGCGGGGCCCGGGCCGCGTTGACCGCAGTCAACGCAAATTCCCCCTCGGAGGCGCCGCGATTGAGGCCGGGAGACAATCCGCAGCTCATCCACCACGGGGCGTTGGCATGGAAGCAAAGAACCATTGGGACCGCGTCTACGCGAGCAAGCCGGCCGAAACGGTCAGCTGGTTCCAGCCGCATGCCCAGCAGTCGCTGGCGCTGATACGGCGGATCGCCGGCCCGGGCCCGAGCCGCGTGATCGATGTGGGCGGCGGCGCCTCGACGCTGGTCGACGACCTGATGGCGCAGCCGCGGTTTGAGGTCGCGGTGCTCGACATCTCCGCGGCCGCACTCGCCGTGGCGCAGCAGCGGCTGCAGGCGCGGGCCGATGCCGTGCATTGGATCGTCGGCGACATCACCCAGGTCGACTTGCCCGAGAACGCCTACGATATCTGGCACGACCGCGCGGTGTTCCACTTCCTGACCGAACCGGCGCAGCGCGCGGCCTATGTGGAACGGGTGCGGCGCGCGGTGCGGCCGGGCGGGCATGTCATCGTGGCCGCCTTCGGACCCGAGGGCCCCACGCAATGCAGCGGCCTGCCGGTGGTGCGCTACGCGCCGGGCGAACTCCACGCCCAGTTCGGCGGCTCATTCGAGTTGCTGGAGCACCTCAGCGAGGCGCATCAGACGCCGGCCGGCGCGATCCAGCAATTCGTCTACTGCCACTGCCGGATGCACTGAGCCGCCCGCGTCCGCCGGGCATCCTTGTGTACGCGCTGCAGCGGTTGGTGGCGCCGGCGCTCAGGCGGCCAACTTGGCGTGCACCGCCGGGAAATCGATGTCGGTGGCGGCCACGTTGTTGACGTAGTTGGTCAGCACGTTGAGGGCCACGTTCAGCACGATCTCGACCACGCTGGCTTCATCGAAGTCGGCAGCGCGCAGGGCGGCCAGGTCAGCGTCGGAGACGCGCCCACGGGTCTCTGCCACGCGGCGAGCGAAGCGCAGCGCCGCCGCGCTGCGTGCGTCATCCGAGCGGCCCGCACGTGCGGCGTCGATTTCGGCGGCACCGATCTTGGCGACGTTGGCGGCCAGGTAGCTGTGTGCCGACAGGCAGTAGTCGCAGCCGTTGTGTTCGGCGATGGCCAGTGCGATGCGCTCACGCAGCTGCGCGCTCAGCTTGCCCTTGGCCAGGGCGCCGTTCAGCGACAGATAGCCTTCCAGCGCGGCGGGGCTGTGGCCCACCAGCTTCATCAGATTGGGCACCACGCCCAGTTGCTGCTTGACGGCTGCCAGCAGGGGCTTGGAGGCTTCGAGCGAGGTTTCGACGCTGGGGATGCTGATGCGCGACATGTTCAATCTCCGGTGGGTAGCAGGGGGCAAGTTGATTGGGGTTTGGTCTCATCCGCCCTGTGTTGAGCGAATGGCTGAACTGTCCTTGAATCGCCCGCTGCTTAGAATCACCTGCAAATCCAAGACACCGTTACGTGGAGAGAAACAGTGGACCGACTGCACCTGATCAATGTGTTCACGGCGGTGGTGGACGCGAACGGTTTTGCCGGCGCCGCGCGCAAGCTCAACATCTCGCCGCCCGCGGTCACGCGGGCCATCAGCGAGCTGGAAGCCCATCTGGGCGTGCGCCTGCTGACGCGCACCACGCGGGTGGTGCGGGTCACGGACGCGGGGGCGCGCTATGTGGAGGATTGCCGGCGCATCCTGGCCGATTTGGCCGAGGCCGACGAATCGGTGAGCGGCCTGCACGGCGCACCACGAGGGCGGCTGACGCTCACGGCGCCGGTGCTCTTCGGCGCGCTCTACGTCACCCCCATCGTGACGGAGTATCTGCAGCGCTATCCCGAGGTGACGGCCTCTTGCTGGTTTCTCGATCGCGTCGTGAACATGATGGACGAGGGCGTGGACATCGCCGTGCGCATCGGCGAATTGCCCGACTCTTCGATGCAGGCGATCCGTGTCGGCAAGGTGCGGCGCGTGATCTGCGCGGCGCCCAGCTATTTGGAGCGGCATGGCGAGCCGCAAAGCCCGGACGAGCTGGCGGCCCACACCATTGTTTCCGCCAGCGGCGTCACCCCCGCGCCCGAATGGCGCCTGGTGGAGAACGGCGCAGCCAGGATCGTGAAGCTGCAGCCGCGCATGATCACCACCACCAATGATTCGGCGGTGGCCGCCGCCGTGGCTGGCTTTGGCTTGTCGCGCCTGATGTCCTACCAGGTCGCGGAACATGTGCGCGAAGGGCGCCTCAAGATATTGCTGAGCGAGTTCGAGACGGCGCCCCTGCCGGTGCAGCTGGTGCACCGCGAGGGGCGTCATGCCTCGCAGAAGGCGCGCGCATTTCTGGATCTGGCGATCGAACGGTTGCGCGCCAGCCCGGCGCTCAACTGAAGCGCATTGCCGAGCGCGGCGCGCGGCGGCTGGTTTCCAATGCACCGGCACCCAGCCGGACTATCCTGACACCTCAAGGAGCGATGCATGCGTGAACACCGGGTCGATGTTGCCATCATTGGCAGTGGCACGGCGGGCATGTCCGCCTATCGCGCCGCCTTGGCGCACACCAGCAGCGTGCTGGCCATCGAGGGCGGCCCTTATGGCACCACCTGCGCCCGCGTTGGCTGCATGCCCAGCAAGCTGCTGATTGCCGCGGCCGAGGCGGCGCATGCGGTGGCCGAGGCGGGCCGCTTCGGGGTGTGCGTCGATGCCCCGGCGCGCATTGACGGCATGGCCGTGATGGCCCGGGTGCGCAGCGAGCGGGATCGTTTCGTCGGCTTCGTGACCGAGGCGGTGGAGGGCTGGGC
>Ga0208265_100502_pt1 | contig 11442 bp, 8 predicted proteins | sample LakWasMet44_HOW7_2_FD_183882 | JGI IMG/M metagenome (GOLD analysis project Ga0208265, IMG submission 183882) | Freshwater sediment methanotrophic microbial communities from Lake Washington under simulated oxygen tension - Sediment Metagenome... | ecosystem: Environmental > Aquatic > Freshwater >... | reverse complement strand
AGTGGAACTACCTGATCCCTATCAGGAATTTATCGCTTATGTTCTAAAACCCGGTAAAACCGCGCATGAACTTAATGTCGAGTTTCTGATCACCAAAGAAAAAAAATCCGGTGGCCTTGGCAAAGGCCGTAAAACTACGCTGAATAATCTGCGCTATAGCTATAACTATCTTAATTACGCACAGCCGGAAGATGGAGAAATTGCCAAGCTTTTATCGGCGCTGACATTATCATTCATCGGCGATCCGATACTTAGCGGTGCTACCGGGCATATTGTGTTGATGAAAATGCTGCAAACCGGTCGGCTATTTTTGCAAGACACCGATCATTCGCCATTAACCAGCGGCGAGCCGCGTGAACTCAGCCTGGCTTGGCAAGCATTAGATACCGATGCCTTTCAACTGCATGTTGGTGTTGAACCTGTAGCCAAGCTGATAATGACTGAACCAGCGCTTTATTTGGATGTGTTGGCCGGGACATTAGGCCAAGTTAATACGCATCAGCTTTCTTTAGTACAACTCAATAAACTGCTCACTGCGCCACAGGTGCCGACCGAATACGCAGAGGAATTCAGTCTGCGCTTAACCCTTGAATATCCTGAGCTGCCGCTGCCGCCGCCTAAAAAAGTTGAGCTGAAGGACGTTGAACATTTGACGCCCACACCTTGCTTGTCGTTATTTGGCACCAAGCTATCCGATCAGCATTACAACCACTTTATCCAGGTTAGCTTCAACTACGGTGATTGGTACCTGAGCGCTTATGCGCCAGACCAACAGACAGTAATTAAAACTGACCAAGGCCTTGTTCGTATTCATCGTGATCTGGATGCTGAACAAGAAGCGGTTAAATTTTTGGCCAGTGTTGGCTTTGCTTCAGTACCGCAACCGCCGTCGGCTAATCGTGAATTAATACTCATCAGCCCAGGTAATTCAGCCATTGAGTCTGCTACACGATGGAGCGAATTTCTGCAAAATACCCTGCCGCAATTGCAAGAGCAAGGCTGGGTTTGCAACTTTGAAGACAGCTTTTTACTGAACTTTCAAAGCGCACAAAATTGGGATGCAGAAATCAGTGACAGCCAGAATGACTGGTTTGAGATGCGCTTTACCGTTGAAGTTAATGGTCAAGCCCTGCCGTTATTACCCTTGCTGATGCCCGTGCTGGAGCACTACGATCCGGAAAATCTACCCGAATTTTTAAGCATACCGCTGGCAGATCACAGCTACCTGAATTTACCCAGCGATAAACTCAAGCCCTTTCTAGCAGTGTTGATGGAGCTGTTCAACACCAGCAGTCTCGATAAAAACGGCAACCTGAAACTGTCGCGATTTAATATCGCCAGTTTGGCTGATTTGGAAAGCCACAGTTACGGCTTGTTTTCGATTCGAGGCGGCAAGGAGCTGCGCGAGCTGGCGCAAAAAATAAAAGACTTCAGCGGCATTGCCACTGCTGACTTACCGCTTAACTTTAATGCCACGTTGCGTAATTACCAACAACAAGGGCTGAACTGGCTGCAGTTTCTACGTGAATACCAGTTCGGCGGCATTTTGGCGGATGACATGGGCTTGGGTAAAACTATCCAAACCCTCGCCCATTTATTGCTGGAAAAACAAAGCGGGCGCATGACTTTACCGTGTTTGATTATCGCCCCCACCAGCTTGATGAGTAACTGGCGCCGCGAAGCCGAACGATTTACACCCGAATTAAAAGTGCTGATTTTGCAAGGCGCAGAACGCAAACTACTTTTTGATCAAATCAACGAATATGATCTGGTGTTAACCACCTATCCACTTCTGCCCAGAGACGAAGACATCCTGCTGGAGCATCGTTATCACTACCTGATTCTGGACGAAGCGCAGACCGTTAAAAACCCGCTAGCCAAAGCCGCGCAAATCGTGCGCCGTATCAATGCTAGTAACCGGCTGTGTTTGACCGGCACGCCGATGGAAAACCACCTGGGCGAGTTGTGGGCACAATTCGACTTTTTGATGCCCGGTTTTCTTGGTGACAATGCCCACTTTAAGAAACTTTATCGTACCCCAATTGAGCTGCATGGCGATAACGAACAACGCTCGCGACTGATTCGCCGCATCGCGCCATTCATGCTGCGCCGCACTAAGCAGGAAGTGGTTACCGAGTTACCGGCCAAAACCGAAATCATCCGCTCGGTGCCGTTGCACGAAAAACAAGCGGCGTTATATGAAAGCATACGCCTGACCATGGAGAAAAAAGTCCGCGATGCCATTGCCCAAAAAGGCTTGGCGCGTAGCCATATCACCATTCTTGATGCCTTGTTAAAACTGCGACAAACCTGCTGCGACCCGCGCACACTGGCTCTTAAAGAAGCACAAAAAATTCACCAATCCGCCAAACTTGATTTGTTAATGGACATGCTCCCTGAACAACTGGAAGAAGGCCGACGCATTCTGGTGTTTTCTGCGTTCACGCGCATGATCGCGATCATTGAAGAAGAATTAAACAAACGCCACATCGGCTACAGCAAACTCACCGGACAAACCCGCAAACGCGACGAAGCCATCGAATTGTTCAAAAGCGGCGAGGTTAATGTATTTTTAATCAGCCTAAAAGCCGGCGGCGTTGGCTTAAACTTGACCGAAGCTGACACTGTAATTATTTACGACCCCTGGTGGAACCCGGCCGCAGAAAGCCAAGCCACCGATCGCGCCCATCGCATCGGCCAAGACAAGCCGGTATTCGTCTACAAACTCATCACCGAAAACACCGTCGAAGAAAAAATTCTCGCCATGCAGGACAGAAAACGCGCCTTGGCCAATGGTATCTACGGAGAAGGCGATAAAGACGACACCTTAAAACTCACCGCCGACGATTTGACGGCGTTGTTTGATCCTTTGTAGGCCATCTCGTTAGGGTTTCGATGAACAATTTGATTTCATTGGTTTGGCATGGACATTAGAACTGCGACATTTGATGCCCTGTTTGAACGCACTTTCAACAATAATGCTGTATGAGCCCCGAGTATGAATGACATCGACATAAACATAGATCGCTTCAAGGAGTTCGTTGATTCTTGGAAAAATGGCTACCGCTTTGCCCTTTTTTCCTATGTGGCTCTTAAGCAGCAAGATAACCTGACAATGATCATTGCGGCTTCAATTCGTTTGATGCCCGTGCTGGATACTACAAAAATCGTGTTTTTCACACATGATTCAAAATCTGTTACCGCTGGCATTACGCATTGGGAAATTGAAGATAACTCACTTGGATTTTTAGCACATATCGCTGATGGTTTTATCCTCCTGCCAAATGGCGAGCGTATGCAGTTATGTAATGACAAAGAAAATAATATCTGGTCTCAATTCAATCCAGGCACAGATCTTATAAAAAACAATCAACCGCGAGCGACTAGCCTTAGACTATCAGGATCTAACATTGACATTTTTTTCCAGAATGCAGGTGGCCTTGATGAAATCGACGGTGAGTTACAGTCATCCACAATTCCTTTTAATGGTCTTAGCGACTTATGCGGTGCCCTTAATCTTGGCTGGTATCAGCTAACAAATTCAGCGGGGCAAAAGTCTGAATTGTTAGTTCATGCCGAGCAATTGCTCGTATTAGATAGGACTGGATCAATAATATCTGATGGAAAAGCCAGATTAAATTTATTGATAGCTCCTGGTCTTACGCGATCCCAATTTAAAATTGGAATAAGACCATGGGATGGAAATTATTTTGGACGAAAAAGCTTTTCCGGTGATGACATTACGTGGTTTGAAGATGATGGTGTTGCAAGAGGCTCAGTTGAAATAAGTGTTGGTGATACCCCCGCTGTTCTTGTTCTTCTTAGCCATGACAATAATTTGTTTGATCGTTGGTGGGTTTTTGATCCGGCAAAGCATATAAACCACCACTATGCGGCATATAAGGCAATTGACAGTGACCTTACCGTTTTAAAAAGGTTCCTGTCAGGTCAATCCAAAAATCCAGGTAACGATTTAGAGTCTGGAATTACTTTGCTTTTAGGACTTTTCGGATTCACAGTTTTGCATTTCGGTCTAACTCCCTCATTGCAAGAAGCTCCCGACCTATTAGCCTTTTCTGAAGCCAATCAACTTGCCGTTATCGAATGCACGACAGGAATTCCAAACGAAAATAACAAGGTTTCAAAGCTAATCATTAGAACAGAGCAAATCCGTGCATCTCTTGTAAACTCAGGCAATGCTCATATCGAAGTGTTACCAATTATCGTAACAACTTCAGCTAGAGATTCTGTTCCGAAAGACATTGAAGAAGCAGGAAAACATGGTGTGGTTGTTATAGCGAAAGAGGATATAGACTCACTAATTGAGCGCATTCAATTTCCCTCACCCTTACCATCTAAGCTATTCGTTGAGGCCAAATCGTTATTGCCACTGTCTGAGTTACCGTCTCAGGAGTAAGCTGGGCAGATACTGTTCACATTTCTGGTGACAACGGGTTCCGTGGGAACCAGATCAAGTGGCTTTTGAACCTTTACTCTGTAAAAGGATTCAGTAAGCGAACTCCGGTATTATTAAAATCTTTCGTGTTTCGAGTAACAACAGTCAGGTCGTAGATTATTCCGGTTGCGGCAATTAATTTATCTAAGGCATGTTCCGGTTCAGGAACGCGCAATTTCCCCCAAAGTAAGGCGATTTCGCCGTCAATGCCAAGAATGTTATTTTGATACTCGTCCAGAAGGGTATTAAGCCAGTCTTCCAGAAGTTTGCCCTGACTGGCGTCGCCGCGATGAAAAATTAAATCAACGCCTCGGCGTAATTCGCCGATGGTGATTGCTGATATATAAAGAGGGGTATTTTCTTGAATGGCGGCATCGAAAAATTGGCGAACGCCAGGATTGGCCTTGTTGCCTTTCCTGATTTCGCTGATGACATTGGTATCAATCAAATACATTGGCTTCGCTGGCGTCGTCGTTGATGCGCTGAAAATCCTCGTCGGTCCCCACGGCGGGTATGCTTGCTAATACTTCAGCAAAGGATTTACGCTTTGGCTGCATCAATACTTCCGCCAGAATAGCGCGATGTTCGGCCTCAGTAGAACGCTGATGCTCGACTGCCCTTGCTTTGAGGGCGTTGATGATTGATTCATCCAGATTTCTAACAACTAGACTAGGCATAGTAGGCTCCAAGGTGTGAGTGCAATCAATGCTAGCATTTTATGTAGTATGTTCAAACCATGTCTTGTTTTTTTGTTGCCAGTGGCTTTATTTCTGCTGTTAACTAAGAAATATTCAGTTCTATCTTTTATTCTGACAGTTCGCAGGCAAGGCCTGCTCTTACTTTATGAAATTCTCCATCATCATTCCCACATTTAACGAAGCAGCCAACATTCACGCTTACTTGTCGGCGCTGCAAGTTTTGCGCAACGATGCCGAATTGATTGTCGTCGATGGCGGCAGTAGCGATAACACCCGAGCGATTGCTGCCAATCTGGCTGACCACATATTGATTGCCCCGCAAGGTCGTGCGCATCAAATGAATCACGGGGCAGGGCACGCGCAAGGTGATATTCTGTTATTCCTGCATGCCGATACTTTTTTGCCTGACAATGCCTTAGCGTTAATTGCCCGGAATATTGACGAAAACTATCAATGGGGGCGATTCGATATTCAATTGCAAGGCGGGCATTTTATGTTGAAGGTAATTGCATGGCTGATGAACTGGCGCTCGCGTTTAACTGGCATTGCCACCGGCGATCAGGCGATTTTTGTTACTCGCGAGGCGTTTGCGGCCGCTGGACACTACCCGGATATCGCCTTGATGGAAGACATCGCGCTGTGCAAAAAACTAAAAGCCATCTCTCCGCCGATCTGTCTGAAAGCTAAAGTCACTAGTTCCGGTCGACGCTGGGAACAATTCGGCGTATATAAAACGATATTGCTGATGTGGAGTTTGCGCCTGCGTTACTGGTGCGGCGCTGATCCGCAAACATTGGCGAGTCTTTATCGAGGAGGTAAGTTTTGGCAACGTTAATTCGTCTTGGTGCATCGCTAGGCATTTTTGCGCTGATGGTTACTTGGGAAGCAATCAGCCCCAGAAGAGCCCAGCAGATTACCCGCAAACAGCGCTGGCCGGTAAATTTGGGTTTGGCCGCATTCAATATGCTGATCATGCGTTTGACTGTCGGCAGCTTGGCGTATTTCAGCGCCATTGATGCCGCTGAACGTGGCTTCGGCCTGTTAAATTGGCTGGCAGCGCCGGAATGGCTGGCGATTACTGTAACCTTATTGGCGCTGGATTTTGCCATTTACCTGCAACACATTCTTTCGCATAAATGGCCGCTGCTGTGGCGTTTGCATCAAGTCCACCACACTGATATGGAGTTTGACGCGACCACCGCAGTGCGCTTTCATCCGTTGGAAATCTTACTGTCTATGTTTTACAAAGTCCTGTGGATCTATTTACTTGGCGCTAATCCGTGGGCGGTCATCGCTTTTGAAATTATCCTGAATGGTGCTGCCACTTTTAACCACAGCAATATCAATATTCCACCGGCGTTGGATAAAAAACTGCGCTGGTTGCTTATAACCCCGGATATGCACCGCATTCATCATTCCACCATTCAAAGCGAAACCGACAGCAACTACGGCTTTTCCATTTCCTGCTGGGATTGGTTATGCCGAACCTATGTCGCGGAACCTCAACACGATCAAGTCACTATGGCGATTGGCTTGCAGCCTTTTCGCAAAGCTTCTGAGTTAAGTTTTTGGCGGTTATTGTTGCTGCCTTTCAGTACCCAGCGGAAGCGTTAGTAAACCTAGCGGTTTTTCTATTCTGCGGCATATCTCGATACTAAATTTACCCTTACCCTTACCCTTTCCGCTCCATTATTCAATTAAAAAATCACGCATCATGCCCATGTCTTCATGCTCGAGATTGTGGCAGTGGTACATGAACAGTCCTTTGAAATCCTGGAATGGTTTGATGACCTTCACGCTTTCACCGGGCATTACCAACACGGTGTCTTTTAAACCACCTTCGATAAAACCGTCTTTAACGCTAGCGTAATCTTCGCCTCCGCCCATTTCCATGGTGCGACTGATGATTTGGAAAGACTGACCGTGCATATGGATCGGATGCGCCATCGACATCATCATACCCATGCCACCACCCATGCCTCTCATCATTCCCATACCGCCCATTTGCTGGTCGCCGCCATGCTTCATACCGCCCATCATGCCCATGCCACCATGACCGCCATGGGTGTGGAAAATTTCCATCAGTTGCAGCGTGTTAAACGGGATGCGTTCGCTGGGCAGCACATCGTTATAGGCATACGGCCGTCCATTTAATAGCATTGCCATCGGACTTTCGGAAATGCTGATCGGCACCGGTTTGTTGGGATTAGCGGTGTCGCTGATCTGATAATGATTATAACTAGACAGCTTACCCGGCAATGTGGGACTGTCGCTGACCTGCCGAGTCACCTTAACGCTGAAAATTGGATAATCGCTACCTACCGGCAACGTCTTACCGTGCATACCACCCATGCCACCGCCCATCATGCGCTCGGCCATTTTCGGCAACACGCCGGAAAAAGAACGGCTACGCAATACTAACTGAGAGCCGACGTTACGCCCGCTGAAATCCGCCCACACATCCAAACGCTCGCCGGGGGCCAGCATTACGTATGGTTTGTTGACAGGTGTTTCTAGCAACCCGCCGTCGGTGCCGATGACGGTAATGGGGGAATTGTCGTCCCAAGCCAGCTTGTAAATACGTGCCGTTGAGCCGTTGAGGATCCGGAATCGGTAGGCTCGACTAGCAACGTCGAGATTAAAATCGGGGCGTCCGTTAACCAATATCCGGTCGCCGTAAAAGCCCATCATGCGGTCGCGCATATGGCCCGCGTAGATAAGCTGGTTTTGTGCATCGAACAATTTGTCTTGAATGACAATGGGAATTTCGTACTCGCCGCCCGGCAATTCCAAGCGGCGCTCTTCTTCGTCATTGACCAGTATCGCGCCAGCCAAGCCATGATAAACCTGGCTGGCAGTAGCATTGTGCGGATGCGGGTGGTAAATGTTCATGCCGGCGCGATTGAGCATTTCGAACTCATAAACAAAGGTTTGGCCTTTATCGATCGCGTACAGCGGATGACCATCCATCAGTGCCGGCACATGCAGACCATGCCAGTGGGTGATGGTGGGCTCATCAAGCTCACTGCTCAGATTGATACGGATTTTTTGACCTTTTTCAAAGCGCAGCACCGGCCCGAGGTAGGAGCCAGGGATTTCTGTCAAGGTATTGGCAGGGCCTTTGACCAGTTTGGCAAAATACTGCTGAACCCGAGTAGGTTGGCCGGGCAGTATCGATACTGTTGATGGTTTGCACAGCAAATTAATTTCCACATCGGCATGGAAATTAGCCGACGCTTTATTAGGTGCCATTTTCGGCATCTCGCCCATGCCTTCCATCGCCTGTAACCAGCTTGGCAATGCTGCATAAGCTAATAATCCGGCACCGGTTTGCGCAAAAAAGCGGCGACGTGATGGGTTGATTATATGTTTCATACCTTCTCCTCGACCTTGATAGGTTCTTTATAATAATGAGCAATTGTTTGACGGAGATTTGGGAATCATCCGCAACTTTTGCCCCAAAACCGCCGTGACTCATCGTGATCAATTACCTTTTCGCGGTAAAGGTGGCAGTATCGGTTTTATGTATCCAACTGCCAATCCGTAGCACTGCCCATAACAGCACCAAACTTGCAACCGCCCAACCGGGGTTTTGCGGATCTAACAACCATTGCTTGGCGGTAATCAGTAATTCCATAGTCACGGCCTGATGCAACACATAGCCTGCTACCAACACAACTAACACCCCAAAGCTTCGACGCAGTAGTTCCGGTTTTACATAGCCCGCCAGTAAACCGCCAATGGCGCTGCCGACAATTGCACCGGTAGTAACAGTAACGGTCAGATTTAGATCTAACCCGACATGCTGGCTGTAGCCAGTCAAACCAGCGAGTGCGTTCATGGCAATCACTAGCAGCGATGTACCGACTGCGCCCTGCATTGGCAAACCTACCAATAAGGTTAAGGCCGGAACGATCAAAAAACCGCCGCCGATACCGACCATGCCAGTCAGCGCACCAACGAAAAAGCCATCAAATAGCACTCGTAAATATGGCACTCGCAATGGGCAAACTCTTAGCGGCTCGGTTGCTAAGGCATCTGTTGTCTGGGGTTTACTGCCGCGCAGCATTAGCAACCCGGTCGACAGACTAATCAAGCCAAACAGCGCCATCAACAGATCAGCTGGGAAATGCGATGCCAACCGTCCGCCGCCAAATGCTCCAAGCATCCCCGCCAAGCCGAAAAACATCCCGCTTTTCCAGCATACTGAGCTGCGCCGCGCATGCGGAATCAACGCCATCAAGCTGGAAATGCCGACCACCACAAACGAGGTCACAATCGCCATTTTCGGCTCAACATGCAGCACATAGACCAGCATCGGTACGGTTAAAATCGAACCGCCGCCGCCGAGCAATCCCAGCAGCAAGCCGATAACTATCGACAAGGCCAGGGCTAAGATCATGACTACTGCTCTCCCGTCATGCCGCAGGACTGATTAGCAGGCAAGGCTTGGTCGATAAACTTGGGATAAGCCAGTTTCAAATCTTGCATGATGGCGATAAATTCAGCGCGCGAACGTTCGCCGCCCAGCCGTGTATTCTTGGCGATTTCCTGTTTGATAGTGGAAACGGTATTGCCGTGGTAATCGTGTCCGGGATAAACCAGCGTATCCGGCGCCAATGTGAACAATTTGCCAGTGACACTGTCGTAAAGTTGACCGGCATCGCCTTCTTGAAAATCGGATCGGCCGCTACCGCCGATTAATAACGCATCGCCGGTAAATACGCGGTCAGCCATCACATAACTGACGCAACCGCAGGTATGGCCAGGCGTATGCCGCACTTCAAACTCCAAATTGCCGATTTGCAGTAACACGCCGTCGGTAACCATTAAATCTGCGCACTGCGCGCCGGCATCCCGATGTACCACGCTTTTGCTGCCCAATTTCTCGCGCAGCAAGCCGGCGCCGGTAATATGATCAGCGTGCACATGGGTTTCCATGGTGTAAATCAACTTAAGATTTAAGGTTTGCAGCAATTCAACGTAATCGTTAATTTCTGAAGCCACCGGATCGATTAAGCAAGCGCGATGCGTGCGCTCGCAACCTAATAAATAGCTGTAAGTAGAGGTTTCTGTTTCAAAAAGCTGTCTGAAAATCATGATTTTTCCCTGCTTAATTAGAAGTATTTAGTAATAGTTAATAAATTTACATCACAATCTGTGCCAAGCGCTCATCGTTGATAACGAACTGTTTTTTAACGATTTTATATTTTTAGAGATTAATCTATTCGTTTCAGAATGAAACAATGAAACGCATGTGTTACATTTGCAACATCTTTGAAACTTACTTCCAACAACACTATGAGCCAATCATCACCGTTTTTTAACCGCTGGCTGAGCCAGATCGGCCCTGATCAAGTGGTCGCTGTACTCACCGACTTAGTGGATGCCGGTGCGGTATTCGCTGTGGATGCCTCAGGTAAAGTTCTGTTCTGGAGTAAAGGCGCAGAGAAGCTGTTTAATCTGTCTGCAGAATCGGTGCTTGGCCAAGGTTGTGCGCAAGCGCTGGGTTGCACCGATCGCGATCCGTGTGGGCTGGCTGAACAAGGTGAGATTAAGGCGCAGATGGTGCAATTGCAAAGGCCGGGCGGTGCGATTACGTGCTATCGCACCGCTCGCGCATTCTTCGATGGAGACGGCCAATTCGCAGGCGCATTGGAGTTTCTCCAGCCACAAGCGGCCACTGCGCCAGTCATTAGCAAACGGAATGACAGTGAAACGTTTCATGGCATTTTGTCGCGCGATCCGGCGATGAAAGAAGCTATCAAAATTATTCGCAATGTCTCGGAAACCGAAGCAACGGTGTTGATCCGTGGTGAATCCGGCACCGGTAAAGAGCTGGTTGCTCATGCATTACATATGGAAAGCCAGCGCCGTGAACGGCCGTTTCTAGCGATCAATTGCGCAGCGCTGACGCCCAGTTTGCTGGAAAGTGAACTGTTCGGTCACGTCAAAGGAGCTTTTACCGGCGCCATTCGAGAACATGCCGGTCTGTTTAAACGTGCGAGTGGCGGCACTTTGTTCCTTGATGAAGTTGCCGAATTACCGCTGGAACTACAAGCCAAGCTACTACGAGTGCTACAGGAACAAACGTTTATCCCGGTCGGCGGCGATGCGCCGATTTCTGTCGATGTACGTATCATCGCGGCCACCCATCGTTCGTTACGTGAAGAAGTTAAGGCCGGATGCTTTCGCGAAGATTTGATGTATAGACTGAGAGTGGTGCCGGTGTTTCTGCCGCCACTGCGCGAACGGCGTCTGGATGTGAGTTTGCTGCTCTGGCACAGC
>Ga0208265_100491_pt1 | contig 11635 bp, 13 predicted proteins | sample LakWasMet44_HOW7_2_FD_183882 | JGI IMG/M metagenome (GOLD analysis project Ga0208265, IMG submission 183882) | Freshwater sediment methanotrophic microbial communities from Lake Washington under simulated oxygen tension - Sediment Metagenome... | ecosystem: Environmental > Aquatic > Freshwater >... | reverse complement strand
GGGTTTTCTTGCGGGCATTTTCCAGCAGGGCTTTGATCGGTTCAAACTGTTCGCGACTGATGTCGCTGGGGTACACTTTTCTCATGCCCTCTATTATTAATCACTCAGCAGATATTGAACAAGCTCTTAAGGCGGAACGTGGAAACCCCGTATCGCTCCTGATTGCAGGACAGTTTGCTGTGAAGCAAACCTATGGCGATGCGGGTTTGAGAGGTTGGAAGAAGCGAAGGCCATGCTGTAATCGCATGGATACGAATCTGATGATTCGACGCGAAAGCGTGCTGACGTCCAACTGGTCTTTCATTGCAAGAGAATTTGGAGAATCAACCGAATGGGGAAAAGCAAATGACGGCGCTGAATAACTTGGTGACTGGTGCATCTCCAGCCTATGACTGCTCATGGCGTCAAACTGATTGGCAACATGCAGAAGCAGAGGTACGTCGACTGCAAATGCGTATTACAAAGGCAGTACAACTAGGAAAATGGGGTAAAGCAAAAGCCTTACAATGGCTTCTGACACACTCGCACTACGCTAGACTATTAGCAGTAAGACGGGTAACGCAGAACGCTGGCGCTAAAACGCCAGGTGTTGATAAGGTTCTTTGGCAAACCACCGAGCTGAAACAAAAAGCAGTATCATCATTACAACGCCGAGGTTACCAAGCGCAACCACTACGGCGCATTTATATTCCTAAAAAGAACGGCAAACAAAGGCCGCTGGGCATACCGACGATGAAGGACAGAGCTATGCAAGCGCTACATCTGCTGGCACTGGAACCGAATGCGGAGATCACAGCGGATAAGAACTCGTATGGGTTCAGGCCCAAACGCAGTACTGCCGATGCTATTGGACAATGCTTCATTACACTATCGAGAAAAGCTTCAGCCCAATGGATTCTCGAAGGGGATATAAAAGCTTGTTTTGATGATATCAGTCATCAATGGTTGATGGAGCATATCCCTACGGACAAAGCTCTATTAACACAATGGCTGGCCGCGGGATATCTCGAGGAAGGCCTGTTTCATGAAACAGCAGCGGGAACGCCACAAGGCGGTATTGTTTCGCCAACGCTAGCGAATATGACACTGGACGGTCTGGAAGAAACGGTTAAAAAAGTGACTTCAAAAACAGACAAGATCAATGTCATTCGCTACGCCGATGACTTTGTCATTACCGGAAAATCAAGGCAAGTCCTTGAGGAAACGGTAAAACCGGCAGTAGTGGCGTTTCTCCGAGAACGCGGTCTAATCCTCTCGGAAGAAAAAACGCATATCGTTCACATTGATCAAGGCTTTGATTTCCTCGGTTTTAATGTACGCAAATACCAGGGGAAACTGCTCATCAAACCCGCCAAGAAAAACATCAAGGCTTTCTTGGAAGAGATGCGCGACATTATAAAATCCCATCCAACGATCAAGACGGAAAGCTTAATCAGACTGCTCAACCCTAAATTAAAAGGCTGGGCTAACTATTACCGTCACGTGGTATCGAAGGAAATATTCAGCAAGGTGGACAACCAAATCTTTCAAGCGCTCAAACGATGGACTAAACGTAGGCATCCAGGACGTAACTCAAAATGGCTATATGAAAAGTACTTTCAACATCCCTGGCCAGTTACATGGTGGTTCCATGCGAAAACACATAGCGCAAAGGATAAACCGGTCTTTAAGCTCACGAAAGTAGCCCATACAAAAATTGAGCGTCACGTGAAGATTAGAGCGGAAGCAACGCCCTACGACTCAACTTATACAGCGTATTTCGCCCAGCGAAAGCAACGCTCACGCAAGTGGAGCGAAGAAGGCTTCCCCGTTTAAATAGTCGACTCCGGGTCATCGAAATGGCTTGAGAAAGGCTTGAGCCGTGTGCGGGTAACCTCGCATGCACGGTTCTTAGGAGAGCTGTGGCTGGCAACAGTCATAGCTTATCCGATACCGTTGGACTTCAAACCCCATATTTACCGTTGGGTTCAGAAGTTCACACCGAAACTGGAGGCCGCTTTCTGCAAAGGTAACAAGCGCCCAGTCGGCACAAGCTGGCGCATGGACGAGACGTACATCAAAATCAAAGGGAAATGGAAATACTTGTATCGCGCTGTCGATAAGACAGGTCAAACTGTTGATTTCCTGTTGACCTCTCACCGCGACAAGCAGGCCGCTCTGCGCTTTTTCAGGAAAGCGGTTCGGCAGCAGGGCCTGCCGGACCAGGTCACCATCGATAAGAGCGGCGCCAACACGGCCGCTCTCGAGGCACTCCAGGAGGAAGCCAGCCACAAGATCGAGATTCGTCAGAGCAAATACCTGAACAATCTCGTCGAACAAGACCATCGGGCTATCAAACGGATCGTCAGGCCGATGCTCGGACTTAAATCCTTCCGTACCGCCAGAACCACCTTGCAAGGCATTGAGCTGTTACACATGATCAAGAAGGGACAGATGATCATGGCGGACGAGAGAATACGCTCGTCCGCCGAACAGTTCTATGCCTTGGCCGCTTAATTCCGTCAACCAATACTCCTTCTGCGCTTGGCGAAAATTAACGCAACAGAACCATATTGCGACAGAACCCGAAAACCACCCTGATAGCAGGTGCTGTTGGACGAAGTTTGCCTATTTTCGGTAAGAAGCCATGCCCGGCCGCACGGCGTCGACCACAAAACCTACTTGTTCAGAGTTTCTCTAATTTAATACCGCGAAACCATGCAGTACCCGTAACCGTTCCAGCAAACATACCCACTCGAAGAGCGATCCTTATCTGTGTATTGGACCCCGTGTTGAACCGAAGCTCTCGATAGGTCCATCCATGATTTCCAAATAAAGGCTCCGAAAATGTAAAAAACCCTGTGCCGGGAAGATCGTCAAGAATAGAAAGATTTGCTCCTGCCTGAACAATCTCCGCCGAATGCTCTACATCCTTAGTCCTAATATAACCTGATAAAACGTAATCCGTATTGGCCTCAACAGGGACAGTCTGAACCCATCTGGCATCATTAGGCGAATTAGCGGGCACCGAAACCCTGACCTGCTTACTGTTCTGGTCCCAGGAAAATAAATTATCAGAATATTTAAAAGCATCACGCGTCCAATTAACAGGCAGGCCAATGGAGAAATTTGAGTTTTGAACCAGATTTACACCATTATCATAAGCCAGTGAGGCAGTGGAAAATGCAAGCGCGACTATTAACAATACTTGGGTTAGGTATTTCATTTCTTGCTCCTGGTGATTAAAAATGCGTTAGCGTCTAAAAATTCAACAATGGCACTCGGTTCTTCCTCCTTTGAGATTGAGGGTTGCTTTGAGCTTGAGTGGTCTAACTTATAAAATAAGCGGCAATGTGGCGCATCCGGGCTGATCGCCCAATGAGGCTAATGCGAAATCTCGGCGCACCAATTGATTATCATGCGAGATTCAAATAGCTGGTTGCCCGCAGAGCACAACATAAATGGTAGTCCAAGGTAATGCGATGATCAGTTATTGATGTTGAGTCAAGTTAGATTTCTGTTACTTTGGCGGCTATTATTCCTATATTTTATAGGGTTTCTATTCGTGCTATTACTATTGTTCAATTACTGACATTGAATATTGTGTAATGACTGACACCCGAGCGTTTAAGCAGGATGCTAACGATATAGGAGGGATAAAAACGGGTTCTGTTGCGTTAATTTTCAAGCCTACTACAGATAGTGATTATTTTTCGGGATAGGCTATTAGAACTTGTATAAGATAAAATTAAGGCAACAGAACCGGTTGATGAGGAAGTAAAATAATGCTCCAAAATGATGAATTGAAAAATAAATCCACTATAACTTTCGCCGACGGATCATTCGGTATCGCTGAGGATGTTGCGGCGGGTATTTTAATTAATCCGTTGTTGCCGGAAGGCTTTTATTCGACGCCGGTTGCCGAGCGGCACCAATCACATATGGAGCGCTGGTATCAAAAGTCGTATATCCTGCATATCACATGGGATACCGATCTTTCGCCTACCGGCCATCAATACGAGGTTCAATGCCTGGACGAAAACTCAATTAATCGCCCGTCTATCTGGGGCGTTTTTGTAACGCTGGATGAGGCGCTGATATGTGCATTAAATGGTCCTGTCGGCAGCGAACGAGATTGTGGAACTCGTGATTCTCTGCCGATACCGATGTTTGTCTCCACTCATGACGAATTTAAGCGGATTCGAGGCGGAAGCGATCTGACGCGTTACAACCTGCTGATGCGCTCGATCCGCAAGCATCACCGGCTATTGCCTGACAGCAATATCTGCTCAGGCTGCTCTCAGGATTTGACCTATTTGGTTTTTACCGGACAGGTCGAGTGCTGCTTTGCCGACGCGTTAAATGACGAAGTACCCATCGACGACTGAGAGCGATGCGGCTCGCCGGCCAATTGACAAGAGCTAACGATACTCTATGCTTTAATACAGCTATGGGAGTTCCCGGAAATGGCCAATACCGGGAACTGCCGTGCTTAACAGTATGAAGCTCCCATAGCTCCCGTCAATGCCTCGGCATCCTCGACCTGTTTGCCCCACTTGGTCACGGTGGTCCAGTATACCTGAAGCCTTGCCATTCATTGCCGTCGGCGCTGGGCAATTGCTCCCATCCAGGAGCGTTTATCAATCAAAAGCGGTTACCTCCATCCTTGCATTTCCATAAAGCTGTGAGAGAGTTTATGGCATAGGGAAAAAAGGAGGATTTTATGCCCTTAAAATTGGCTTGGCTGCTGGCGGCCGCTATCGGTCTATCCGGTTGCACGGCGGCGCAGCGCTTTGCCCTGAAGACCCATTACGAACTGGACGAATGCGCCATGAAGCGCATGGCGGAAAGCAAGTTCAACGGCCAACAGGGCTATCTGCAGGCCCATCATGAATGTCACTCTATTGTGAACCTGCAAAAGCTCAGGGCCCTGGAGTTGGCTGAGCGTCAAGAAGCCGAGGCAGCCAGGCGGAGACAAGATCCGCTGGCGTCCTATCCAGAGGACTGCTGGGAAGTGGTCAAAAGTCAGCATATCGACCATGACTTTCCGGAGCTGCGGCGGCCGGAAACTGGGCAGCGCAGCAATAGGATGGCCAGGTATCATGGTCAGGAAGCGCTTGAAGAACGGAATGCCAAGCTTAACCTCTGGCCCGCTAAATTGACCGACTTGAGCACTGAGCAGTTAATCGAGGCCCAGCAATTAATGGCCGAGTCCTCGGTGATCGGCCAAGACACGCTCTGCGCCCCGTGGGCTTATCACGAGCTTGAATCCCTCATCGGCAGGGCCATCAGGAAAAGAAAGCCACACTAAAGGAGACAAAAGATGAATAAGACCCATCAAACCGTCATGGCGGCGCTCGCCTTAGGCTTGCAGGCCTGCGTTCCCTACTACAACAGCCAGGCTACCCTGGAGGCGCTGGCCGTAGCCGAGTGCGCGGACGCGCGCCGCGACAGTTCGGCTTTCAATCGCCGAAAAAGCGCCCAGCTTGTCCAACAGGAATGCGAGCAGTTCCTGCTGCTGGACAGGGACTACCAGCGCAGCCAGAACCAAAAATTCCATGCCCATCCACGGCTGACCTACAACGATGAGCAGGCATATGTCGACGACGAAGCCTGGTCGCTGGTCACCGAGCGCATACGCGAAACACATTACCCGCATTACCTGCCGCCTGAACAGGAAGTGGCGCTGGCCAACCGGAAAAACGCCCAGCAGGCCGCGTTGGAGGACCGTTCATTGCGGCGGGAATATGCGCCCCGGCTGTTGCCGGCTAGCCCGTACCTGATGAACTACCGGGAACTGGCATGGGCTACGGAAGCCATTGACCGGCTCATCTATAAATTCCGGGCGGATGATAAGATGCGGGGCAAGCTGTCTGCCATCAGCGTCATCGGCGTCAACGAACGGCAGAAAAAGGACCCGTTCCTTTACAGGCGGCGCTATTAAAGTCCTTTCAATTGTTCGTGACGAGTTGCTATAGACCCTATGTTAACAGTAAGGGTCAGCGAAGTGGGTGATGTACGGGAAGAGGAGAGGCTTAGCGGCGGCACGACTGGAAATTAAGGCTCAATTATGTCAATGATATAATATGCTTTTCCTAAACGGAAAAGCACAGCTATTTTTCCTCTCTCCCTTAGCCTCCAGCCTGTCATCTCATCCCGCCATGACGCTGTCAAAGCGAAAGACCACTTAAAAACGGTGTCTTTTAACCCGACAAGCATTCAACGGAAGCATTAACATAACGGCCTTGTTCAATCCTGTTTTGGCCGCCTTATGCTGTTTAATTCGCCTGAATTCCTTTACTTTTTCCTGCCTTTCACCGTCGCGGGCTGGTGGGGCCTGAACGCCCTGCAACGCGAACGGGATGCGCAGCGGTTCGTGATCCTCTGCTCGATTTACTTCTACGGCTGGTGGGACACGCGCTATGTGCCCTTGCTGATCGGCAACGCCATCGGCAATTTCTACCTGGGCCAGCAAATAGCGAAAACCCGGTCCCGGGCGCTGCTGATCATGGGGCTGGCCTATAACATCGGTTTGCTCGGCTATTTTAAGTACGCCGATTTCTGGCTGGAAAACTGGAATCTGGCCATCGGCTCGGCCTACCCGATGCTTCAACTGGTGCTGCCATTGGGCCTGTCGTTTTTCACCTTTCAGGTCATCGCCTGGCTGGTCGACTGCTACAAGGGTCAGGTCGAGGACTTCAGTCCGGGGCGCTTCGCGTTCTCGATTTCGTTCTTCCCGCACCTGATCGCCGGCCCGATCCTGCACTACTCGGACGTCATGCCGCAGCTGCGCGAGCGCGTGGCGTTTGACGCCCGGCAGTTCTCCCAGGGGTTGTTCCTGTTCGCGGTCGGCCTGTTTAAGAAAAGCGTCATCGCCGACCGCATCGCCGAGCATGTCGATCCGCTGTTTACGGCCGATACCGTCCTGTCGTTCTTCGAAGCCTGGGTGGCCGCGGTCGGCTATGGCCTGCAGATCTATTTCGACTTCTCGGGCTATTCGGACATGGCCATCGGCATCGGCCTGCTGTTCGGCATTGCTTTGCCGCAGAACTTCAATTCCCCTTATCAGGCGGTCAGCATCGCCGACTTCTGGCAGCGCTGGCACAGGACGCTGTCCCGGTTCCTGCGCGACTACGTCTATATCCCGCTGGGCGGCAACCGCTACGGCTTTGCCAGAGGATTGCTGGCAGCGGCCCTTACCATGGTCATCGGCGGCTTCTGGCATGGAGCGGCCTGGACTTTCGTGCTGTGGGGGCTGCTGCACGGGCTGTTCATCGGCCTGCACCGGCTCTGGATGAAAACAGGCCTGCGCTTGGCCGAGCCGGTGGCCATGACCGTGACGTTCCTGGCCGTCAGTGTGGCCTGGGTCCTGTTCCGCGCCGACTCGGTCGCTCAGGCTTGGTCCATCTGGCAAGGCATGCTGGGACTGAACGGCATGGCGATACCGGGCCTGGCCGCAGGGTTTTGTCAGTCCTGCAGCCAGACGCCCCTGATCACGGGCATTGAACTGATCTGGGGCGGCATCTTGCTGACAGTCTGCCTGACTTATGCCAATGCCCAGCAGGCGGCCCAGCAACTGGAACCGAACTACAAAAATCTGGCTTATTTCACTACACTTTTATTTACCAGCATCTGGTTGGCAGGCTCGCATGACAGCTTCATCTACTGGCAGTTTTAATGTTTACTGGAAAGCGGCCCTGGTGGCCGGCGGCCTGGGCGCCTGGTCATTGCCGGTCTGGAACGTCGTCGTCAACCCGTATCAGGTCTTCAAGGCGAAGTACTCAATCGGCGAGCGTTATACGGCGTCCACGACCAATGAGCGCTTCCTGAAGGTGGAATACTTGTTGAACGAGGCCAGAGCCCGGTCGCCGGCAACGCCCGGCGCCATCGCGGCCCACATCAACAACGGCAATGAGGTCGGAAATCCATCGGCCCGGCCGCTGCTTGATGCCTTTATCGTCGGCTCCTCGATCATGGGGTTGGTGGCTCCCGGGCTGGTCAACCGACATTTCCCGGCCCGGCATTTTTACAATCTGGCGTTCCTGGCCGCGAAGCCGGACGAGATTCTGGCCTCCTTGCAGGCCCTGAAGCGCGGCGGCGTGCCGGTCAAAACCCTGGTTTACGGCCTGGAGCCGATCGCGTTTACCGATACGAAAACCTATGGGCCCGCCTATTGGCTGCATCCAGAAACGGGATGGCAAAGCCGGCAGCGGGTCATTTTCGACTACCTGTTCGCGCCGAGCTTGTCGGACGGCTTCAGCCGCCTGGTCACGGCGATCGGCGGCCAGCCTTCCGTGCGCTACGACATCGAGGGCACGGGGCGCTATGTTCTGGAACGCTATGACCGTGAGATTAAGGCCGATCACGAGGCCTTCGTACGCCGGCAGTTTCCCGTCAATGCCCAGCCTGTCGTTGCGCCGCCGTGGATCGAAAGCCGTTTCGAGGATTTCCGCCAACTGGTCCAGTGGCTGAAGGAGGAAAAGGTTGAGACAAGATTCTATTTGAATCCGCTGCATCCGTATGTCATCAATGCTTATGGCGATAACCGACTGGCAGAATTCAAACAGAAAATTATCAATTTAACCGGAGAGGCCGACATTAGGGATTGCACTGAATTGTTAAACAATGAGGCGGCCAATCGTAATTTTTACGACTACAAGCATTTCCGGCCGGAAAATACGGGTTCGGTTATCGGTTGCGGATTAGGAAAAGTACGCTCTTGAAAGAAGCGCTGCGCTTGTCTGCTTCCCTGTTCAACATCCAGGTAGTCCAAGAACTTGAACCAGGCGATGGCCGTGAAAAGCTCGTCAAACTAAAAAGGAAACGTCGCCGCAACGCATTCTGGCATGCCGATCTGGCTGACATATACCGCAAGGTGAGAGATCTCATCATAGAGCACAAGATCTTCCGTCTATCTCAATACGCCGAGATAGACAGTGTCCGGCAACTGACCATTCGCAATTTCTGACGCATCGAGCGATTGCCTGACGATTCCGTTCGTATCTCTTATGGTGGTAGATTTATGGAAATTATATAATTATTTGTTGTGCCTGCTCTTACTATACAAGCAAAGGAAAATATAATGCCTGATACACCACCACTTAGCGTAAAAGACCAAAAGTCAATTCAAGAAAAGCTTAAAGGTAATGCCCTGCTGGCTTCGCTTATGATGACAAGTCCAGCAAGTGCATTCCAATATCTAGGTTATGACTTTAAGACAACTGACTTTGATGATGTTAAGCCGCCAACATCAGAAGATGCAGCATTAGTAAAAAAGATACTTGGAATTCTCCAAGAAGGGGGAACTATTTTAAAAAAGCCGCATGTCATTCAACCTGCGGCAGATAAGGCTCTCCTCAAACCTCCTATACCAAAGAAAAAAAATGGACGGCCTGCAGATATTACTCTTGGAGTATCGAAAGCTACAGTCCAGTATGTTCTAGAGAAATATACGAAAACCAGTTTTAAGGGGCAAGATTTCTACTTTCCATCTCAAAACTGGTGGGGGATTGATGTAAAAGGCGAAAGTATTTCGCTTGATCTCACGCAAGAGAAAGCACAAATCGTAGCCAAGTTACAGGGAAAATTATCCTTTAGCCTCTGGCTCCTTGGCGTCAAACTATACGAGTGGAAACTAGAGTTTCCTATCGAGATTGGCGTTCTTGCCGCTTTTTTTGTAGATGAAGATGGTCTGCTATATTTGAGCATAAGCAAGGGTGAAATCAGTTTGATAAATGCACCATTTCCAGTGAGCTTGACTGCTGATCTGATTGAAAAGATTACGTCTATGGTTCCATATATACCTTTGATCAATCTCCCAACAAAATTTGATCTTCCGACCACTAGCTCATATTCGACTGATGAAGCGGCGGTAAGGTTATCTGGCGTCTCGATTGATGATCAATCAATTAGCTTGGAATTTCAACTGGAAGAAAGTCCCCGATCATAAATTACGCATGAATTGCCAATTAAAAGTCTGGAATATTAATGATAATCACAACCCAAAAAAGTTATTGGTTGTCGATAGTGACCAACATCTGGATCAGTTGTTTGAAAATATTTAAGTTATTTCCTATTGTAAAATCACAAACAACTAACCATAATGGTCAATAATACAGAAGAACACCAACCCTGTTATTTGCTAGACGATATCCGTCAGGCGGCTCAAAACGGTAAGTTTCGCTATGACGGACGTAAGGTCAACAGCGATATTAGGAACCTTGGTTATACCGGTGATGATGTTAAACGATGTATCTCTCAACTTACCACAAGTCAGTTTAAAAAATCGTTAAAGTTTGAAAATGCGACTTATGATGTTTATATCTGTGCTTATCAAAAGCAAGATGAGGCACCAGTAGACGAAATTTATATGAAGTTACGCCTACTTCCTAATGGCGAGGTACAAGTAGGCATTGGTTCTTTCCATTTAGCATGAGCTATGAATATGAACAATCCAATATGTGCTGATTGTGGAGCCGAAACTCTGCAGTTACTTACCGAAATAGAACAATTTGACTATAAAGGCCATACTTTAAGTGTGGAGGTTGAATATTCCGCGTGCTCTCAGTGTGGATCTGAAACAATTCTGCCAGATCAAATTAAGCGCAATGATTGTCGAACACGTGATGCTTGGAGAAAAGCGGATGGACTTTTAAGTGGTGCTGAAATTGTGGCCTTGCGCAAACAATTAGGCTTGACCCAACAGGAAGCCGCACAAATGTTTGGAGGAGGGGCCAATGCTTTTTCTAAATATGAACGCGGGGAAATTATACAAAGTGCTGCGATGGATAAATTGATGCGTTTAGCATTAGAAAAGCAGCCGGTTAATGTTGAGCGCTGGTTAATTAATCATGCTGGTCTGGATGTTGCCAAATCGAAAACAGAATACAGCAAAGTCACTCTGATTCGTCCTAAAAAACCAATTCAAGTATCCTCTCCTATACCATTGGATGAGATTGACAATTTTAAAGAACTAAATTATGGATAAATCACTGATTGCCAAAGCCTCAAAGAATTTGCGATTAAAAAGTATTAACCTTTATGAAAGCAATTTAAAGCGCTTCATGGATTTAGCTAATTCTGAAGAATTAGGGCAACAAATAAAATTGGGTGTAAATAGCGAAACACTTAACATTTCTGGTACTGAGCAAGAAAATCAAACTTTCAGAGTATATGTAGATTTAGGCGTCAGAATAGTAAACGTATCTAACAATAATGAAGTAGAGCCGACACCAATATTTCAGATCGAAGCTGTGTTTCAATTGGATTATGAATTAATGGATACTGTTGATCAAATCGCATTAGAAGAATTTGCCCGTTATAATGCGGTGCATAACGTATGGCCATTTTGGCGGCAATATGTATTTAGTACAGCGAATCAAGCTGGCTTGCCTTGTCCAGAAATCCCACTGAATACTTCTTTTCAAAGCGTAGAAAACCTCGATGTATCAGATACATTGTCTCAATCAAAGCATACAGAAACTTGAACCAGTCAAGTTGAATTACACCTACACCAGCTTTTTTCCTGTCCCCCCTGTGTCAGGATAGTTGTCCTCTCCCGTTAATGGGATAATTGGAAACCAGACAGGGGACGGAAAGAAAGCTCAATGTCGCGTTATTCAGCAGAACGCAAAGCGTCTGTATTAAAAAAACTGTT
>Ga0208265_100483_pt1 | contig 11933 bp, 16 predicted proteins | sample LakWasMet44_HOW7_2_FD_183882 | JGI IMG/M metagenome (GOLD analysis project Ga0208265, IMG submission 183882) | Freshwater sediment methanotrophic microbial communities from Lake Washington under simulated oxygen tension - Sediment Metagenome... | ecosystem: Environmental > Aquatic > Freshwater >... | reverse complement strand
CTTAAGAGGCTATCAGCGCTTGGCAGAGGTTATTACCGGCGTCAAATTCGTCAACGGCATTAAACAAACTGGAGATCAACAGCAGGTGGCGGCTTGATTCTCTATACACCACAATTGACTATAGCTCGATTTGGGTTCTTTATAGATAACCAAAATCTGAACGTCGGAAGTATCCTTCAGCGTGAAAACTTTACTTCCGTTCCGGAAAACGAGTTTGATCTGCTGTTTATTTTTGCTCAGGACGTAGTATTCCCGCCCATTGTATCGGGCACGACCGATGATGATGTTATCTGTTGGTGAAATCGGCAAGCTTTTGCCAGTTTGCTCAGCTGTAGTCATTTTGATCCCCAAAATTGGCGGCCTCTGAAGCCCGAGGCGCAGCGTAAGCATTACAAATGCCTACACTTCCATTATCTACAGCCCGAAGAAAACGCAAGCCGGTTTCGGGTGTTTTTTGAAAAAATGATTTATGCACAGTGGCCGCGTGGGGGCTCTTCTTAATGCCCCCGAAAAAGCGGCCACTGTGTATAAATCCTCAACAGCTTTTAAAGATGATGAGATTTATTGTGTGCGGTGTATCAAATATCCTTTTCTTGAATCATCTCTTCCATTAGTATTTTTTTTAAAGCCTGATTTGATATTAGAGAAAGGCTCGAGTTGGTTGTGTCTGATGAATATCGCTGAATCCTTAATATTCCTTTTTCAAAATCTAATGTACATTCTGTCTGGTCGAAAGAAGCATTCATTCGATTATGGATAGTACTATCTTTGCACTTTATTTTAGGGAATTTTGACTGAATGGCGCTCTTCAATCGGTGAAACATTGATGACGGCATACTTACATAGAACGATGATAGCTTTTCATCTATGAATTCAGTTATCGGTTGGCCTACAGTTATTCCAACAACCGTGAATGAAGCGTCAGGCAAGCCTAAAGATTCCTCTATTTCACACCTATCCATACCAAGGTAATAGCCCTTGATATTGACGCGCGATTCTTGCTGATACTTTTCATCATGAATAGGACGACATTTCTCAAGGGGTTTGGGTTTTTCTACTGGTTTTGGCTTTGGTTTTGATTCTGTTTCTTCTTTATAAAGTGGCAAACCGGACGCGCAATAAAAATATGAGCCATAATTCCCATCATGCCTTACAACAGTATTGCCCCCATAGACAGTGGCTCTTTTCTTAAACCATGTGTTGCAATCGGCATCATAACAGTGTTCCGCCTTCACTGGCTTTGACTCGCAAGGTTTGTCAACCACAGACGTTTCTATACTCACTTTTTCCCAACCAGGATATTTTAGTGAGGCACATCCCCCAATCCCCCCAAAGCAAAGTGCCACAATTACAATTTTTTTCATAATATCTTTTTTTATTTTTTTAAGGCTTCAATAGCTGGATTCATTCCAGAATAGCGTGGGTCATGCACATCGTAGCGGCCGGTTCGACTCGAAAGGCTAAGCAATCAGGAGTTTCACCACGAAAACCATTGCCGCAATACAACTTGTGAGTATTGCTAAAGAGAAAATCGAATACGCAATGTGCTCTTTGATTGTATATTGCCGGTGCCGGTTTTCGCCTAAATTGCGATTAGCCCAGGCAAAATATCCAAATTCTTTATTGATCATTGTAATTTCCAAATTTGTCGTTGTGAAAAATGTAATGGCGCATCGGCAAAAGCACATCCAAAGTAGTTGACTCTTTATTGTGCTGCGTGCGGGTAGTTGCTAATTTCCCCTTCTCTGAGTCCTTTACATGTATCACCAGACCCGGCAGGGCCGTCTTTGCTTGGGTTGAAGTGTTCCTAATCCCAGCCTTTCAGCCATTGGTTGCGCTCAATACCGCTGAATTGATTACCATTTGTTCGTGGCTCGCCGTTTTTACAAGCTGTTGCTCCAAGTTTAAATGTGCTCATCTTTATATCCTCTTCGTTGTTAGACTTTAACCGTATATATTTTGGTAATCTGCCATGCCGTATAAATGCAACGATCAGGAGCTATCTCAAAATCATCAAACACAACCCCATCTTGAATAGTGAAAACGTGCTTTGCAACCTTGCAAATGAATACACCTTTGGGATATTGCTTCACGAATGTAGCAGGGTTCATCCTGCGCTGCCCTTTGACGGCTGGAAAGGAAATTTTCTTGACCCACGATTGCTCTTTGATCCAGTCAGAGAATTTGAATCGACAGCCGCTTCTTCTGCCTGCTTTAGCCAATATGTCATACGCATCGTCATAAGAAATCTGCTGCGCTATCGACAACGCTCTGACTGTGCAGTCATTTTTCTGGCGTGGGCGTTTACTTTCGCTTCTCCCTGCATCAGTCTTAACCCAAGGATAATTGTCACCATTATTATCTGAGCGCATGATTGAATTGCTCATTTTAAATCCCCTTTTTGTTACGGGCCAATTCCACTATCAAATTAAAGCCAAAAATGATGACCGCTTCACTCATACATCCGCCTCAACAATATCAAGGTCATAGCTCTTCACTGATGAGCCATCGTTATTCCAGACCCGCGACCAGTCCTTTGTGTGAAAACACTGGTTCTCTTCACCTTCTTTATCGCGCATGACCTCATACCAGGCACTAGAACGAGTCTTGACCATCACTGGGCCTGTATTTGAAATCTTCAGCGCCAGCTTAGTGCTGAACTCGGTCAGGTCGTCTGTATTTTGGAACATTCTCGAATTAATCATTGTTGCCATACCTCATCTATGACTTACTGTTTACTTGTTATTGAGATTAAAGTGTATCCGGCTAATAGTGGGTTGACTCTGACGCATGCACGGCCCTGCCAGGTCATCTTCCGATTTGTCGCAGCGCTTGCATTCTCTGTTCGTGAATGCTTGACCGGCTACAGCGGATTGATATTTCTTAACCGATAATATTAATCGGAGTCTGAATTCCTTTACGAATATCGATAAATGCCCCTTGGTGATTAATCCCTCCATGCCTCAGCAGCGACCAAACCAATTGCATCGCCACATTAGCTATCGCTCGATTAATCGGCAAATCCTGATTTTGCAATGCTTCCTCCATACTACATGACGGCGTACTGTCATCCTGCATCCCATCAAGTTCTGGATAGAAATCGAAAACGGTAGGTAGTTTCAAATCCTTGTCGTTGACTCGACCAAGTGTGCCAAGAATGACTTGACCTGTATGGGAGCCATTGCCGGTATCCAGCCAGAGGGTTTTTGAGTAACTGTATACCTTGCTTTTAGCCAGATCAGCTCTGAACTGTGCCACATCGACGCAGGTAATGACGAGGTCACTATTTCCAGTGCCATGATCCACATCGAACATAGCAGGGACAGCAACCCAATCCAGCCCAAACAGATAATTGATACGCTGAATTGTCACGATAGCCTTGTTATGGCCCAAATCAGCAGGATAGAACGCTTGCCTCCCGATATTTGGACGCTCAACCTTATCCCCATCCCATGCCTTAATCTTTAAGCCAGAATGCCCTAGTTCTCTGATAGTGTGATCGATGCGAGCAAGGCTGGCCAATATTTCGGAGCCTGTGCGGCCTATGCCTATCACATCGATGTTAACTCTGCGAGTGAGCCAGCTTGATGGCGTAAAGAATTTAAAGGACTTGTTTGCTTTCATTGGATGACCTGTTGAAATTTCTTGTATTTAAGTATTCAAGTTATAAATACTTATATCTCAAGGCTTTCAACATGCAACAAGGATAATTCATCCATGTCTAATCTTATAAATAATGAAATAGGAATATTTTTATAAAACAAAGCATTGCATAATTTATGAGATTTTCCCGTAGCACATAAAATCTCATAATAAGCGGTAAAAATCTGTTGCAGTCTCACAATTTGTGAAACGATTGCTCAGGCAGATAAGGCCTGGAAGTCAGAGAAACCGAGCGTTGTCACGGTTGCAGTCTTGCTTATCGATCAGTGATTTCATAAATATGAGATTTTTTTAATAAATTATGAGATCTGACAATCCAAGTCTTTAACTTTTATATTTAGTTAAAATAAGGGTTAAAGAAAGGGTTAGTATCAGAGAAAAGTAAGAAAAATAATAAAAAATACAAAGACATATGAGTTAGCAGCATAGGTCAAACGTCAAGATTTTATAGGTCAAGCGTCAAACGTTTATAGGTCAAACGTCAAGATTTCTTAGCAGGATGCTTAACTTTTTCTCCATGATATAGGTCAAGCGTCAAGGATCATAGGTCAAACGTCAAGAATTACAACAGTCAAAAGACTGGCTTGTGGATAAGTTGGCTCATTTAATCTGCAACTATTAAATGAGATGGCAAATAGCACTAAAAACCTTGACGTTTGACCTATGATTGATGATAAGTGCATAGGTCAAACGTCAAACCTTATAGGTCAAGCGTCAAGCTTTACGTCAATTTGAGGATGAGCCTGTGCATAAGTTGGATTATTAGTTATTGAAGGCTATAGGTCAAACGTCAAAAGCAATTTGAATCAGGTCCAGAGGCCGACAATTTTGAAAACCTTGACGTTTGACCTATGTTTTGAAGCGGTTCAAGCCTATAGGTCAAACGTCAAAAGCAATTTGGATCAGGTTCAGAGGCCGACAACTTTGAAAACCTTGACGTTTGACCTATGTTTTGAAGTGGTTCAAGCCTATAGGTCAAACGTCAAAAGCAATTTGGATCAGGTTCAGAGGCCGACAACTTTGAAAACCTTGACGTTTGACCTATGATTTATCTTGTGTTCGAACACAACAAATTTTGTCGTCTTTAGTTAGAAAAGCCATATCGGTGATTCCTGCTGCTTGAACTTCGGCACAAGCTTTCTTAACTGTTTGCCGCCAACTGAATTTTTTCGAGTCGGTTGAGCCACACATTTGTCGAAACTTCTCAAGCGATAGTGGAAAAGGTTGCTTATGCGATTCGATATAGTCAGCTAGGCGACGAGCTACAGGTGTTAAATTACGGTAGACTTCCCAAGTATGGCTTGTGAATGTGTTACCTGCGAACAGAACGATCAGATTCGGGTCAATCCAAACCCGATATTGAGTGGGTTTACCTTCGTTGTCGTTGACAGCGGTAAAATTTTGAATAAGAGAAATAGCCCCACTTTTCCCATATGCTTTTGAATTTAGGGCTAGAACTGAATTAGCCATTAGTCTCGAAATACACTCGCGTACCCGATCGTAGTTACGACCATTTCGAGCCCAATCCACATCTCGTACTAAATCTTTAACGGAAAACTCAAAAGGTTCGCCCAAGGGAACCGATTTTCCGTAATTGAGTATTTGAAGCCAAACAATTTCATCATCCTCGGCGCGTAGCTCTATACCAGTATAGAGAATAGAAATATATTCGTTATAGTGAAATAGTTTCTCGTGCATTAACGATCTGCGAGGTTCGCGTTTGTTTCTCGCAGTGAACAGCGAACTACGGGCATAATCGTTGGGGATATGGCGTAAGTCTTCCCTATTTGCCACGTTCTCAAATATATCAAGCTGAAACTGTGAATTAGGCTTAAGACCTTTGCTAGTCAGATAAGCATTTCTCTGTATCTTATCCACCTGCCCAGTTCCTTTATCGTTGAATAGTTCTTCAGCCAGATCTTTGGTATGTTTCATTGAACGGTCCATCGGGGTGTTGATGATTTTGGATAACCTAGCACTAATTATTGAATACCGCCAGCACATGTTCGGCAGATTGAAACAAAGTGCAGCGCCTGAATTCTCTTTTCAGCATCGAGGCTGGGAGTATCAATTGCCAGCCGTCACTCGGCATTTCACGTACCGGACAGGTTGAGATTGTCAAGATTTTGCAGGTCAAACGACACGCAAATTTTTGCAGCTCACTGACACATGCGGCTTCAATATCTGTAACCTATACAGGGCTTCACGAATACCCGTTTTTTCTCAGTTATTATTCTCCGCATCGCTGAGGACGTGAGGCAATTGCTTCAACAGCTCTGGCAATGCTGTTTGTACGGTATCCCATACCACATCTAAATTGATATCGAAGTAGCCATGAGCGATGCGGTTGCGCATTCCACGCATGCTGCGCCACGGTACCTCCGAATGCGCATTCACGAACTCGGTATGTCGATCCATCACTTTCGTCGCCGCCTCGCCAACAATGATCAGACTCATGATGACGGCTTGCTGTGTACGTTTGTCGATAAGAAAGTCATCCTTGCTCAAACCTTCGACAAAACTGCATGCATCCGCTGCAGCTTGTTGAATATGTCCGAGATAATCAGGAAGTCGGTTTTCGTTCATACCGGCTGAGCCTCCGCAAGAACCTGATCTCGGAACTTTGGTGGTAAATCGCCAGGAGTCAGCAAATCGACTTGAACGCCCAGCAAGTCTTCAAGCTCGACCTGCAAACCGCCAAGGTCAAACAGTGTCGCTCCGGGAAGGGCGTCAACTAACAGATCGAGGTCGCTGCCGTCTTCGTCGGTGCCGTGAAGTACCGATCCGAAGATACGCGGGTTCGATGTGTGAAAGCGGTTTACCGCTTCGCGGACGGCGCCTCGTTTGAGGTCAAGAGCAACTGACGGCTTCACCTGTTTTTCCACCAATAAAATTAATAACTATAAACATATTGTTAACTTCTCGTCACGCGAATTCTTTGACTTATCGTTTTGCTGAAAATTTTCTGCTTGGAGTCAAACAAATGGATTCGTAGTTCGTTAACGCTCACAGTTGTCACCATTTTTTTGAAAAAATTTTCGAAAGTCAGAACAAGGCAGAAAATGACCATTAACCACCATCCGTGATACAAACTCAGGATAGTCGGACGAACATTTACCGATGACAACAGCCACATAAAAGCCACCAAGGTCAGATTGATCATCTGTAGCGGAAAAGAAAGCGAGACCATTGCCATGCGAGTGCAAATCCATGACCGGAATCAGTCCTTCCGGCAAAAAAGTTGAGTAACTGATTCGTGCTGACGTTGCGTTCAACACGTCCGGCTCGTAAAGCTGGTATTGACCTTGGATTTCGTTCCAGACGATCAGCCCTGCCCATTCGTTCGGCACGGCATTGGCGGCTTTCCTGATAACATCAGCCAAAATCCGCGACGGAATTTGTCCATGCCGAAGATGGATGCCGGTCTGTTCTATTTTTCCATACGGAAGCCGAGCCAATGATTGAGCAATGCACTGTCGAACACCGATCACCTGGTTCTGGGCTTCGATGTACAAGCCGTCCTGTCCACAGACGAATCGGTGTTTGTGGGCTTCCGGTTCCGGCAATTTTTCACCGAAGCGCGGCTGCATCAGTGTCGGTGTCTCGGAGAAGATCACTTGATCGCGTTGATCGGTCAGATAGGTATAATTCATTTTCCCAGACGGAATCTCTCCTTTTTCGGTAATAGTCATGCAGAAAATCCCCCGATGAAATTCTCTAAAGAATTCCGCATTGGCAGCAGCCGGTCATTGGGGAATGACTCTGCTTTCTGCTTGGAAAGGGACTGCCAGAAGCGGAGGTTCAATTTAGTAGTAATCTCCTTTTTCCTATCCAAGCGGAAGGTAGCTGGATTGTTTACATGAGAAAAGGCCGTATCGAACATCACTGATTCCCATGAGGCTATATCTTCCACGCCGCACTCAAGGGGAACACTTGCCGAGCCTGTGCAAACGGCCCCATTGGAACTGACATTCATCAGTGGCGCATGGTACAGTTTTGTTCGAGCCGTTGGCCTCCTGTTGCCTTTTAACGCCGCCACCGCCATCTTGCCGTTGGTATTTGTGACGAGCAGCAGTCTGGGCCAAGGCACATTGATTTTTCGCATTTTTCCTTCTATGTTAAACAGCATAGGCCGCACTTTCGCCGGTACGGTCCATGCGATATGACTATCGGAAATCGACACCACGTTGTTCGGCAGCAGAGCCGCCTTGCGGTTTCGCATTTGCAGCAGAGAGCGAAAGATGGCTTCCAGATCGTCTTTGGTCATTAATTGACCTGCCCCGATCACTGGCTCCTGTGTTTTTCCGTCCACAAAAAACTGGTGCAAGGACGCCAGATAATCATTGCCATATGCCCCGTCAATCTCTTTGCCGCGATGCAAAAGAATCGCACACTCAGGCGTAATGGTAGGATTACTGCCGCATGTAAACGTAAAAAAGTCTGTTGGTTTCACTCTTATTCCCCCTCATCACCAAATTGGATGATTTCAGCCATTCTGATTAAGCCCCTTGCTCTTGCAATCATAGTGAGTCTCTCAGCCGTCTTGGAAATTGCAACTGGCTGGAGCTTGATTCTTGCCATCGGAACTTCGTCAGCCTGATAAATATCTTGGTAAGTGCTTTCGGCTACCTCATCTTCCCAAGGACAGCCAATGCCAATGGCATGGCCGTAGTCGAGTGGGACATCGTTCATTTCCCCATCGCACCCTTCTAACACCGCTTCTCCGTCTAACGGTTTTTGAAAATGCCTAAAGGACTTCCAGACTTTGATAGTCTGCTTAATAAACTGCACCCAAGCATTATGGTAGGTTTCACTCCCTGACCGTTTCCACTCGATGACAGCAGCGCGAATTTCATTCATGCTTGGCACCGTGCCAATTCTCGACTCGACGGTATTATCGAGAATCGATTCCAGCAACTCGAAGCGTTCTGCAACCTGCTCTGGGTCTTCCGCGAAATCGGAAAAAAAGTTGTCACCGTCGTTGAACATCAAAATAGCAAGCTCTTCCCTGTTGAATGTTGGGTTCTTGTCGCGGTATTGCTTGTACGTGTCCACTCCTTCGTAGATCATCATGGATGCACTGGCTATGTCGTCTGCCAGAATACCGAAGCCGATTTCCCTGACAATGTAATGCAGACAGCCATAAATGATCCGTCTTAGATTTCCCTCCAACTCCAGCAGATCGAATTGGGTAAATCGCGGGTAGGTGAGCAAATAGAGGTAATAGCCACCCCCCTGTTTTTCCATCGAAAGGCGTATCGGCTCAAATCCGCCATGCTCGAATTCCAGTCCAGCGATTATTCCAGCTTCATGGCCCAGATAGTCAACAATACAGTCTATGCATGACCGATAAAGCCGGTAAATCGAGTGCCAGCCTTCGGCTACCGTTTGATCAATGTCCTGCACGGACACCACGCCCAGGCTATGCGCTAACAGAATAACTGCGGCGATGCCGGAACGGTTTCGTTCAAAATCGGCCAAGTCCTTGCGATACCGGATTTCATCCAGTAGCCCGTCAAGCGCAACCCCTAGACGGGGCTGCTTGAACAGAATCAGATCATAGGCAGAAGGGTCGGGTCGATATGGGTGAGCGCCCGTCCTTGTAATTCGGGTAGGTTCAGCCTGAACTGATAGCATTGCGATTGACCTTGATTAGCTTGATTACTGTGTTGCTGATTGACTGTTTCGGAGGAAGGCGGCTCGTTAGCCCACTGGACTAACAGAGCCAGCCCATGACCATCAGCCTTTGGTTTTAACGGCTTCAAGTCGGATGGCATAGTGCAATTCCTCGCCTACTAACTGTGGTTCATCCAGCTCGGCGTTCGCCAGATGGGGATAGTTGCTGGCATACAGCCTTACCGCTTTAAGGGGCGACATATCGGGCGCAGGGTCGTTCAATCGCACAGAACCCATTTTGAATACCCTGACAGGGCGAATGACATTGGTTTGCGTCGTCATCGTGTCCTCCTAGAAAAGTGATTTACTGGTGACGCTTGGGGCATCAGAAACCGGATTGTTTTCGGGTTGGGTTTCGGTTGCTGTAGCTGTTTTACTTGCCGTTACCGCGCTTTGTGGCGCATTTTGAGCATCGGCCTTGGCCTGTTTCCCCGCTTCCTTGATGCGCCCCATTGCCGCGCTCAGATCGTCATGAAGCGGCCCCCTCATGCCTGCAAATTCGGCCAGAGACAGTGGAAAATTCGCATCCAGTGTTTCGGGCGTGGTGGTCACATACAACGGCATAGCCAAGGCCGCACGAAGGTTCTGCACCGATTCCGATGCCTTGTCGTCGATACTGCCATGCAAGATCGGCTGGACAAGGACGTTCAACTGGTCACCCTTTCGGGTGACGGTAAACTGGATTTTTTCGTCGCTGTTTAGCATTTGTAAAAAAGTCTTAAACATAGGATTCTTCCGTTTCGTTGTCGTATTCTTCGGGGTCTTGTGTGTAGTCAAAGCCGCCAGTGCCGTAGCCCTTCTGTTCTGCGTTGAAATCGTCAAAGTCATCAAAATCAGCGTAGCCGCTGGTGGAGTCAGTTTTTGTCAGAATCTGCTCCAGAACGCCATCATCTTCATCGATTGAATTGTCGATTTGCTCACTTTCCGTTTTCTCGGATGGCTTGTCAGATGGCTGATCGTCTGTTTCCTTGAATGACTGACCTGATTGCTCGGCAACTGGCTCACTTTCAGTTATCGTGGCTGGTGGAACTTCAACTTTGGGAAGAATCGGCTCTGCCCTGCCAGCCTTTTTAGTGTCCCCCATAACCTTCAAAACGCAAGCCGGTACAAAGCCAGAAAAATCGTAGCCACAGCCGAACACTTCATCCAAAATCTCGGTGTTTTTCTTTTTCATCAGGGCTGATAATTTGTTCTTCTCGTCCAGCTTTTCGTAGTACTCGACAAACGCCACACCAGCCCCGTTGACCACTTCGCGCAAGACGGACTCGATACCGGATTTCGTGAAAGAACCGAGGAATTCCTTACTGAGCAGGAAGTGTTCTTGTAGGTTTACGTCAATTAATTTAATCGCCGCTACGGCTCCCTTGGCCCACGTTTTGGTTGCTATGGGCATTGATTTTTCGTGATCACTGAGCAAATGGCTTACCATGCGATTGTTAAAGGCCGCTATGTCCTCGGTGGACACATCAGCCAGCAGTTTCAAAAACCCATCCAAATCCAATGCAGTTAAACTTTTCTTCTGTAAAGCATCGGGCCATAATTCTTTGGGGAAACCGATCTTCACCATTTGGTACAGGCTGAATGTGTTCAGGCAAAGAACCGAGCGCCGGTCTTTCGTCACGGTTTTTGCCGCTAATTCACGATAGAAAGTTTCAATTTTTTCCGTCACCTTGTTGGGAAGTACCGCTGCGCTTGCTTTGCCTTCGCTAGTTGACTTGCTGGCTGATGCGGCTTGTTGGGCAGGAACAGATTTTGTATTGCTACCTGAGTTTACAGCCGGTTTTGCACTCATTGGCTGCTCCTTAATTAAGGCTTTGTACGCTGCCACTTTTTCGGCATGACAATCAAGATTGAAGCAGCAATCTTCGGTGATTTTTCCAAGCTGGCTGGGTGAGGTATTAAGCAACGCCCCGAAATGAGCGCATTGGCGGCACCCTTGCTCAAATTGGGATTTCCCAACAGCTTCCGAACCGGATTGGCACACGACCTTGAATGAGTCAGGTCGTCTTTCGGTATCGAGATAAATCACCGCGTATTGCTCGGACAGGGCGGCTTTTTTGTCTAACATGGCCTGTTCGGTTTTCTGTTCGAAACAAGCCCGATTTGCACACTTCCCTCCATTAATATGATCGTCAAACAAACTCGCTTGGAGCGAAGAATTATGTTTGCATCCGTTGCACCCAGAGATATTGAAACAGGCTTTTGAGAGGTCCAGCGCAAACGTAGTCAGCCTGTCTTTCAGATCAGCCACTGAATAGCCATGCTCAAGAATTTTTTCCAGTGTGGCGACTTGGAAATCGTTCGGCAGTTGTGACAGCAGCTCCGCATGACCGAGCTTGATTTTGCGTTCTGTCAGGGCATCCAGAACCGATTTGTCGGCATGAAGCAGCAGCAGTCTGGAATCGAATTTCGCTTGGCTCCAGCCCGGTATTTTTCAAGATAGTTGTCGTGTTTTTTGATCACGCAGCCTGTTTTATTTCCACCTCGTTACGCTCCGGATTTAGCATAACAGGGCCTACTGGCGTCCAGTTTCTTGTCGCTCCTGACCATCGGGCTGGATGCCGTTTTTGGGCCTGGGTATAGACCTGATCACG
>Ga0208265_100459_pt1 | contig 12503 bp, 17 predicted proteins | sample LakWasMet44_HOW7_2_FD_183882 | JGI IMG/M metagenome (GOLD analysis project Ga0208265, IMG submission 183882) | Freshwater sediment methanotrophic microbial communities from Lake Washington under simulated oxygen tension - Sediment Metagenome... | ecosystem: Environmental > Aquatic > Freshwater >... | reverse complement strand
CTTAAGAGGCTATCAACAGTTAGCCGAGGTCATTACCGGCGTGAAATTCGTCAACGGCATTAAACAAACCGGAGATCTACAACAGGACGCCGCTTGATTCTCCATACACCAGATTTGCGCATAGCTCGACTTAAAGTGTCATCACCGTACTTAATAGTAACTTCGTTTGCCATAGCTTTTCCCTCCATTCTTATCTAAAAAATAGAGAACCGCTTGAACTAACATGGAAGCTCATTGCACTTCCTACCCTATGGTCTTTAGGCACTGGTGCTGCAAAGCTATTTGAGCGGTCTCAACCGTGGATTGCCTAACTCGCCTATTTCATTTACAGCCACTAATATAATGATTTCTTTAACTCATTTTTCAATTCGCCTTCGTAAGTGGAATGGGATTCTCTGAGACGCGCGATCGGCTGTCGGTTATCCAAGGTAAACAAATCATCTCTTGCTGATATATAATTCTCCTTTCTGATATTGCCTTAGAGAGATATTGCCGCGTCTCTAAGAGAATGCATCTAACCGAAATCTGGTTGCCGTGATTAAATGGGCAGGAAGAGTTCTTGCCCTTTGCCGAAGAGGAGATATTCCAACTGGGGCGGTTTTTTGGCCTTGGGATCGAATTCCCGAAAGTGAATCACCCGTTTCACATCAACCTCAACATCTTGAAGGATAGGAACACGATTTTTCCTCTCTAAGTGGCCGCGAAAGATGTTCGCTTCAAACGAAGATCGAAGGGGGTGTTGTAAATCTGATGAAACTAACTCAGGCAATACGAATTTCTCCGGGTTCAGTGTGTATATTTTTGTCATTGAATGCTGTTGACGGTCCTTCATATAACTCTCCTGCTTCGGGAAAATTACTTCGAGGATCACTTGATAACGATGCGACATCTTTGACTGGAACCTTGGAAGGTGAGAAAGATACACGGTTTCCTCCCCGACAATCAGCATGTTATGTACGCTGGGCGGGTCAGAAGTTGGCTTTAAGACGCCTGTCGGCATTTGTCCCCCGGTCCGGGCAAAAGCAATAGCTGTTGTGAGGATACCAAACAGAAAGGCACTTGATAGGAAATACTTTCGTACTTTCATTGCGCATCTCCAAATATATAGGCTATCGCAAAAATTCACTCAATCTGCATAGTGATCAACAAATATTCTAACGCTCCAAATTGCCCGCTACTGCCGAAGCACAACGTAGTGACCAGCACAAGTTGATGCGATGGTTAGTTTATGTTGAGCCAAGTTAGATTTCCTTAGACGGCTATTGTTCATATCTTTGGCTAAATTGCTATTCGTGCCATTACTGTCTAACTTAGCGATTATTGGTCCGATAGATTATCGCGACTTGAAAGCGCCTCTTATTATCTGCAAATCAATACATTAAGACTTTCCAAATAGAATAACCTACAAGACATCAAATTCTCATGCTTCCGTATTATATAACGTAAAAAGTAAGCTTTTATTTGTCGATTTGGAACCGGCTATTATTGCCCATCCTCCGAAATGCTCACGGGCGGTTATTAACGCCCGCTCCTCATGAGCTGATCTTGGCAAGCGGGCAAAAACCAGCCAATTAAGATAGCTCAAAACCGGATAGCCCAATGACATCGGCTTTGTTGTTTTTGGCCCTACTCTTTATACTGAGCCCATTTGCGTATACCCATTTTAGCCATGCCTATGAAAGTTGCCCGCCTCTATCTGCGCGTCAGTACCGATGAGCAAGACCTTACCCGACAAACCGCTATCGTACATACTGCCCGAGCGCAGGGGTATTACCTCGCCGGCATCTTATCGGGAGAAAGCCTCGGGCGCCCGCGCGGATAGGCCCGAGCTATTGCGTCTGATTGCGGACCTGCAGCCGGGCGAGATGGTCGTGGCCGAGAAACTCGACCGCATCAGCCGGCTCCCGTTGGCCGAAGCCGAGCAATTGGTGGCCTCCATCCGGGCCAAAGGCGCCAAGCTGGCAGTGCCGGGCCTGGTCGATTTGTCCGAGGTGGCGGCGGAGGCTGACGGGGTGGCCAGGATCGTGCTGGAGTCGGTGCAGGAACTCCTGCTAAAACTGGCCCTGTAAATGACGCGGGATGACTATGAGACTCGCCGCGAGCGGCAGCGCCAGGGCGTCCAACTGGCCAAAGCCGCGGGCAAATATGTGGGCCGTATCCCGGATACCGCGACCCATCAGCGCATCATTGCCCTGCGAAGCGCCGGGCATTCGATCAGGCGGACCGCTGAGCTGGCCGGCTGCAGCGAAAGCCAGGTCAAGCGCATATGGGCAGGCCATAAGGCCGGCGCCTAGACGATACGGTATCAACTGAGGCGAGTCATGAGACCCATTTACCTGGAACGGCATGAGTCTGACAAGAACCTGCACCGGTTTTACCGGCTGCATGTCACGCCCGGCCTCTTCGGGGACTGGGCCTTGGTCCGGGAATGGGGCCGGGTCGGTTCGCCAGGCACCGTACGCAAGGATTGGTTTGCCAGCGAGGACGAGGCCATAGCGGCTGGTGAGGCATTACGGGTTAATAAAGAGAAAAACGGTTATCGTACAGTATGAGTTATACTCACGGCCACGACCTCGCTCCCTTCCCCTGGCGTTTTTTTAGCCGCTTGGCTTTTTATATCAATATGGATATAATTTTTCCATGAAACCGATTCGATTCCTCGGCGACTCACTCAAGTGCCTGCGCGAGTTTCCAGACCACGCGCGGCAAGATGCCGGCTACCAATTAGACAAAGTCCAGCAGGGCCAGCAGCCGGATGACTTTAAGTCGATGCCGTCCATTGGTAGCGGCGTTGAAGAAATCAGGGTATGGGACGAAACCGGCACGTTTCGAGTCATTTATACCGCTCGTCGACAGGAGGCGGTCTATGTCCTGCATGCTTTCCAAAAGAAAACATCCGCGACGTCGAAGCGTGACCTGGACATCGCGAAGACCCGCTTTGCCCAATTGTTAAGAGGTGAGACATGAAAACAACGCCAAACGAAACTTATAGCAGTGTCTGGGATGCCATTACCGACACACCGGCGGAAGCGGCAAACTTGCGCGTGCGTGCCGAGCTGATGAACAAGATTGCCACGATTGTAGCCGCAAAAGGTTGGACACAGGCGGAAGCAGCGGCGCATTGCGGCGTGACTCAACCGCGCGTCAACGATTTGCTGCGCGGCCGCCTCTCCCGCTTTTCTCTGGATGCCCTCGTAAACATAGCGGCAGCCTTAGGCCTGCGTGTGCATATCGAGCTGGAAGCCGCCTGATTCTGGCTGTTTTTGCCCGCCCTCCGAAAACATAGAAAAAGAGGGTAGCGCATCAAACAGTCCGGTTTTCGCTACTTAACAGGATCTGTTCAGTAGCTTTGAAAGCCCGATATTACCTGTAGCGGAGGCGCAAAGTTTCTGTATTTCGTCTGTTTTGTAAAACAGCGTGCAATATTTACCGGTTTCAGCGCCCGTTTTTGCCACCCTAACAATCAGGGGATTTAGAGATCAATCGGATAGTCATTTCTAACTGGAAATCTTGACGCTGTTTGCTGGCCAATATTCGGCGCTGATTGACACGCTGAGCTGCCGGCCGAAGCACAGACCTGTCCAGAACGCTTGTTTTCGCCGCCTTTTTGGCCGACAATGCCGGGCAATCCCATGAACGGCATCAGCCGGAGAGACTGCCATGACCTATCAGGATGAAGCGGAAAATCGCCTGACCGAGGAGGAACCTCCGGCTATGCCCGAGGTAACTTAATTTTTAGAGATTAGGCGGGGTGAACAATACAATACAATGCAAAGTAAACATATACCCATGAGCATTGAGGAATATGAACTGTTGGAAGAGCCTTTTGGTTATATGGTTGAGTATATAGATGGTGAAGCTATCTTTACGCCAAGAGAACACTTCATCACCGCTAAACTCACTATAGCTGAACGCACCATCAATACTTCCGACTATTTACTGGCCCTTGATTCCAGTTTCAAACCGCAAATGATTGAAGGCTTCTTTGAAGCGTTTAAAGAGTCTGTTGAGTTCTGCGACTGGTCAGCAGCTGAAATCAGAGCACATGCTGAAAAAAACATCCATCAGTACTTCGAGAGGATAAGAGGGAAACCTCATCCGGCTTCGGTAATGGCATTGGCACCGGAGAGCGGTATGCTGATGGGATTGGCTTTACTGGTTTATGACCGTCATGAACAGATCAAGTTGGATTTGTTGTTTGTGCCGCCCCAGTATCAAAGAAAGAAGCTGGCTACCAGCCTGGTCTCTTGGGCGGTCAATCAGTTATATGAAGACGGTATCGAAGAGCTCTACAGTAATTACCATATTTGCAATGATGACAGTCGAAAATGGCATCACGCTTTTGGCTTTGAGGACATTTATGATCAGTTTTATATCAGATTAAAGTATGCCTGGTGTAAACAGGAAATCCGGCGATATCAGCAATTGGGCAGAGAGGATCAAGTTAAAGTATTAACTACGGAAAGAGATTATTGGCACGCACAGATCAAAGATGACCGGTGGTCTTAAAGGATGCTGTGGTAAATATATGGTTCTGTTGCGTTAATTTTCAAACCTACTACAGATAGTGATTATTTTTCGGGATATGCCACTAGAACTTGTAGAAGATAAAATTAACGCAACAGAATCGGTTGATGAGGAAGTAAAATAATGCCCCAAAATGATAAATTGAAAAATAAATCCACTATAACTTTCGCCGACGGATCATTCGGTATCGCTGAGGATGTTGCGGCGGGTATTTTAATTAACCCGGATATTTCATAAAAAAAGCGGGCAAATCCTGTAGAGTTCGATAAAATTCAATTGCTTAGATTGAATTCGAACAAGAATTTGCCCATGACAAACTGTACCGCAGCGCAGATAGATTTTCCAGCCTTTAAACGTCGTAAAATACAAGCCCAATTCAGCGGCGGAGCCATCACCAGTGATGGCGGTGTGCTGTTGTTAAGAGCCATTGATCAACAGCTACAGTTAACCCAACGGATTGCGGAACAGATGCACGATCCCAGGAATCCTGACCGCATCCGGCATCCGGTGGTCGACTTGCTGCGGCAACGGGTTTATGGCCTGGCCTGCGGCTATGAGGATCTGAACGATCATGACACGCTCCGGAACGATATCGCCTTTCAGACGGCTGTGGAAAAGGATCAGGCATTGGGCAGCCGCTCCACCTTGTGCCGGTTCGAACAGCGGGCGGACCGAGGCTTGATGTGGCGGGTCCATGAGGAACTGCTGGCGCAGTTTATCGCCTCTTATGAGACGCCGCCCAAGTCCTTGATACTGGACTTTGACGCCACCGATGATCCGGTGCACGGCGCACAGCAAGGGCGTTTTTTTCATGGCTATTACCGGCACTACTGTTTTCTGCCCTTGTATGTCTTCTGCGGGGATCAGTGCCTGGTCAGCTATTTGCGCCCCAGTAACATAGACGGAGCCAAGCACAGCTGGGCGATTCTGGCCTTGCTGGTCAAGCGCCTGCGCCAGGTCTGGCCGGAAGTTCAGATCACCTTCCGCGGCGACAGCGGCTTTTGTCGGCACCAGATGCTGAACTGGTGCGAGCGCAAGGGCGTCCGCTATATCGTCGGCCTGGCCAAAAATCAGCGTTTGAAGCGTTTGAGTCAACCCTGGATTGAGCAAGCCCGGGCACAATATGAGGCAACACAACAGAAACAACGCGTGTTCACTGATCTGCACTATAAAGCCGGTACCTGGCAACGCCGGCGCCGGGTCATTCTCAAAGCCGAGCACATGAGCCAGGGCAGCAACCCGCGCTATGTCGTGACCAATCTGGCCGGCGAGGCGCAAACACTTTACGAACAAGTCTATTGCGCCCGCGGCGAGATGGAAAACCGGATTAAAGAGCAGCAACTGGATTTGTTTGCCGATCGTACCAGCTGCAGTCTGTGGTGGCCGAACCAGTTTCGCCTGCTGCTGTCGACGCTGGCTTATACGCTGATCGAGGCCCTCCGCCGGACTGCCCTGAACCACACCGAACTGGCTCAGGCCACCTGTGCCACTATTCGCCTGAAACTGTTTAAAATCGGTGCCGTGGTCATCCGCAATACCCGCCGCATTCGGCTGCTGCTGAGCAGCCATTATCCGTTCCAATCCCTGTTTCGATCCGTCTGCCAGCGCCTGTGCCCTGATTAGCGCTCGGTAAGTGCTGTGCCCGGCACGCTATAAACAACGGGGTAAAGGGGAGCTGTATCTGAAAATCGGCAATCGACCCTGAAAACAGCCCGTTGAACTTCACTTCCAAAAAATATCAGTCGTTTCTGGTCGTCTGGTGCCCCTGGGGGCGATTTCATAGGCTGATGAAATATCCGGGTTAATCCGTTGTTGCCGGAAGGCTTCTATTCGACGCCTGTCGCCGAGCGGTCTCAGGCCCACATGGAGCGCTGGTATCAGGCGCCGTTTATCCTGCACACCGTATGGGATACGGAGCTTTCGCCTACCGGCCATCAATACGAGGTTTATTGCCTGGACGAAAACGCAATGGATCGACCATCTATCTGGGGCGTTTTTGTAACGCTGGAGGAAGCCTTGATGTGCGCGATGAACAGACCCGAGAACAAGCACGGGGCCAATCCGGCCGCGAGTGCCGTTCTGCCAATGTTCGTGTCTACCAACGCCGAGTTCGAGCGAACCCGCGGCAACGTTCAGGCTCGTTATAACTTGCTTATGCGCTCGATCCGCAAGCATCACCGGCTATTACCTGACAGCAATATCTGCTCAGGCTGCTCTCAGGATTTGACCTATTTGGTTTTTACCGGACAGGTCGAGTGCTGCTTTGCCGACGCGTTAAATGACGAAGTATCCATTGACGACTAAGAGCGATGCGGCTCGCCGGCCAATTGACAAGAGTTAACGATACTCTATGCTTTAATATGGCTATGGGAGTTCTCGGAAATAACTAATACCGGGGAACTGCCGTCCTTAACAGTGTGAAGCTCCCATGGCCTCCTTCAAGACTCTCCCAACCAGAAACCAGATTTTCACCTAAGCCTCAGCGCATATCCCCTTGCATTTTCATAAAGCCGTGAGAGAGCTTATGGCATGAAAAAAAGGAGGATTTTATGCACCCCAAATTAACTTGGCTGCTGGCGGCCGCTATCGGTCTATCCGGTTGCACGGCGGCGCAGCGCTTTGCCCTGAAGACCCATTACGAACTGGACGAATGCGCCATGAAGCGCATGGCGGAAAGCAAATTCAACGGCCAGCAGGGCTATCTGCAGGCCCATCATGAATGCCACTCTATTGTGAACCTGCAAAAGCTCAGGGCCCTGGAACTGGCTGATCGTCAGGAAGCCGAAGCCGCCAGGCGGAGACAAGATCCGCTGACCACCTATCCAGAGGCCTGCTGGCAAGTGGTCAAAAGTCAGCATATCGACCGATATTTTCCGGAACTGCGGCGGCCGGAAACCGGGCAGCGCGGCGACATAATGACCCGTTATCGTAATCAGGCGGCGCTTGAAGAACGGAATGCCCAGCTTAACCTCTGGCCCGCTAAATTGACCGACTTGAGCACTGAGCAGCTGATCGAGGCCCAGCAATTAATGGCCGAGTCCTCGGTGATCGGCCAAGACACGCTCTGCGCCCCGTGGGCTTATCGCGAGCTTGAATCTCTCATCGGCAGGGCCATCAGGAAAAGAAAGCACTAATAAGGAGGCAATAGATGAATAAGACCCGTAAAACCGTCATGGCGGCGCTCGCCTTAGGCTTGCAGGCCTGCGTTCCCTACTACAACAGCCAGGCTACCCTGGAGGCGCTGGCCGTAGCCGAGTGCGCGGACGCGCGCCGCGACAGTTCTGCCTTCAATCGCCGCAAAAGCGTCCAGCTTGTCCAACAGGAATGCGAGCAGTTCCTGCTGCTGGACAGGGACTACCAGCGCAGCCAGAACAAAAAATTCCATGCCCACCCTCGGCTGACCTACAACGATGAGCAGGCATATGTCGACGACGAAGCCTGGTCGCTGGTCACCGAGCGCATACGCGAAACGCATTACCCGCATTACCTACCGCCCGAGCAGGAAGTGGCGCTGGCCAACCAGAAAAACGCCCAGCAGGCCGCGTTGGAGGACCGTTCATTGCGGCGGGACTATGCGCCCCGGCTGTTGCCGGTTAGCCCGTATCTGATGAACTACCGGGAACTGGCGTGGAGTATGGATGCGCTTGATAGGCTCCGATACCAATACCGGGCCGATCAAAAGATGCGCGGCAAGCTGGCGGCCATCAGTGTCATCGTCGAAAATGAACGACAGAAAAAGGACCCGTTCCTTTACAGGCGCCGCTATTAAAGTCATTTCAATTGTTCGGGACGGGAGATTTAAGAATTAACGTATTGCTATAGGCCCTATATTAATAGTAAGGGTCAGCGCAGTGGGTAATGTACGGGAAGAGGGGAGGCTTAGCGGCACGGCTGGAAACCATGGCTCAACTATGTCAATGATATAATATGCTTTTCCTAAACGGAAAAGCACCGTCATTTTCCTCTCTCCCTTAGCCTCCAGCCTGTCATCTCATCCCGCCATGGCGCTGTCAAAGCGAAAGACCACTTAAAAACGGTGTCTTTCGACCCGACAGGCATTCAACGGAAGCATTAACATAACGGCCTTGTTCCATTCCGTTTTGGCCGCCTTATGCTTTTCAATTCGCCTGAATTCCTTTACTTTTTCCTGCCCTTCACCGTCGCCGGCTGGTGGGGCCTGAACGCCCTGCAACGCGAGCAGGATGCGCAGCGATTCGAGATCCTCTGCTCGATTTACTTCTACGGCTGGTGGGACACACGCTACGTGCCCTTGCTGATCGGCAACGCCATCGGCAATTTCTATCTGGGCCAGCAAATAGCGAAAACCCGGTCCCGGGCGCTGCTGATTACCGGTCTGACCTATAACATCGGTTTGCTCGGCTATTTCAAGTACGCCGATTTCTGGCTGGAAAACTGGAATCTGGCCACCGGCTCGGCCTACCCGATGCTTCAACTGGTTCTGCCATTGGGCCTGTCGTTTTTCACCTTCCAGGTCATCGCCTGGCTAGTCGACTGCTACAAGGGTCAGGTCGAGGACTTCAGTCCGGGCCGCTTCGCGTTCTCGATTTCGTTCTTCCCGCACCTGATCGCTGGCCCGATCCTGCACTACTCGGACGTCATGCCGCAGCTGCGCGAGCGCGTGGTTTTTGACGCCCGGCAGTTCTCCCAGGGCCTGTTCCTGTTCGCGGTCGGCCTGTTTAAGAAAAGCGTCATCGCCGACCGCATCGCCGAGCACGTCGATCCGCTGTTTGCGGCCGATACGGTGCTGTCGTTTATCGAAGCCTGGGTAGCCGCGGTCGGCTATGGCCTGCAGATCTATTTCGACTTCTCCGGCTATTCGGACATGGCCCTCGGCATCGGCCTGCTGTTCGGCATCGTGTTGCCGCCGAACTTCAATTCCCCTTATCAGGCGGTCAGCATCGCCGACTTCTGGCTGCGCTGGCACAGGACGCTGTCCCGGTTCCTGCGCGACTATGTCTATATCCCGCTGGGCGGCAACCGCCACGGCTTTGCCAGGGGCTTGCTGGCAGCGGCCCTTACCATGGTGATCGGCGGCTTCTGGCATGGAGCGGCCTGGACCTTCGTGCTGTGGGGGCTGCTGCACGGGCTGTTCATCGGCCTGCACCGGCTCTGGACGAGGACCGGCCGGCGTTTGGCCGAGCCGGTGGCGATGACCGTAACGTTCCTGGCTGTCAGCGTGGCCTGGGTCCTGTTCCGCGCCGACTCGGTCGCTCAGGCCTTGTCCCTCTGGCAAGGCATGTTGGGGCTGAACGGCATGGCCATCCCGGGCCTGGCCGCAGGGCTTTGTCAGTCCTGCAGCCAGACGCCCCTGATCACGGGCATCGAACTGATCTGGGGCGGCATCTTGCTGACAGTCTGCCTGACTTATGCCAATGCCCAGCAGGCGGCACAGCAACTGGAACCGAACCTCAAAAATCTGGCTTATTTTTCCACCCTTTTATTTACCAGCATCTGGTTGGCAGGCTCGCATGACAGCTTCATCTACTGGCAGTTTTAATGTTTACTGGAAAGCGGCGCTGGTGGCCGGCGGCCTTGCCGCCTGATCGTTGCCGGTCTGGAATGTCGTCGTCAACCCGTATCAGATTTTCAAGGCCCAGTATTCCATCGGCGAGCGCTATACGGCGTCCACGACCAATGAACGCTTCCTGAAGGTGAAATACTTGCTGAACGAGGCCAAGGCCCGGTCGCCGGAAACGCCCGGCGCCATCGCAGCCCGTATCAACAAAGGCAATGAGGCCGGAAATCCATCGGCCCAGCCGCTGCATGACGCTTTTATCGTCGGCTCCTCGATCATGGGGCTGGTGGATCCGGAGTTAGTCAACCGTTATTTCCCGGACCGGCATTTCTACAACCTGGCGTTCCTGGCCGCGAAGCCGGACGAGATTCTGGCCTCGTTGCAGGCCCTGAAACGCGGCGGCGTGCCAATCAGAACCTTAGTCTACGGCCTGGAGCCGATCGCGTTTACCGATACCAAAACCTATGGGCCCGCCTATTGGCTGCACCCGGAAACCGGATGGCAAAGCCGGCAGCGGGTCATTTTCGACTACCTGTTTGCGCCGAGCCTGTCGGACGGCTTCAGCCGCCTGGTCACGGCGATTAGAGCAATTATCATTTAGATAAAAACATTCTAAACTGGCCGCTTGTTAAACGAGATGAACTGTTTTCATCATGCCCAAGCCTTATTCCGAAGATTTACGCAGCCGTGTGGCTGAAGCGGTTGCCGCAGGCCATACCGTGCGAGCCGTGGCTTTACAATACAAGGTCAGCCCGGCCTTTGTCTGCAAGATGCACGCCTTGTGGCGGGAAACCGGAGCCGTTCAAGGCAAGCCTTTTGGCGGCTACAGACGCTCACGGCTGGAACCGTATGAGGCCGCCATCAAGGAACAGCTAGCGAATCATCCGTCGATGACCTTGCAGGAACTGCAGATCTGGCTGGAACACGAACAAAACCTAAGCGTTTCGATTTCGGCCATTGATAAGTTTATCCGGCACAAACTGGGCTATCGCTATAAAAAAAACGCTGGTCGCCAGTGAGCAGCAGCGCGAGGATGTAGCCAGGGCTCGCGAGCAATGGCAAGCCTGGCAGCAAACCTGTGATCTTTCCCGGCTGGTGTTTCTGGATGAAACGGGGATAACTACGAACATGACGCGTCGCTATGGTCGTGCGTTGGGCGGCGCCCGCTGTCGGGATGCCGCACCGGCGGGTCATTGGCAAACCCTGACCTTTATTGCCGGCTTGCGGGCCGACCGGCTCACGGCGCCCTGGTGTCTGGACCAGGCCATGACCGGCGAAGCCTTCAAGGAGTATCTGCGCTCGCAGCTGGGGCCGACCTTGAAGCCCGGCGATATGGTTATCTGTGACAATCTGTCCGCCCATAAGGTGGCGGAAGTCCAGGCCATTGTTGCAGCGCACGGGGCGACGATCCAATATCTGCCGCCCTACAGTCCTGACCTGAATCCGATCGAGCAGGTCTTCGCCAAGCTGAAAGCGCTGCTGCGCAAGGCCGCAGAGCGCACTTACGATAAGCTCTGGCAACTCATGGGTAAGCTGGTGGATGAGTTTCGGGCTGATGAATGCCTCAATCTCTTCAGGCATTCAGGCTATGTTTCTACGTAATAGATAATTGCTCTAGTGGTAAGCCCTCCGTGCGCTACGACATCGAGGGTACGGGGCGCTATGTTCTGGAACGCTATGATCGTGAGATTAAGGCCGATCACGAAGCCTTCGTCCGCCGGCAGTTTCCTGTTGGTGCCCAGCCTGTCGTCGCGCCGCCTGGATCGAAAGCCGTTTCGAGGATTTCCGCCAACTAGTCCAGTGGCTGAAGGAGGAACAGGTCGAGACAGCATTCTATTTGAATCTGCTGCATCCGTATGTCGCCAATGCCTATGGGAAGAATAGGCTGGCCGCATTCAAGGCGAAAATTGCAGGCATCGCAGGGCAGGGGATTGAGGATTGTACGCAGTTACTGAACAGTGATGACGTGAATCAACGCTTTTACGACTACAAGCACTTCCGGCCTGAGGAGGCGGCTAAGGTTGTCAATTGCGGACTGAAAAATCAGTGATGCTCTTACCTCCGCCCAAAAAGTGCAGAGATTCCTGCAGCCAGATGGCGATGTCCCGTCGCAAAGTGTTCTTTGCCACGTTGATATCTCTATCTTGTCGAGAAAGAAGCGTCTACGTTCCTGCTTTTTGCCTTGGCTGCAAGTGGCGTGTCTTTCAGGCCCAGATCGATGCCGAACTGACCGTTGCCGGTCGATTGCTCTACCTGCGCATCAACAACAGAAATGGACCCAGAAAATTGGACAGTGGCTTAAGTGATAAAACGGCTCTATTGTAATCTCAACGTATGAGGAAACAACCATGAGCAAGAAAAGAAGAAATCACTCTCCGCAGTTCAAAGCCAAGGTAGCCTTGGCAGCAATTAAAGGCGATAAAACCTTAGCCGAATTATC
>Ga0208265_100449_pt1 | contig 12712 bp, 12 predicted proteins | sample LakWasMet44_HOW7_2_FD_183882 | JGI IMG/M metagenome (GOLD analysis project Ga0208265, IMG submission 183882) | Freshwater sediment methanotrophic microbial communities from Lake Washington under simulated oxygen tension - Sediment Metagenome... | ecosystem: Environmental > Aquatic > Freshwater >... | reverse complement strand
GAAATAACGATAAAACTTTGCTATGTTCACTGCTATTGTTGCGGATCAGATAATAGCGAATTTGCAGTTGGAATAGCTCTGTGACAAAGTAATGAATTGCCGGTTCCTAGCAAATCAAAAACCTAATGTTTTGAAGATTGAAGCATTACAGTTTTCAATTACTATTAACGTCTAGATTTCATTGGTCGGGACGAGAGGATTTGAACCTCCTATCCCTTGCACCCCATAAGGGTAAATAGTTGCTTTTCTAAGTTCAAATGCGTCCATAAATATTTATATCTCATTGTTTTTATTTTTATTATAGTAATTGCTTTGTTCAAAGACGTTCGCTAAAATTCATCTGCAATCAAAAAAAACCGTAGCCCAAACCGTAGCCCACAAAACCGTGCAGGTGAATCATGGCAAAGAATTTATTGACCCCTCTTCAAGTTAAAAACATTATACCGTGCGAAGGCGATAAAAATATACCGGATGGTGGGGGGCTCTATATTAGGGTGCGATCAATACACAAAGGCGGCGGCATATCCTTCCGGTTTCGTAGTTTTGTGGGCGGCAAACAGCAGTGGATAACATTGAAGGCCTCAACCTTAGCCGAAGCAAGGCGAGAGCGTGACGCACTGAAAGAGCAGGCTTGGGAAGGAGCAGACCTGCAACTGGAAAAAAAACTCGAAAGAGAACGCCAAAAACAAAAGCAACTGGAAGAACAGGCAGAACTGGAAAGACAGCAAGCCGAATTGGCGCGTGAGCTTGCTCGTCAGCAAGCACTAATCACAGTGAGTGTCCTTTTCGAACGTTGGGCTGCAACCGACCTGCAAAACCGCAAGGACGGCGGCAAGGAGATTAGACGTATGTTTGAAAAGGACGTGTTGCCCGTTATCGGTCATCTTGCCGTGGCTGACGTACGCAAAGGCCATATTACCGAGATTACAGACGCTTTGCTTCTGCGAGGTGTCAATCGCATGGCAAAGCTGATGTTGTCATTGGTACGGCAAATGTTTCGGTTTGCCGTGGATCGCGACATTATCGAGTTTGACCCAACGGCCAGCATTCGCAAAGCCAAGATCGGCGGTAAATCGGTCGAGCGTGATCGTGTTTTAAATGAAGATGAAATTCTCGAGCTTTACCGTAAATTGCCCAATGCTAATATGATTCCGTCAACCGAATGCTCCATCTGGATCATGCTTTCGACGCTTTGCCGCGTGGGAGAAATATCAAAGGCAAAATGGGAGCATATCGACTTTGCAGCCAAAACCTGGATCATCCCTAGCGAGAACAGCAAGAACGAAAAACCACACACAATTTATCTGTCAAGCTTTGCACTAAGCCAATTTGAACGTTTGGCTAAATTTCGGGAATCCGATGTTTGGTTATTTCAGGATCGAACGAAAACTACACATGTCAGCGAGAAATCCATATCGAAGCAGATCAATGATCGACAAACCGATCGAGTCAGAAGCAACAAAAGCCGGCATAAAGATGCATTAAAACTTTCCGGAGGAAAATGGACGCCACACGATCTGCGTCGCACAGGCGCAACGATTATGGGCAACCTGGGCATTCTGCCAGATGTTATCGAAAAGTGTCTAAACCATACCGAACAGAACAAAATGAAACGAGTTTATCAGAGGCAGGAGTTGAAGATGGAACAAGCAGACGCATGGCGTAAGCTAGGCGAGCGACTTGAATTTTTGTCAGAGAATCACGTTGATAATAATGTGTAAAACTCTAAACTTGATCGAACAGATTCAAACATCAACTTGAATTCATCCTGACACTGACGGTCTCTGTTCGGCCACTTTGCGACATTCAAAAATTGAAGTGTATGACGGCGATAGAACCGAAAGCAGTCTTTTAACGATCTTCTTGAGCCGCGTGCCGCTGTGGCTGCCTGAAAATGAGGCGATGCGTCCGGCACGTCGGGCTCGAAGGAATTGTTAGAGCCCACCCTTAGCGCACTGAGAAAACTCGCTCACTAATGCTTCGGCCCCTTTGTTCATTAAAGCTTGGTTCTCGTCTCTGAACCACCGAAAAAGAAAATCAAATATGGGGGGATTTTTCTTCCGATGGTCAAAAATCTGGTCTTGCAGCGCCCTACATTTCAACTTCAATGTGGCAACATCTTTACCTGCTACCGCATCCGACCAAATTTTGTCAGAAATCTCTTTCAGCTTATCCAGCCTATCCGCAGCGTCGCCATACTTGTAGTGGTCAAGTTTTTTCAGACACAAAGATAGGTTGTCCTACGGCCATTTCCCGTTCATAGTCATTGGGAGGCCGATATCCCAATGAAGAATGCAAGCGCTGGCTGTTATAGAAGCCCACGATGTAGTCAGTCACGTCGTTGATGGCCTCCTGATGATTGGCATAATCACGCCGCCAAACACGCTCCATCTTCAAGTTGAGAAAGAACCGTTCCATCACGGCATTATCCCAACAATTCCCCTTTCGGCTCATACTGCCTATCAAACCGTGACGGCCAAGCACGTTTCGGTATTCCTGGCTGGCATACTGGCTGCCCCGGTCGGAATGGACGATCAGGCCGGGTGCAGGCTGGCGTTGGCAAATCGCCATCTGCAAAGCCATGCACACCAGCTCGGCAGGCATGCTGGGCGCCATCGCCCAGCCGACGACCTTACGCGAATACAAGTCCAGTACGGCGGCCAAATACAACCAGCCGCTCCCCGTGCGGATATAGGTGATATCCGACACCCAAGCTTGATTGGCCGCCGCAGGCGTAAATCGGCGATCCAGTACGTTGTCGAATACCGGCAGGTTGTGCTTGCTGTCGGTGGTGTGAACGAATTTCCGCTTCCATACCGGCTTGAGTTGATGGGCACGCACAGGCCGCGGACCCGATAGCGGCCAATCCGGATGCCCAGGTCGTGTAAGGCGCCTTGCAAACGCCGGCTGCCATAACAGCGTCCCGAGGCTTCGAACACGCTTTGTAAATGGACGGCCGTCGCGCAGACCGGCCGTGGACGCCTGGCGCGCTGCCGCGCCGCATAGTAACCGGCGCGGCTGACCTCCAAAACCCGGCAACTGTGCTGGACAGGGACGGCCTTCTGTTGCAACTGCTGAACCAGCCGGTAGTTCATTTCAGTTCGCGGGCAAAGAAGGCCGACGCTTTTTTTAAGATGTCGTTGTCCATCCGCAATTGCCGATTCTCCGCTTCCAGTTGCCGAATGCGTTTCTGTTCGGCTGTCAACGGCTTGCCGATGCCGGACTGACCGCTTTGTTCGGCTTCGACCTGCTTTAACCAGCGCCGTACGGCTGTTTCGCCCAGATTCATATCCTGGCATACTTGACCAACACTCAGCCCTTGATCTTTGATCATCCGCACTACGGTCATTTTAAAACTGGCGTCAAAGGCTCGACGTTTTTGAGTCATGCTCTTGTTCCTTAATTTGCTTTGGTTGATTTATTTTATCAACCTATCGGCGTGTCCATTTCTATTAGACCACTACAGTCTCACATGGGTAAATATACCCTGACACCCCCATGGGATCTTGCATAACTGTGAGTTCGTTATCCCTCAGCATTGACAGAATTCTTTGCACATCTATGTCGTAGATAATACTGGGCTCTCCATCAGCATACTTAGCAACCCGCATTTCCAAGTAGAACGACTTGATGGGGACATCTCTGTAGTATTTCCAAGCTTTTATAAAACGAATAAGCGGTTTGACTTTTCCTCCATGTTTTTTGTCAACTTCCGCTACATAGTAGTTGTGGGCGTCAGGGCTCACCTCCATCCAGTCGTCATTGCCGTCCGCTATTTCATAAACCTTGAATCCCTTTTCTTCCCTTATGTAGTCAGCTACTACGACCTCGGTGTCCTCTGACTTGTACGTTCCGAATGGGCAGACGACGGCTGGGGTGCTAACCTTTACACCAGTATTAGGAAAGCGTGCATCTAGTGCATTCTTTACTTTCACAAGTGATGCAGTTGATGTTTTTGTTAATTCGCTAGTTGGAATGCATGTCAGGTAATCCACATCGCTATGCCCGCTGATGTTGGTTCCGTTTCCAAAGGAGCCGATTCTCGTGAAACGCTTCAAACCAAAGTTATTCTTTAGGCAAGCCTCTATTGAGGCTCTATGAGATTTCGCGGCTGCCGTTTCGGCGGCAGACGTTTTGATCTTGTCGTGGAAGTCATTGAATCCTTGCTCAATATTTCTTGGCATGATTTCACTCTCTCTCCTCAATTGGCGATATGTGTGCCGGGTTGCTGTGTAGTGCGATCTAACGTCTGAATTAACCGGCGCTGCGCGGCTTCATCGCGCAGCGCCGGTGGAATGATGGGTTAGGCGTATTTTGACTTCAATGCTAAACGTCGTAGGCCCCATCTGGTCTGCTGTCCCACCAATGAATGCCCACCGCTGGGGAACGAACGGCATTGGTACCGCAGTGAACCTCGCCACTAAGTTCATGGTAAGAATACCAATCCTCAATGAAGCGAACTTTTCGATATGGAACAGCTTCGCGAAAAGCCTTCTCAAACATGCATTCTCCATTAACGACAGGACCATATGGCTTCGGCACAAGACTCCATTCGCCAAGAACCAGATGGTTAACCATGTCAGGAAAGTAAGCTAAGGTGCGCTCTGAACTCGGCGGATAGAACAGAACGGGGATTTCGATAACGTCCTTATCCGTTACACCGAGTTCCTTTTTTAGAATTTCGCGGTTATGGTCTAGGTGTTTCTGAAATTCAAGGTTCGCATCCCACATCTGTTTGGTGGAAAGCAGTTTTTTCACGGTTATTTCAGCCGAAGCACCGTCCCTGCGACGCCTCCCCGCGAACAGCTTGGTGGTTCCATACCCATCGTCATTCAAGCGCTGAAGAATTGATTTCGCTCTGAGCGGAGAGGCTATCAGGAGTTGGAAACCAATTGGGTTAGGTGCTGGCACGAAACAGATGATTTCATCGACATGGCCGACATCAAGCCAGTCTGTATAGATTTCAACTGGGCTTTGCACTTTTTGTGCATACAGGAATCTTCTTACCTCAGTCATCATTTGACGTGAAAGCCCGTCGTAGTTCCCATAACGGCGGCCGCCAAAAATAATTCGCCCAAAAGGATAATCCCTACCAGCCACACTGACAGGAGGGCTTACCTCGAGATTTCCAAACGAATCGAGAGAATTCGTGCGGCTCCCTCCAATCTGAAAGTGGCCAAAATCTGGCCCTAGCAAACTCGCTTCAGGAAAACCATCCAACCCTCGGTCGCGCGGGCTGTCAAATACAACAGGCAATATATGAGATACAGACTCGGAGTATCCAAACTCGACTTCGTCTTGAATCCATCGATCATTGTTGTTGAGATCGGGGGGGATCACGGTGAGCGGTATGTGTATCTCCTCCAAGGTAGCCTTTAAGTCCTTCAAAAAATCGGCGTTCGGATAATCATCTTGCTGCTTTATCTCGCAAGCAAATACCTGTGACACCATCAGAGTGTTTGGTGTCATGATCCAGGGAGCTACTCGAAAAACGATTCTATCGGAAGAAATCACGCTATTTCGGTGGCGCAACTCAAGATCAATGCTTATCAACCCCTCAAAGTCAGCATTCGGAAATTCGAGTGCCTCGAAATAGAACCGCCCTTCGTGTAATGGAATCGGCTGTGAGACACTGACCGAGGAATCTCCATTTCGACCTAAGACGAGAACAGGGGGAGTGCCAGCACCTTGAGCTTGGAAAATCCGAAACCGTCTGGACGACGGGTCTGTCGCAACGAGAACAATAGAGGCTTCAGTCGGTAGTTCTGCCAAGCCGGGATCTCGAACGACCAACGGGGAGTATTCAGATCGAAAGTTCCCAAGATCGATATCGGAAGGGTCACGATCGTTGTTCACTAACGCTATAGCTCCTCGCTGGCCTTTCCCCCATACCCAGTTTGACTTCCCTGGCTCATTGACACCGACGATCCCATCTCTGTCAGCATCAACGTCTAATCCAAGATGCACAGAAAACACTTCAAGAGTGAGTGTTTCGGCAGTGGCTCCCGTTTCATCGACATGGGCAAGAATAATGGTGTGGCGACCGGGCGTTAGGGATTCGAGAGACATTAATCCCTCATAAGCTAGAGGCGCGGTGACAGGGGTATTCGAAACAAGTTCCTTCCAGTCGTCATTTGCTACGTAATAAACTTTGCAGTTTGGCGCTGCTTTAAGCACAACGGTGCCAGATTGTGGATTGAACGCAAACCGCATCCGTTCACCGGTACGTACAACGAGATCATTTGTCTTCGCCATGCTTTTCTCCTTTGAGGTAAGTGGAATCAGTACTTTCGCCTAACTAGTAATTAAATGGTTTCCGTATATCTACTGGAAGCAATCTTTGATAGACCAATCCATTGATTAGCTTGAATATTTCCTTATGTATATCATCGGTAACGAAAAGTTATGGCAGGTAATGTACTAATTGCTGCCATTGAATCATATTAAGCGGTAGGAATACCAGTTGCCCAGTACCCCCCGCGCAGATCCCAGCGTGCGCTGCTAACGCACTGGGCTCCTCCCTTGAGTACGAACGTCAAAGCGGTAACAAGGATGAGTATGTAATAATCTAATCCTGGGGAAGAAACGCGAGGTAATGCGGACAAATCGATCCCAGCTCATAAAACCCTTCTGGCTACGTCTTCTGATACGGTGCAGCCAAAGGCGCCGAACTTCATTGAAGAACAGCCAGATACTGGCATCATTGCCTGAAACCGCAAAATAGTTCAGATGTCCTTGCAGAACCTTTTGTATCCACTCACCGGTTTTGGACAGTGGATCATGCCAGCGTTTTCGCAGCTCGCTTTTGATCGCGTGCAACGTCGCTCGCATGCGCTTCTTGATGGTTTAACGTCCGATCACAAACGCGCCGTTTTTCCGGGACTGCGTACAGAAATGCGTAAAGCCCAGAAAGTCGAAAGTCTCCGGCTTTCTTTCGCCCAGCCGCTTCCTGTCGCTTATCGCGTGCCGTCCAAAACGGATCAGCTGTGTTTTGTCCGGGTGTAAAGTCAAACCAAACGCTTGCAAACGTTCCTGCATATCCTGCAAGAAGCGTTTTGCCTCCTGCTCGTATTCAAAACCGAGCACCGTATCATCCGCATAACGAATAATGATCATGTCACCCTGGGCTTTTTGTCGTCGCCATTGATGACTCCATAGATCGAAAACATAGTGCAGGTAGATATTGGCCAAGATCGGCGAAACCACTGCCCCTTGCGGAGCCCCCTGAACACTCGCCTCTCGATGAGAGCCGTTCATGACGCCAATTTTTAGCCATTTGGCGATGAGACGCAGCAAACGTTTATCCCCGATTCGGTGTTGAAGAAATCGCATCAGCCAGTCATGATTCATGGCATCAAAGAACTTCTGGATATCCGCGTCCAACACCCAGTTCACCTTCTTTCTATAAATCCCGGCACTCAGAGCATCCAACGCATCATGCTGGCTGCGCCCCGGTCGAAATCCATAGGAAAACCCCATGAAACTCTCTTCATAGATGGCTTCCAGCACATAGACCACGGCCTGTTGGACTATTTTGTCTTTCAAGCACAAGATACTCAGCGGCCGCTCTGTGCCGTCCGCTTTCGGGATCATCGCCCTTCTAGCCGGTTGGGCTCGATAGCTGCCTTGGTGTATCCGATCATGTAATGCCGTCAACTTCTCCAAAAGATTGTCGCCATAGGTGCGCCACGTCACGCCATCGAGTCCGGGCGCCGAATTTCGCTTGAGCGAAAAATAACTCTGCTCCAGGAGCTCAATAGTCATGTGATGCAGTAATGCGGTGAACTGTACATCCTTCTTTTGTCGCGCCGCTTGGCGCACACCAGCCAATCCACCCGACGCAGTGCCCCGGCTCTGAGTCCGGACTGCGGTTGCCTGACCGGTGTTCCTCTTGGGCAAAGCCCTTCCCTCCACAACCTCCGCCAAGGGCAAGCCCTCTTTGTTCGATTGCTTCTTCGGTACTACGGCTTTGTCCGACTTCTCATCTGCGTGCATATTTATCGTTCAGTTTCTACCTTAATAAACCGGCTCGACATGCCTATCGAGCACAGATGAGACCTCCCAGGTTCCGTACAAAGAACTTCTCCACATGCTTGGGGTCTTCGACTGCGCGAGGTTTGGACTCATGCTGGCCAAAACGCATGAGCCAATATTGCCTTCTCTTCAGCAGTACGGGATCGGCACCTCGAAGTTCGACCCATTTCGCAGCTCAATACCCAGCCTATGGTCTCCCCTGTGAACGCTTCACGTTTACCCTCGCGAGTAACCGCGCATCACTCGGGGCCGAGACGGTGGGCTAGACCTTATCTCGTAGAGGACTTTCACCTCCTATCCTTTGCCAGCTTATCCTGGCGCACACAGCAATGGGTCGTAAGAGGCCGATCAGCTCACCGAATCGCGTCAATTCTGGATGGCCTGGAGCCAGGTTTTCATTTTCAATCAATGTGAGCCCGAAATCGCTTTAAATGCGAGCCCGACCGTTTTCAAATGCGAGCTGTTACAGTTAGCGCCGTGAGCAAAGAAAAGTCGGCTAATTAAGCTCGTGAGCAACTTTGATTGGGGGAACCTTCAACACACCGTCCACCACTTTTGAGAATATCTCTTTACGAAGCTCATCTATTGACGCCGAACTGGGGCCAGCGCATCGGCGTTGCATGTCGTCGTTTGCGACGAAGCCCGCTGAACTAACACCACCAAACACATTTTGAATTCTTGCGTTTTGGCAGCTGCGATATTCACCGCCAACCTTCCCGCGGATTACTTCGTCATAGATCGTCTTGCTGTCTGCGACTGCAGAAACCACATAGCCGTACTCAATCTCTGCGCCCCCAGATACGACATCATATAGATACGAAGCATTGCTTGGCATCAGGAGTGCAGCGCTTAGAAGATTAACCTCGTGCTGTGCATAGGTGATGGTTTGTGATCGTTCAGGCAATGTTTTCTCATCGTTGCGCAACCGTTCGATAACCAATGTAGTTATCTTAGGGCCGGCAGATGGAACCCATTCAACTCCACGGATTCTGCTACGCAATGTCTGAAGAAGGTCCTCACTGAGTAAGCGATCTCCATTCTTGACTTGCAAGAAAACGCGCGAAGTTATTTCTTCCTTTCTGGCTGCGGCAAACTTTGGAAATACTTTCGCTACTGCGTCAAGTTCATCGCGTCGAATATTCATTGAAGGAAACAGGGATTCAATTCTTTTCCCTTCCACAGAATCTATTCCGATCCGTTGGAGGTACTCAACCAAGGCTGAAACTGGCCGACTTCCAGAGCTATTGCCTTGAAGACTCTTGATTGAGCGATTGACTATGATCTGCTGGTGCACAGGGGATTTGAGCTCAGGGAAAAGATCGATTTTGTCACCAAGATCAATGGAGATTGAGCCGGTGGTGTTGCCATTGGTGACCACTTTCATTAGTTTTGTGAAAAGATCGCGTATTTGATCTTCGGGAAGAATTCCAGCGGATTTAACAGTTGATAGCTTTTCGAATGCAGCCGCCGCTTGATATGCGCTCGAAACTTCAACAATCGATTTTTCCAGATATGCCAAGTAGTAGTCTCGACCCTTTGGATAGCTGGCGAACAACTCCTTGATCTTTGCATCGCCTGTTGGTCGAGTAAGGGCGACATCGATTTGATTGGCTGCGTTTGTGCTGTCACCATCCGAAATTGCTGATCTTGCTTTGCTTGTATGGTATGTCGCTTGGTCTTCGCGACTTTTCGGATAAGTGGCGCATGCGGACAAAAGCATGGACAAACTGAGAATTGTTGCAGTGGCTAGGAATTTCATTTCTTTGATACCTCCCTATGCTGAAGTAGTAGGCGCTAACGTTAAGTGGACATATATCCACAGTGCGTATCATGGCTAAGCGCTGCACTATATAATCATGAATAGCAACCGTTTTATGCAGACGAAAAATACACTGCCAAAAAATTTTGATCAAGTCCGCGCCCAGATTCGAATCAATCACAATTGGCGCATTGTAACATTCATGCCGAGTAGACTCATTTAGCCCGTATTAAGCGCACTTTCGGTCACCAAGGGTTTTCAGCTGTTTCGGCGTAGAAAAGCATTCCTCAGGTCTTGAATTTTGCATTGTATAGCTTTGGTTTAAATGATTATGCAAAATTCAAGCCCCCTTATTCCCTTCAGTATTTTGCCGTCAGATAAGTCAATCATCACCCTGTGACGTTCACAGCCGACGTCGATGGCGACACGTATTTACGGGAACCTCGAAAAACCGAGCATTATGAGATAACCTGAGTTCGGTTTAAGCGTTTACGACAAAAGGCAGTAAATCAGCGTCCCTCAAATTAAGCGCAGGCTTTTTTTCTTGGTACGAGTAAGCGACTAAGCACGCCACGATATTCGCCAAGTAATTGGGCAAAGAACGATGACGGGAATGCTCAAGATCAAAAATGCTTTTTAGCTGGTCATTGATGGTCTCGATGATGCTGCGTTTACTCAACAGCACTTTATCAAATGCGTCAATATCTTGATTTTTCATATTTTTCTTCAAGGTCGCCACCAATTTAATATTGCGCTCCGCCAATTGCCCGGCCAGCTTTTTGGAAATATAACCGCGGTCGCCAAACAGCTTGCCAACCAATGACTTGGCCAGTGTCAGCACCCGTTTTCGGTCATCGACATTGCCCGGCGTCACGCAAAAAGACAGGATTTCACCTTGGTCGTTGACGACCAGGTGTAACTTGAAACCATAAAACCAGCCTGTGGAAGACTTGCCACGCCCAGCTTGCTCTTTAAAGGTCTTATGGCGAGGAATGCGGATGTTTTTACAAACGGCTAACGGCGTGGAGTCAATAAAAGCAATGCCTTGCGAGCTGCCGCAGCGACTGTGAATAAAAGCCGTCAGCGGCACTAACAGTTTCGGCAAGACCTCAATAAACCGATTGTAACTCAGCAAGTTAGGAAATGCTGACCGCCAATATGCCTGTACCAGCCTTTGATAAAACCACTTGAAAGTCCGGTAACCCGATTGCTGATACCAAAATGCAGAGCATTTTGCTGTAGCCCATACGCGGCGCTCGGTTGCGTTTTTTCTCGCCTTGGGTGAGTTGCTGCTTTTGCCATTCAGGGATAAACGTCAGGCAAAAATCATCTACATCACAGTAAATTTGTGTTAATTTCATAGCAGGCAGGTTTTGGGATGGAGAATGTTGTGTCGAAACTCTATTTTCCTTGATATTTCAAAAGCCTGCCTGCTTTTTCATCCCGAATTCAGGTTACCATAATCCGGTAAAAACAAAAACAACAAGTTCTTCGTGATCGCCGCAGTCGTATGACCATATCCCTTGAGCGGCTTGTGCATCCGATAGCAACACCTTTTTGGTGTGTGTATCCCAATAGCCAGGACTCTTTACATAGCGAGGGACCAGCCACTGGCATTCCTGCATGTCGGCGACGCGACTAAAGTAGTCGTCTTCGGATTCACCATCAAGCGCTGGGTTGTCTGCGATGGCCTTGTCGCGAGCCTTAATATCATTGGCGCCGAAGTATTGGTTACGACTGCCACTTTCTGCGGATGTGGCAAGGTATGTGCGATAGCGAGCGGTCATATATCGAGAAATGCTCAGGGAATCTGGGGTTAGGCATTTATCCTGATCCCACTCCCCCAACTCATCCTTGTACTCATCAAGATGTAATTCCAACCATTTTTTGTCTCTGCGCTGCGCCGGGATCAGGATGCCACGCTCCTGCTCAATTAATTTAATCGTAAAGATAAATTTTTTTTCACTATCAATTACGCCGCAAAGAGTATATTTGCCTGTTGATATTTCATACTCATTTGGACCACCAGGCATAACACGAATATCGTTGAGATAGCAGTCCGATTCGAATTCTTTGCGTGACGCAGCAATCGCGTCAGTCAGATCTACTGAACATACGTTGTCGTATAACATATCATATAACATTATTTTATCTCCACAGATTGGTCTTTCTTAAAAGAAAAAGATACATTAGCTGGCCGTGTATCTACTCGCTTAAATGCGAATTAAGAGCATAATGCCAGCTCACAGGCCCGCTAAACTATTGAAAAAGATACAAATCCACCTCAATAGCAGAACCGGACTCCAATGAACTAGCAGGATCAATTAATAACGCTTTATCTCTACGTCGCTGATGAGTTTGCGCCTTTACTGGAGCAGATCCAGCAGGAATAAGCATGTAGTCACTCAACGCAGGCTTGGCTTATCGACTCGTTCCCCGCCGCGCTGGCTCTGGTAGCAGCGAGCGTTCTATCTAGACTGTAACCTAGGCCCGTATTCAGTACAGCTGGCAGGCCGCCCTTTAATATACAGTGAGTTTCAGGAAAAAATATCAATTGTTTTTAACCTACTCAAACTCCTCATTCCTAAATTTCAGAGCATTGCAGTTTTCCTTGATGGTACGCTGAATATCAAGGCGCGGCGGTGGGTCTTAGAGCGCCCCCACCGCTGGATGAATCGTAAGCGTTCAACCGTACCGCCTATAAAATAATTTTCGTCTGTCGCATCCTGTCCTTTTTTTGTCAGGAGTTTTGGCATGGCTATCACAGCGAAATGGCGTCAGCATATTGAAGCGTGGCAACGTAGCGGGCTATCACAAGCCGCGTATTGCGCCGAGCGGCAACTCAATGTCCGTACCTTCACGGCGCGTTTGAGCGACTATCGCAAATTGCCCCAGCCAGAGTCGGCAGCCTTAATACCG
>Ga0208265_100447_pt1 | contig 12791 bp, 13 predicted proteins | sample LakWasMet44_HOW7_2_FD_183882 | JGI IMG/M metagenome (GOLD analysis project Ga0208265, IMG submission 183882) | Freshwater sediment methanotrophic microbial communities from Lake Washington under simulated oxygen tension - Sediment Metagenome... | ecosystem: Environmental > Aquatic > Freshwater >... | reverse complement strand
CGGTATTAAGGCTGCCGACTCTGGCTGGGGCAATTTGCGATAGTCGCTCAAACGCGCCGTGAAGGTACGGACATTGAGTTGCCGCTCGGCGCAATACGCGGCTTGTGATAGCCCGCTACGTTGCCACGCTTCAATATGCTGACGCCATTTCGCTGTGATAGCCATGCCAAAACTCCTGACAAAAAAAAGGACAGGATGCAACAGACGAAAATTATTTTATAGGCGGTACGGTTGAACGCTTACAATATTCACATTAGGTGCAAATTTTGAGTTGATAGAGGCACTGACAAAGTACAAAGCTCGGTTTTTGATTATCGGCGGAACCGCCGTGCGATATCACGTTTCTGAGAGGGATGCTGGCGATCTCGACATTCTCATTGAGCCCTCTGCGCAAACCGCAATCGCAGTTATTTCGGCGCTTTCATCGAATCCGCTGATATCGACAGCTGGCCTAACTGTTGAGAAACTAACTCAACCGCAGAGGATACAAATACCAGCAAAAATTTACTACTACGCCGACATCCTAAAACCGGCATACGACTTTGACTTCGACCTGCATTGGGCTCAGGCTCATGATGCAATGATCGGCCAGATACCCGTCAAGGTTGCATCTGTAAAAACTCTCCTGGCATTGTTGGCTTATAGCAATGAGCCTAAACACGCAAATGACCTCTCGCTTCTTATGTCGATTTCCGGCTAGAAAGTAACTCGGATGCAGCGCAGCGGAATCCGGGAGCCACACAGAAACGAACCTTGCTGTTCACGAGGCTTTGCATAGATGTAATCGTAAGACTCAATCGGAATTAAAAAATAAGGCGTCGGCAAAGGCCTATCCCGGATTCCGCTGCGCTGCATCCGGGCTACATTTAATACATTCTGATCACGTTTAAGGAACAATGGCATGGTTATGTATCGCCGCAACCGCGTGGAGGGCGGGACGTATTTTTTTACCGTCGCCCTGCAAGACCGGAAACGCGCCTATCTGGTCGACCATATCGATGACTTGCGCAAATCGGTGCGTTATGCGCTACGCAAACAACCGCTGCACATCGACGCCTGGGTAGTCTTGCCGGAACACATGCATGCGTTGTGGACGCTGCCACCCGGCGACGATGATTATTCCGGCCGCTGGAAAAACATCAAAGGACGCTTTTCCCATCTGCTCGTCGCGGCAGGCGAACCGATCCGCAAGAACGCCCGGAACGAATACGACCTCTGGCAAGGCCGCTTTTGGGAACACACGATCCGCGACGATGCCGACTACGCCCACCATTTCGACTATATCCACTACAATCCCGTCAAACATGGCTGGGTTACGAGCGTCCGAGACTGGCCGTATTCCAGTTTCCACCGTTGCGTAAAATCCGGCCTTTATCCTCTCACTTGGGGCGAAAACGCCCAGGAATTTCCCGGTGAATACGGTGAATCGTAGTACTACAAGGCTAAGGCGGATTCGCGCCAGCAATCCGCCGTTTCGGAGCCAACGAAATCGACCTCACTCCGGACCTTTAAAGCGGGATTTCTTTGCTTTTTGTGCTGAATTTCGGCGAAATTTCCGGCAATGGCGGTTTGTTCGCGCGAAACCACCCTTCTGTTACGTCGGCTCCTTTTCGAAACCGACGCCACGGTTATACAATCCAATCCTGCCGAACTCGGCCGGAAACGATGGCCGGGTTGTTTATTTCGGTTGCTGAACGATGCGTAAATACGGTTTCAACGTCTTCCATCCTTGCGGGAACATTTTTTTCGCATCGTCATCGGATACCGACGGCACGATGATCACGTCGTCGCCATTCTTCCAGTTCACCGGCGTTGCCACCTTATGCTTGGCGGTTAACTGCATCGAATCGAGCACCCGCAGAATTTCATCGAAATTGCGCCCGGTCGTCATCGGATAGGTCAGCATCAACTTGATCTTTTTGTCCGGCCCAACAATAAATACCGTGCGTACGGTCGCATTCGTGGCCGCGGTGCGCCCTTCCGACGTGCCGGGCTCTTCGGCAGGCAGCATATTGTAAAGCTTCGCGACCGCCAGATCGCTGTCGCCTATCATTGGATAACTGACCGCACAACCCTGCGTCTCCTCGATATCCTTTGACCATTTGTCATGGTTTTCTACCGGATCGACACTCAAGCCGATAATCTTACAATTGCGTTTTTTAAACTCCGGCTCAAGCCTTGCCATATAGCCCAATTCGGTCGTACAAACGGGCGTAAAATCCTTCGGGTGCGAAAACAGGACCGCCCAACTATCACCGATCCATTCGTGAAAATTGATCGTTCCTTGCGTCGTTTTGGCCGTAAAATTCGGCGCTTCATCATTGATTCTAAGTGCCATGTCCACTCTCCTACTTTTGTTGAAATAAACACGGGGGTTGAAAAGGGCGCATCGCGCCCCTTTTCAATACCAACGAATTTGATTTCTACCTGAACTTTATCCAGGCAATATTTTTTGTTTTTTGTGCTGATCTTCGGCGAAACTTCGGGCAATGGCGGTTTGCTCGCGCGAAACCGCTCTACTGTCCTATCTTACTCGTATTCGCCTTCACGCTTTTTTTCCATGATCAGATTTTCATATTCATGCTGTTCAAGTTTGCCATCCTTGCCAGCGTCAACCCGATCAAAATACTCCAATAAAAAGGGATAACCATTGAGTTCCTCTTTGGTAACAACGTGATCGGCATTCTTATCTGCCTGTTCAAACGAAGGGGATTTTTTGACAGGAGCATCCTTGTCGGTCATCGTTTCCCCTGCGCGTAATGGATTAACACTGCATAGCAGGATGACGCCTATAGCCACTGACAACCTGAATTTTTCAGGTGCGGTATAACAATCAAGGTACCTGCCGCCGCGAATGGCTACAGGTTCACAACTGGACAGTTTACTTGCGGTTTTCATAATGGTCCTCCTTCTCTTACGCTAATGTAAGATCAAATGATTTTGAAAACGGTGTCCAGATCAAGCAAAAAGTATTGCTTGCAAAACACCTTTAGTTAGAAGGCTGAAGAGCGGGTTGGTTCCTGCAATCGATTTGCAAAAACGGCGTTTACCATTACTTCTGTAGGCGGCAAAGCCAGCCTGGGCCAGCGCCGTCTAAGTAAGATTCAAATGCATAGTCGCCCACGGTCATTTTGAGGGGAGAGTCTTCGGTGATATCGCGCAGAAACCTTGGCAATTTGAATAGATTCCCCGCCGAAATGCTGTAAATGACCCCAATATTCCGGCATTCGGATTTATTGAATGGTGCGCGGTGCATAACCCTATAGAGCTTTCACAACTGCTGAGCCGCATCCGGAGCCCTCTCTTATTTAAGATCATTGGCGTTTGACGATCACGGCTCGCTAGGTAGTCATGACCACCTGGTTCGGATAGGCTGTCTGAATGTGTAGCGGTGCCCAGGACTCGGAGGGCGCCAATTTGTCGATGATCAGGATGATCGAGTCGACGGGGAGTTTCTGCAGATAGAGCGCCGGACCCTGTGCGGGAACCTGCTTGTTGTCCACGGTTGCCATCGGATTGAGCACGACGTCGGCGAGAATCTTGCCTTGGGTCGCCACGAGCTGGAACGCGATCTTGCATGTGTGGGTGCCGTGGGCATTCAGCTTTCTCAATTCCTGCTGGCCTTGGGTTGAATGCAGAGCCTCCTCCGTTGCCAGGATCAGGTGCTTGCGGCTGGAGAAAGTCGAGTCCTGGCGAATCTGCCGCCGATCGAAAGGATTCTCCCGCTGCTCGGTATGCCTGCTGATGGCATGTCCTTCATGTGCCGATGCAGCAGGCGCCGTCGGTCGCAACCGGCGCTCGCTGAGATATAGCATCTGGTGGATCTCTTCTCGGGAGTAGGTCCGGTCGTAGCCCATGGCGGAATCCTCTGTAGTCTAGGAGAAGGGGAAAAAACGGCCTTCATTAACGATAAAATACCGAGGCAGATAAGTATTTTCAATCGCCTTGTAGGTCCGGGCGGGGCGGCGTTGCAAACCCCGTCCCCAACGTTTTGACGATGCCGCCGGCGCACCAACCCCTTGAGAGTTTAGCCGCCGTTTCCGATATTTTCCCAAATAGTGCTGCTGGACACTTCTAATTTTTGTAATATTTGATTGGCTTCTTGCTGTTTGGCGCGCAATGCTTCGAGTTCTTGATCCACATCTTCACCTTGCCGGGATTTCTCTACCAATTTATCGATCTTGGCGCTCCGTTCAACATATTCGTCCACCAGGTGACTGTATTCATCTGTTGTTTTCATGGGTTAATGCCTCGGGTTGTTTAGTAAAAATCTCACCTAAACCGCGGGAACTGACTGTTGCTATTGAGGATACGCTCATCAACCGTCAAATTCCTGTTCTTTCTGAAAAGACTTAATGGCTGGCACCAATATACTCTCCTGATATTTTGTATCAATGACATATTTACTTCATTTCCTGCCAAACAATCAATTCTGCTGGATAACGAGGCAATAATCTGGTCCCTTTTTATCCCTGCCGCTAAAACTACCTCTTGCTTAGGAAAGTGTCGTTTCTGGATTGTTCCCGCTTTATTGGAAAATTTTCAGTGCCGCCTGGCCCACCATGTCTGATAATAATCCGTAAGGCGGATCAGCTAACGTCATTTGCGGATTCGCGGGGTTAACTTTATGAGGAACACCGCCCCCGGCAAATGGGTCTGGTAAAATGGATAAAGCAATGGTTATATTTCCACCATCCGATCACTCAAAGACCGAAAAATTAGCTCATTAGGGTTTTTAATTTATGAACATCCAAGCGATTGAACAAGAGGCTTTACGCCTGCCGATTGAAGACAGGGCTCGGCTCGCCGAAACACTGCTTTCGAGTTTGGACGCCTTGTCGGACAAAGAAATCGCAAAACTCTGGCTCATAGAAGCGCAACGTCGAGCCGCTGAAATCGACAATGGAACTGTTCAGCTGGTTTCTGCCGAGGAAGTTGAACGCAAAATCCAAGCCATTTTGAAATGATCTACAGCTTCCATCCCGAAGCCGCTGCGGAATATGCAGAACATGTTGCATTCTATAAGTCACTGCGTACGGAACTTGGGGCACGCTTCCATGAAGCGGTTAAAACCGTCATTGCCAGTATCTGTGAAATGCCTGCTCGCCATCACACCGATGGTTCCGCCGGACATTCGCAGAGCAAGGGTTCAGGGTTTTCCTTTCCATGTTATTTTTCGAGAGGTTGACGGCAACATTCAAATTCTTGCGCTTGCACATCATCGCCGGCGCCCTCTTTACTGGATTAGCAGGCTTTAACAGCGGTGCGCGGCGCTGGGTTTTTACTGAGTAAAATGAAATCAAAACAGGATAAAAATTTCGACCACCTGATCGAAAGATTCGAAAAAAAAGTCTATGCGACCGCGAAGGGCGATTGGCGGCTGAAGTTGCTGAGGGAGGATCTGGACGCTTTTTACCGGAGCCCAGCACCGATGACCGTTTGGGATGCCGGCTGCGGCTTTGCGCAAATCAGCCTGGGGCTGGCGGAAAAGGGGCATCGGCTGACGCTGTGCGACCTGTCCGAAAAAATGCTGGCGCGCGCCAGGCAACTCTTCCAAAAACACGGCCAGCCTGCCGAATTTCACCATCAGGCCGCGCAAGACCTGGCCCCCCTCCTACCCCAGTTTGATCTGGTATTATGCCATGCGGTACTGGAATGGCTGGCGGAACCGATACCGACGCTGCAAATCATCGCGAACCGGGTCAAACCGGGCGGCACCTTGTCGCTGCTGTTCTATAACCGCAACGCGATGGTTTATACCAATGCGCTGAAAGGCGGCTGGCGCTGGCAACACCTGCTGAGCGACAGCTATCTCGGCAAGGGCGACAAGCTGACGCCGCCGAATCCGCAATACCCGCATGAAGTGATCGAGCATCTGAAGCTCTGGGGTTTCGAGATCACGGCCCATACCGGCATCCGCGTGTTTCATGACTATCTTGACAAGGGAACGCTCGAACACAGCGATCAGTCCGAACTGTTCGAACTGGAATACCGTCATTGCCGGATGCCGACTTACCGCGATATGGGGCGCTATGTGCATCTGGTGGCGGTAAGAGCCCAATAATTGCTGCGCATGCGCAGAGGGCAACTCTCAATCCGAGTTGCCGGCCGTGGATCGTTTTTTCTTCCCATCAAAATCGACGTCCTGCTCGCCGCCTATCATCGATTGAGATATGGGTTTCTAAAACTATCGTTTCCTTTCGCCTGCCTTATCCCTTAACCTATTCGTTATCGTCAATCATTGGGGTATTTTCCCTGCTATTGTTTCGTCAAGGACTTAAATACCATGCCTTTACAGCAGTTAGTCGAACACTTCAACTATCGCTTAGGATTTAACGACCCCGGCAGTTCCGGACCGTTCGTCTTCAAAAACGGCGTCGTTCATGGACTGTATGGACCGATACAGATCGGCAGCATCTTGTCGCCGGTTCGGTTGACCGAAGATCCGTCGCAGATCGCGGGATATACGGCCAAACAGCAGCTGACCAATAGCCCGGCGGAACCGTTGTACCGGGATGACATCGAGCATTTGCTGAATCATCCTTTGACGCCGTCGATCGACACGCTGTCGATTCTAAGCTTCGACCGCCTGTCGAGAACCGTGCACATGCTGAATTATTTATTACTGCCGACGCAAGCGGAAACCGATACGCTGTTTCTGGACGTCGATCCCCGGCATATCCTCGGCGTGAAGGAGAATCACGGCGTTTATTTCGAAGAAATCATCGTGCGCTGCGGGCTGGAGACTCGGAACGTCGCGATCACGGTGCCCGTCAATCCGGCCTATGCGCGTTTTCAGCAACAGTTGAACCAGGGACTGGAGAATTACCGGCGCCGCGGCTATCAAATCGCGCTGAAGTTCGATTATGCCGCGCTGGGTCAACACGCCGATCAGTTGATTCAGGCCTTGGAGCCGAATTATGTCAGCCTGGCAGCCAACTCGCTGGACACGATCCGCGACGCCAGGGCTGCCGAAAAACTGCGGCAATGGAATGCGCTGGTGCGTTCGATCGGCGGGCGCAGCATCCTGGCGAATGTGACGCAGATAAAAAGCAGCGCCTTGGCGCAGAACGCAGGTTTTGACTTGGTCGAAGGCGATTTCTACGGCAACCCGTCTTTTGACCATGCGCCTGCCGAAAATACGGCGCTGTGCGCTTGATGAGGGACCAGAGTTAAATCACCTCCCTACCGACTTCCCAATTCCGGGAGGTTCACTACGGCGATGCCGTTGGCTTCGACTCCGCTCAGCCTGCGGCATGTTACCGACGACAGTTACATTCCTTCTCAAAAATTACCACATCGGCAAAAGCCTCGCCCAAAAGCACTGCCGCCATCCTTGGCCAGTACCCGCCGGGAGACATAAGCCCCCGGCTATGCCCGAAATGCCGTCCTAACGTTATTCAAACTTTTTGGACCAGCCCAGTTGGAACGAGTACTGATCCATTTCCAGTTCGATGTTCTGCTTTGGACTCAGCGGGTTGGGTCCTTTGACCGAGTTGCTCGGCGAATACATGAACGCAAAATTCACTTCGTCTTTGTCGCCGATCGCGCGGCTGAACCCGGTCGTCAAGTGGTATTCCTGCACGCCCGGCGCCAGCACATTGAACAACACTTCGGACTTTGGAATCGGCTGCGCGCCGTAGCTGACGCCCGCGCGCCAAGTCCAACGCTTGTTCGGCCGCCATTCGGCGCCGAGTTTGAAGATGGTCATGTCCTTCCAGCCGAAACCGGGGCCGCCATCCTCGCCGAGCCTCTTCGTCATCAGATTCGGAAACATCGGGTTGCCGACCGAATCGATTTGGCTGTACCGGATGTGCTCGACATCAAAGGACGTCGTTATCTCTTTATTGATATCCCAGGCCAGACCGAAATTGAAGCTTTCGGGAATATCAAAGCTCCCCTGCTCCGCGAACAGCCCTGCATAGTCGTCTAATTTGGACATCGTGATGCGGCTTTTGTAGGATGCCCCAAATCTGACGCCCGGAATCACCTCGACCAAGCCTCCGACCCTGACTCCGCCACCGAAGGAATAATCATAGCCCTGGTTAGACACATGCTCCGGATCGCTCGAAAACGGCGCGAACGCATTCAGGCCGCGCGCCTTGAAACGTTGGATCGCAAATATCGGCGCGATACCGAGCGAAAATCGGCCATCGCCAAAGCTGTGTGCATAACTCGGCACGATGAACGCCTGTGCCTTATCAATGCCGGTGGTGCCGGCGCAGAACGTGCCGCTGCCGCCCGGGAAGGGGCATAAAGGATTCGGCGTGGCGACATAATCGGTATTCATGCCGCCGTTGCCATACAGCGTCACGCCGACCGCCTGCTCCGCATCGATCCTGTGGTTCCAGCCGATGGCCGGCACCGGAAACCATTCGCTGTCACTCTGGTAGGTGCCGGAATTCAACGGGAACGCGCCGGGCGCCAAGGTCGGCGTGCCATCGACGGTGTATTGGCGGCGCGGACTGAACAGCTCGATTTCCGCATCCAGCCGGTCGCCGATATAGGCGATACTGGCCGGATTGACCGCGGCCGCGAACGAATCCAGCGGCCGCGCGGTGCTGGCGCCGGCCAAGGCTTTGCTGCGGGCGCCGTAGCCGTGCGCAAAATAGCCGTTGGTCGCCCCCGCGATGGCCGGCAAGCCGCCCAATAAGGCCGTCGCCGCGACGGCCAGATACCTGTTTTTTGTATTCATTGCTTAGTTCTCCTAAATAGTTGTCAAACCGTGGCATTTGGCCTTAAGGCGCGCTGGCAGAGAGCTTGCCAGGCTGATCCGGGCATTGCTGAGTGTCGGCCGGCACTTTGCCTACCAACAACAGGAAACTCTCGAAAGGCTTCATGTTGCCCATCGCTTCGCCCATCGGCCCATCGAAACCCAGGCTGCCTGAGATCATCGCGCGCATCGGGCCGTAGTCGCCGCGCCCCATCTCGACCCAACTGTCGGTCTCGGCGCTCATCACATAATCGGCGCCCGACGCTAATGCTTGCGTCTCGGCTTTGCCGCCAGACACGCAGTGGGCAAGATTACCTTGCAGCGCAATCCGCAATTCGGCCGTCGGCTTGTCGCCGCAGTCCTCGCGGTAAAACTGGATTACCTTGAAACCGCGTCCTGCATCGTTTTTTACCCATCCGGACTCGACCAGTTTTTGTGTCAGCACCGCGTCGGCATTCCAGGCTTGGCACGCCTCGGCACCCCACTCGGGCGAGATCAGCACCGGCGCCGCGCATACCGAGCCTGCCAGGCCAAGCATGGCGGCGCCGAATAGTGTTTTGTAAATCATTTGCAGTTACCGTGTTTTGCTGTTCGAATCGGTAATCGCGGCGACATTCGATGCGCCTTTCAATTCGGCGAGCAGTTTTTCGACTTGCTTCTTCTCCGCCTTTTCGCGCAGAACGCCGCGTAGCTTGATATTGGTATGGTCATAAGGCTGGGCGTCGGTCACCTTGCGCGGGCCGTCATCGAGTATGATGATGTTCCAGCCGTATCGGGTCTTGACCGGCTCGGCGGTGAGTTCGCCTTTCTTCAGTTGCGTAACGGCGCCGGCGAAGGCCTCATCGATGAAGATGTCAGGACGGAACCAGCCGATACTGCCGCCGTGATGTTCGGCTCCGGGGTCATGGGATTTATGTTTGGCCAACTCGGAAAAATCGGCGCCGGATTTGATTTGTTTGATGATGTCCTCGGCTCCGGCTTTATCGGGCACCACGATCTGGCGTATCTTGTATTCGAGAAATTTTCCGGACGTCCTTTTGCTTTCGTAGTCGCTGCGAATGCTGTCGTCAGTCACCGGATGCTCCTTGAAATAGGCGTCCAGGTAAGCCTTCGAAAGGATGGCCAGCCGGTCCAGTTGCAGGTGCGCTTCGACTTCGGGATTCTTGTCCAGTTGTTTCCTGAGCGCCTGGTCCGCCAGCAGCGACTGGCTGACCAGATCTTCCTTGATATCCTGCTTGATCTCGTCGGTCAGCGTCACGCCTTGCGCGGCTCGCCGTTTCACGACGTAGTCTATCTCCGACTGACTGATGGCGGGGGCCTGTGCGTCTTTTTGCGGTTGTTCGGCGGCCGACACGCCCAGGGCGGAGGATAAGCCGAGAGCGGAAACCAGCAGCGTGTATTTTTTGTTGATTGTTGACATGGTAGCGATTGCTTTGATCAGGATTGTCTTAAAAAGAGGTAGAGGTCAACTTGCCGAGAGGAGTCACCAGACAGTTGCGGCTCTCGGTCATCGCCCCTACCTCATACAAAATTTCAGCTTAAACCCCGGCGCGGCGTTAACCGCGCCGGGCAGTCACGGCTAATTTTGGTAGTGCTCAGGCCCTTTCAGTTTCAGGCCGTTCTTCTCGAAAATCGCACCGTGCGGACGCGCCGAGCCGGTGACGCCGCGATTCGGCCAATCGAATTCCGAGCGCTGCGGGCCGGTCAATGCAATACCCAATTCACCGGTCAGCTCATCCTTGAAGTTCGTGTCGTATTGCAGAGAGCCGTCGGCATTGATTTTCGCCACATAGATCTTTCTGTCTCCGCCGGAGCCTGTGCCCAGAAGCCCCATATGGTTCAGGTCGACGAAGTAATTGATGAAAACGAGACGCTTGCCTGGCTGCAACGCACTGCTCGCCGATGAACCGGTGGCGCCTGCGCGGTCGATGCCGACGAAATGCGGGCCGCCGTGAGAGGCATAGTTTTCCGGAGAATTCGCGGTCACTTGTCCGACCACAACCGGGCAATCCTGAGCGCCGTTGTTATGCACCCGATTGTTCAGAGCGTTTCCTGCGATCGGCAAGCCCAGCGTGGAATTGCCGGGGCGGCTCGAATCGGCTGCCGGGAAATCGCAATCGATAGGATCGGTTCCTTTCGCGAGCAAAGGACGAATATCGAGCGACAACAGGCGACGATCGTGTTCGCCCGGATAATCGCGTTCATAAACATGGTCGCCCGGGCTGTTTTCGCCGGCGATCGGCAGGAACAGATATTTGTCGTCGTCGCTGATCGCAAAATAGGAAACGCCGGTGCAAGGACCTACGTCATAAACCGATTTCCATTCCGGACCCTGGCCGTTATTGGCGGTCTGTGGCGCGAGAATATTGGAGGTGTAATACAACGTGCCGCCGCACATACTGGCCGCGAAAGCGCCGTTATGCGGCACCAGTTGGCCGGTTTGCGGATCGGTATGGCCCTTGCTGTGCGGCAGCGCCAAGCCCATCAAGCCTTCCGGTTCTTCGTGCAAATAGACATCCTCGATCCGCGGACCATCCGGCACCTGGCTGACGCTGATCGGCCCCTTCTTCAGATCATTGGCTCGCCATACCCGTACGGTGGTGCCGAACTGGCGCAGGCTGGTCAGATCGGTCGGCAGCGGATTATAGGTGAAATAATCGCTGAACAGATTCGCGATCGGGTCGCCGGCACCCAAAACCAACGGGTTGGCATAGTCGGAGGTGACCAAGTAATTGCCGTTATAGGTCAACTGCATGCCGTGCGGATAGGCTTCCAGCCCCGCGTCCGAGATGCCGGTCAAATGTTGCGGCGTATAACGGGTCACGCCGGAGTTCAAGACCACGGCGGAGTTTTCGCTAAGGTATTGCTTGTCGTTCTGCAAAATATCGCCGACCAGAGGGATTGGCAGATAAGGCAGGCCGCCCGCGCACACACCCTTACGCAAAGGATGGAATTCGACCACCGTGCCGGGCCCGTAATAAGCGGTGCCGCCCATGAAGGTGGCCGCAATGTGGCCATTCGGCAGGACCACGAAATCGTCGGTCAGCGAGGACTTCAACAGTTCGAGACCGCAAACGGCGATTTCCGCCTTTGGAATCTTGCGCACGTCGGTGATATCAAAACGGAAAATATTGCCGCTGATCAGACCGCCGGCGAACAGATATTTCTTTTTGCTGACCGGATCGATATAGGTGGTATAGGCGCTGTTGTGATGCGGCTCGTTGTGAATGTCCGAGGTATGCAGCAACGCGGTACCCGGCTTGTTTGCACCGAGGATAGACGGCAGGTTCGCGGTCCAGATCACCTTGCCGTAGGTTGTCGAATCGGGTTCCGCGTCGATGACGGTCAGGAAATCGGAATCGGCATTCTGATCGTCCAGAATATCGTCACCGGTCCATGCCAATAAGACAGTGCCATTCGGAATGACTTTGCCTGTCGTTTTGCTGATGGCTTCAGGAGCGCGCTGCAAGCCGCCGGTTACTTGCTGAGTCAAGTCAGGACCGACCAGACCTCCCAGAAGTCCGGCCTGGGCGCTGCCGTATCCGGCCAGCGACAAGGCCAGCAATCCGGCCGCGAGCGGGAATTTAGCCGCTCGCGGCCTACGCTTGATGGTAAGCTTATTCATAGTTACATCCTTAGTTATTGAGACATTGGTACTTTTATTGTTTTTCGAGGGTCTTCCTGACCCGATTCCTGGCAGCCCCTCTCAAAGCGGCCGAAAACCTTGTTGTCCGTGCGCAAGTTCGCAAAACCAATATCGCAAGTTCCATGCCATACTTTAACCAATTGTTTTATTATGATCTTCTAATATTCTTAAGTGTTATTTAAGCCCAAACTGCTGGTATTTCAACACCAAACCAGCACATTGTGCTGATATTCCAGCAATCAATGCTTGCTCCGCTGGCATTTCGATTGCACGATGTACGGTCTCGCGTCACTGCCATTAAGTTAAGGATTTCGTCAAAAACAACTTCCCTAAATGAAAGTGAATTAGCGGATAATAACACGCCATCGACAACGCAAATCCCAACAGGACATGATTGGTTACGAGCCTGCAATAGAAGTCAAAATGCAACGC
>Ga0208265_100401_pt1 | contig 14437 bp, 13 predicted proteins | sample LakWasMet44_HOW7_2_FD_183882 | JGI IMG/M metagenome (GOLD analysis project Ga0208265, IMG submission 183882) | Freshwater sediment methanotrophic microbial communities from Lake Washington under simulated oxygen tension - Sediment Metagenome... | ecosystem: Environmental > Aquatic > Freshwater >... | reverse complement strand
CGGTATTAAGGCTGCCGACTCTGGCTGGGGCAATTTGCGATAGTCGCTCAAACGCGCCGTGAAGGTACGGACATTGAGTTGCCGCTCGGCGCAATACGCGGCTTGTGATAGCCCGCTACGTTGCCACGCTTCAATATGCTGACGCCATTTCGCTGTGATAGCCATGCCAAAACTCCTGACAAAAAAAGGACAGGATGCAACAGACGAAAATTATTTTATAGGCGGTACGGTTGAACGCTTACGTTGGATCAGGGCAAATTTCCCCACAATTGCAGTCGCCAATGCTTCATTCGCCATGATTTTTTTAGTGTCAGAAGGTGGTGCTGTAGCTTGAAAATTTATCATCCTTGGCAAATAACGTGACAAAAGTTTTGTATGTGTTTTCCCCGATCGTAAGCTCTACACCCAGTTTTTCTTCTATTAAAGCAAATGGCAGCGCCAATGCATTAAGTCCTAAGCTCAGCGAGCCATTGCTGCTGGTGTAGCGGAAAGCCGTCAACTTGTTTTTTGCCGGATTTTTTTTAATGGGATAGCTTTTGTTATTTTTTTGCGTTTTTTCGCTGACGCTCAGTAAGTCTGTTAAGTCTTCATCAACAAACGGGGCTGTCTCAGCATTACGGTATAACTTGAGCTTAACAATCGGCTTGCAATCGCCATTGCAACTTTCCAATGTACTTATCAGGCTTGGGGAAGCCAGTTTAAAACTGGCCGTGAGCGTGTCGTTTTCCCCCTCCTTATTGCGTATTTTGCCGCTGACAACAACAAAGCTGTCGCTCAAAGGATTGGCTACGGATTTATATTTGCCGTTTGTCAAGGGCGCCGTAAATTGGTTGAGAACTCCGCCCAACTTCACAGACGTCGCTATGCCCGATCCCATGTTGCCAACGTCCGTTTTGCTGACCTTGATATTCAGGGTTTGTTTTGAAGGGTTGCCCTTAATGCTGACGACCGGGATTTCATTTTTGGGGCTTTTGTAGCTAAAGCCCTCCTTGGCATCGCCGATTAGTTTACCGGCCGCTATGCTAATGTTGCTGCCGCCTACGGCAACCTTGAAGTTTTGAGTTTGCGGGTTAAAGATATCGCCTGCACTGCGGTCGGCATTATAAATAAACGTTGCCTGCCATGAGTCTTCCGAACCCTCATTGTCTTTGATGGACAGTTTGCTGATCCATAATCCAGTGGTTGGTGGCGCATTGACTCCATCCAATGTCCAGGTAAACGGCCTGCAGGACACATAGGGTGCAGTAACTATTCTATTGACGACCATGGTCATTTCACTGGAAGGGGGGACGTCGAAAGTTTCGCCGGTAAATTTCTCGTTGAATCCATGTGTCCAGATAAAGTTGGCGCAGAGGTTCGCCGGATCAAATCTGCCCTTATGAAAAGTGACATAGAGACTTTTGTTACAGTCGTCTGTTGGGTCAAAGCTTGCGTCAGTTGCCCGGAATCATCGGTTTTGAAAGTGTATGTTTTGTACGGGTGGAGTTCGTCGGGGGCTACTGTCTCGCACTCCGTGGTGGGGTGGTGGTCTAATCGTCTGGAAAAACGAGAGAGCATGGTCTGCTCGCTGCCGTCAAAGGAATCAGAGCCCGTATAGGAAGCCGCGGCAATGCCTTGGGAAAACAGAATTTGGCAGGCAAAAAAAATGGCTGTTGAGCTTGTGCGATAGAGGCTTTTGGGTTTTCCAGGGTGTTCATGATAATCATTTCTGGGTTTTACTATCAATAATATATTTAGTTAATTTATTGAATGCTTAAAATCGAAAAAAATCTATGGGCCATACTCGACTGATTTGCCCCCATTGATCAGCAAATTATTGATCTCAATTGATTTCGCTGTGATTAACAAATCCGGGGCAGTTGCTCGCCGCTGAATAAATCCAGAACCCGGCTGACGCCCATGACGTTTTCGAGCGTGACCGTGCCGCGGGGATGCGCCGCCTTAACCTGGCCTATCCGGCTAGCCTGCCGGCCGAGCGGGTGCCGCCGCAAAACGGACAAGGTCTGTTCGGTCTGTTCTTCGGGAACGAATGCAATAAACGCGCCTTCATTGGCGATATAGACCGGGTCGAAACCCAGTATCTCGCAGGCGCTTTTGACGTTACTGTTAACCGGTAGCATAGCTTCCCTGATTTCGATGTGTTGCCGCGCCGTCGCGGCCAGTTCTATCAACGCGGCCGCCAGGCCGCCTCGGGTCAAATCGCGCATGCAATGGATTTCGATCCCGGACGCGAGCAAGTCTTCGACGAGTCCTGAAAGATCGGCGCAATCGCTCTCGATTTCGTGCGCAAAATTCAATCCCTCGCGTTCCAGCATCACCGCGATGCCGTGCCGGCCCAGGTCGCTGTTCAGGATGATGCTGTCGCCCGCCTGGATATGACGGGGATTGCTCTCGACTCCGGCATCGATCAGGCCGATGCCCGCGGTATTGATGAAGACGCCGTCGCCTTTGCCCTTGTCGACCACTTTGGTGTCGCCGGTCACGATCAGCACGCCCGCCTCTTTGGCCGTGCGCTGCATCGATTGCAAGATACGCTGGAGGTCTGTCATCGGGAAGCCTTCTTCAATGATCAGCGCGCAGGTCAAATACAAAGGCTTCGCGCCGCTCATCGCCAGGTCGTTCAAGGTGCCGCACACGGCCAGCTTGCCGATGTCGCCGCCGGGAAAAAACAAAGGCTTCACGACATAGGAATCGGTCGTGAAGGCGAGCCTCACACCGTTGATGTCGAATACCGCGCTGTCGTGTTTCTGGTTCAGCAGCGGATTGCTGAAAGCCGGCTGGATCAGGTTGTCCAGCAGTTGCTGCATCAGGCGGCCGCCACCGCCGTGCGCCATCACGATCCGGTCGTATTGCAGTAGCAGAGGGCAGTTGAGTTCCAGGTCAGACATGAGGATGGATGCGGTAATGGAAATAGGCGGCGCAGGCGCCTTCGGACGAAACCATGGTCGCCCCCAGAGGCTTGTCGGGCGTGCAGCGGACGCCGAACTCGGGGCATTGGGTCGGCTTGATCAGGCCTTGCAATACGTCTCCGCTACGGCAGAGTGGCGATTCCTGGGTAGCGATGCCCGCCACCGGAAACCTCTGTTCGGCGTTCCAGTCGTCGTGGTCGGCGTTTAACGCCAGGCCGCTGCCGGCAATCGGGCCGAGCCCGCGCCAGCTTCTGTCGACCGTATCGAATACCTTGTTCAGCAAGGCTTGGGCCGGCAGGTTGCCTTGCTCTTTCACGACCCGGCTGTATTCGTTTTCGACTTCAAAGCGGCCTTCTTCGAGTTGTTGGACGGTCATATACAGCCCTTGCAGCAGATCGACCGGCTCGAAACCGGTGATTACGATGGGTATCCGGTAGCGCAGAGAAAGGGGCAGATATTCGTGGTAGCCCATGATCGAACACACGTGCCCGGCGCCGAGAAAGCCCTGTACCTTGTTGCTGGGCGAGTTCAGCAGCGCTTCGATCACCGGCGGCACGCGCACGTGGCAGACCAGCAGCGTGAAGTTTTCGAGGTTCAGTTGTCTCGCCTGATAGGCCGCCAACGCGGTGGCCGGGGCGGTGGTTTCAAAGCCCACGCCGAAAAACACCACCTGCCGGTCCGGGTTTTGCTGCGCCAGGGTCAGCGCATCGAGCGGCGAGTAGACGATCCGTATATCGGCCCCTTGCGCTTTCAGATCCAGCAGATCGCTGGCTGAGCCGGGGACGCGCAGCATGTCGCCGAACGAGCAGAATATCACCCCCGGCACTTGGGCAATCGCCAGCGCCTTGTCGATGTATTCGATCGGCGTGACGCAGACCGGGCAGCCGGGGCCGTGGATCAGTTCGATCGCGCCGTCCAGCAGCTGGTCGATGCCGTACTTCAGCGCGCTATGGGTCTGGCCGCCGCAGACTTCCATGATCTTCCAGGGCCGGGTGGCGGCCGCCTTGATCGCCGCGACCAGTTTCTTGGCGGTGACGGGGTCGCGGTATTCTTGCAGATATTTCATACGTCTTCGCTCGCCGCGTCCAGCTCCCGAAAAGCCTGAAGGCTGGCCCGGGCTTCCTCTTCGTCCAGCACCGACAGCGCGAAGCCTGCATGCACGATCACGTAATCGTCGACCTTCGCCTCCGGCACATAGGCGAGGCTGATCTCCCGGCTAACGCCGGAAAAATCGACCCTTCCGGTCCGCGCCAAGGGATCGGTTGCGTTTGAAAGACTGATGATGCGTCCGGGAACGGCTAGGCACATAGATTTATCCGATGTATTTTGTCGCATACAGCTGCCCGAGCGCCAGGCCGCCGTCGTTTGGGGGGATGTTTTGATGCCGGAACACCTTGAAGCCGGCGGTTTTTAAGCGTTCGACGGTGGCTTCCACCAGACAGGCATTCTGGAAACAGCCGCCGCTGAGGACGATGGTCTGTTCGCCGGCGCGTTTCGCGATAGCCAATATCATCTCCGCCAGCGTATTACGGAATTTTTTGGCGATCAGTTCAGCATCACGGTTCGGTATGTCGGCTAAAAGTGCTTCGATCGCCTCTTGCCAGTCGATCACCCGAGGCTCGCTGTCGATGATTCGGATAGGGTAAGAGGCCTCGCTATCGCTTCTTGAAGCACAATTTTCCAGCGCCATTGCCGCCTGTCCCTCATATTGGTTAAGGTGGCAAAGCCCCAATAGGCTCGCGACCGCATCGAACAGGCGGCCCGCGCTGGTGATGCGCGGACAGTTGATCTGTTTCGCCAGCACGGGGTGCAGAAGCTGTAATTCCGATTCGGAAAAGGGCAGGAAGTTCAGGTCGAAGACGCGCTCCTTATACATTTCGTGCAGCAGGCCCAGCGCGGCGCGCCTCGGCTCCTCGATCGCCTTGCCGCCGCCGGGCAACGAAAACGGCCGCAGATGCGCATAACGCTCGAAACCGTGGTCGTGAAGCCTGAGGAACTCGCCGCCCCACAAGGTGCCGTCGTCGCCGAGGCCGTTGCCGTCCCAGGCCACGCCGAGCAAGGGCGGCTCCAGGCCGTGCTCGGCCATGCAGGCGAGGATATGCGCGTAATGATGCTGCACTTTTCCGCTTGCCGTCTGCCATTCCCGCATCGCAAACTGGCTGCTGCCGTAGCCGTCGTGCAGGTCGCGCATCAACCTTTGCGGCTTGATCCGGTAAAACTGCCGAAGGTCGGTCAACGCGGCCTCGAATTGCCGCTGCGAAGCCGCGCAATCGAGATCGCCGATATGCGGGCTCAGAATTATTTGCCGGTCATGGCAGACGGCGACCGTATTTTTTAGATGGCCGCCGACCGCCAGCGCATCGGGCAGCGCCGTTTTCAGCAGCACGGGCAGGGGGGCGTAACCTCGGGCGCGGCGCAATACGGTCATTTGACCGCCGATCAGCCGGACGATCGAATCGTCCAGGGGGCGCAGGATAGGCCGGTCGTGCGTCAGAAAAACATCGGCAACATCCGCCAGCCGATCCAGGGCCTGGTCGTTGTCGATGCAGATCGGCTCGTTCTGGCGGTTGCCGCTGGTCGCGACGACCGCAGAGCCGAATTCGCGCAGCAGCAAATGATGCAAGGGCCCATAGGCCAGCATCACTCCCAGCAGGTCGGTGCCGGGCGCGACCGCATCGGCAACCGGCGCGCTTTCCCGTCTTCTCAGCAGCACGATCGGCGCGGCGGACGAGGTCAGCGTTTGTAGTTCAATTTCATTGATAAAGCCTAATTGCCGCGCAGCCGCCAAATCGGCCACCATCAGCGCAAACGGTTTTTGCGGGCGGTGCTTTCTCTGCCGCAGGCGTTCGATCGCGGCCTGGTTGGCCGCATCGACCCAGAGCTGAAAGCCGCCGATGCCCTTGACCGCGATGATCTTTCCTTCCCGTAAGCATTCGCTTGCGGCGAGCAAGGCTTCATCGCTCTCGGCCAGGCGCTTGCCGGCCGGGTCGAGCAGGCTCAAGGCAGGCCCGCAGTTCGGGCAGGCGAGCGTTTGCGCGTGAAAGCGCCGGTTGTCGGCAGACCGATAATCGCGAGAGCAGTCCGCGCACATAGCGAAGCCGGCCATCGCCGTGCGCTCCCGGTCGTAAGGCAGGCTTTGCATGATGCTGTAACGCGGGCCGCAGTCCGTACAGCTGGTGAAAGGGTAGCGGTAAAAGCGGCTCTCGGGATTGAATATATCGTTGATGCACTCCGCGCAGGCAGCGATGTCGGGTAAGACGAAGGCCGATGAACCGCCTTCGTCGCGGCTCGCTTTGATCTGAAAATCGGGGTAATGGGCCGCAGGCTGCCTGTCGACCGTCAGCGAGACGATGCGGGCCAGAGGCGGCAACTGGCTTTGCAGGCGATCAATAAACTGTTGCTGCAAGAAGGGCTCGCCTTCGATCGCAATCGTCAGCCCTTCGGCGGTATTGGCGACCCAGCCGTTCTGCCGGCACCGTTCCGCAAGGCGGGCGATAAACGGCCGCATGCCCACGCCCTGGACATAGCCTGTAATCGTAATGACAAGATGTTCGGTAATAATATTGAAACCTGTTGAACTAATAACCGGATATTAATACTATTTAACCGCGATCTTGGATAAAAAATAAATAGCCGTTTTAAAATCAGACCCAGCCAGGCAGTCCCCATGCGACAGTTCATTCAGAGTCTTGCAGCAAAACACGATTTTCGGCCGACGCACTTGCTGGAAATGTTAAGAGCGGTTCAGGCCCGCTACCATCATATTCCGGCCGATGCGGCCGAACTGCTGGCCGAAGCCTTGCGCATACCGCGAACCCGGATCATCGACGCCACCGAATTCTATAGTTTTTTCTCGACTGATCCCAAGGGCCGTTATGAACTGCTGATCAGCGATTCGATCACCGACCATATGCTGGGCAAGCAGGAGTTGATGGCTTATCTGGCGGGTAAACTGGGCGTTGCGGCCGGCGCAGTCCGCAGCGACGGCGTGGTGAGTCTGGACAACACCTCCTGCACCGGCATGTGCGACCAGGGGCCGGCAGGTCTGGTCAATGGCTACGCCTTGACCCGTCTCGACCGGAGCCGGATCGGCCAGATCGCCGAACTGATCAACGGGGACATTCCTCTGGAGGAATGGCCGGCCGAGTTTTTTCAGGTTGACGATAATATCCGCAGGCCGGGCTTATTGCTGAACAGTCCGATTGCGCCAGGCGAAGCATTGAAGGGGGCGCTCACAAGAGGCTTCAAGGAAACCCTGACAGAAATCGACAAGTCGGGCCTGCGCGGGCGTGGCGGCGCCGGCTTCAAGACCGCGATGAAATGGCGCTTCTGCGCCGAAGAACAATCAACAGAACGCTATGTGGTGTGCAATGCGGACGAGGGCGAGCCCGGCACCTTCAAGGACCGGGTGCTGCTGAATTCGTTCGCGGATCAGGTGTTCGAAGGCATGACCCTGTGCGCCGCGATCATCGGTGCGAAGCAGGGTTTTCTGTATTTGCGCGGCGAATATCTGCACCTTCACGACAAACTGCAAGCCATTCTGACGCAGCGCCGTGCGGCCGGACTGCTCGGAACGGGAATTTTGGGCGGGGCAGTCGATTTCGATATCGAAATCCGCCTCGGCGCGGGTGCCTATATTTGCGGTGAGGAATCCGCCCTGATCGAATCGCTGGAAGGCAAAAGCGGCATTCCGCGCAATCGCCCGCCGTATCCGGTCACCAGCGGCTATCTTGGAAGGCCCACGGTCGTGAATAATGTCGAAACCTTCTTTGCGGCGTCCGCGATTGCGGTCCATGGCGGCGACTGGTTTGCCGCAAGCGGCACCGAAAAATCGCAAGGCAGCAAGATTCTGAGCATCAGCGGCGATTGCGCCAGACCCGGCATTTACGAATACCCGTTCGGCACGACGGTCCGTACCATTCTGGACGACTGCGGCGCGAGCGACGTGCTCGGCGTGCAGGTCGGCGGACCTTCCGGAACCTTCATTTCCGACCAGGAATTCGACCGCAAGCTGGCGTTCGAGGATCTGGCCACCGGCGGCTCGTTCATCGTTTTTAACGGCAGCCGCGACATTCTCGCCATCGCGCATAATTTCACCCACTTCTTCGCGCATGAAAGCTGCGGTTTCTGCACGCCGTGTAGGGTTGGCACGTCGCTGCTGCGGAATCAGCTCGACAAGATCACAGGCGGCCACGGCTCGGCCGGCGATGTGGTGGCGCTGGAGGAAATTTGCCGCCTGATCAAGACCAACAGCCATTGCGGCCTCGGGCAAACGGCCGCGAACCCTGTGCTGTCGACATTGGAACGTTATCCCGAGCTCTATCAAAGCCGCTTGAAGAAAATCAGTTACGAGCCGGGCTTCGATCTCGACGGCGCGCTCGAAACCGCGCGGCGCATGGCGAACCGTAACGATGCGGCGGCGCATTTGCAACAAACGGCGGCAGAACATGAGTAAAACGATCACGATCGACGGCAAGGCCATCCCTTTCACCGAGGGACAAACCATCATGGAGGCCGCGACCGCGGCGGACGTCTACATTCCGCATCTTTGCCATCATCCGGGCTATACGCCGCACGGCAGTTGCAAACTCTGCAACGTCAGGGTCAACGGCAGAATCTGCTCGGCCTGCACCTTCCCGGCCGCGGAGGGCCAGGATATTCAGAACCATAGCGAGGAGTTGAACGCCGACCGGCGGCGGATCACCCAGATGCTGTTCGTCGAAGGCAATCATCTGTGCCCTGGCTGCGAAAAAACCGGTAACTGCCAGTTGCAGGCGGTCGCCTATCATCTGAACATGCTCGACAATCATTTTCCGCACTTTTATGCGAAGCGGAACATGGATGCCTCGCACCCTGACGTATTGATCGACCACAACCGCTGCATTTTCTGCACGCTGTGCGTGCGCGCCAGCCGGGAAAAAGACGGCAAGGACGTGTTCGCGATCAGCGGCCGGGGCATCAACAAGCATCTGATCGTGAACGCCGAAAGCGGCCTGTTGAAGGACACCGATCTCGAGGCGACCGATCAAGCCGCCACTATCTGCCCGACCGGTGCGATTCTGATCAAACGCACCGGCTACACGGTGCCGATCGGCGAGCGGGTGTATGACCATAGAGAGATCGATGCAGTTAGCTTGGAACAGGAGAGAGGCGAACATGGCTAATAGAAAAATCCGCGTCGCCACCACCTCGCTGGCGGGCTGCTTCGGCTGCCACATGTCCTTCCTCGACATCGACGAACGCATGCTGCAATTGGCCAAAGTGGTCGAATTCGACCGCTCGCCGATCACTGATATCGAACACTGCACGAATTGCGACATCGGCCTGATCGAAGGCGGCGTCTGCAATTCCGAAAACGTGCATGTGCTGCGCGAGTTCCGCAAGAATTGCAAAATCCTGGTCGCGGTCGGCGCCTGCGCGATCAACGGCGGCTTGCCGGCCTTGCGCAACTTCATCCCGCTGGAAGAATGCCTGAAGGAAGCCTATCTGGACGGCATCGGCGTCGAGAATCCGCAGATTCCGAACGATCCCGAGTTGCCGTTATTGCTGGACAAGGTGCGGCCGGTGCATGAAGTGGTCAAGATCGATTATTTCCTGCCCGGCTGCCCGCCGTCGGCGGATGTGTTCTGGAAATTTCTGACCGATTTGCTGGAAGGGCGCGAGCCGTCGCTGCCATATGAGTTGGTGCATTATGATTGAGGGTGCATTCCATGAACCTATCAACCAGTTCTGTAGGATGTGCCGACGAAGGAGGTGCATCAATCGCGAACAATGAACTTCGTACCTCAGCGCATCCTCCGAACTATATGTAATATAGTTAGAAATTCAGATTAAAATCTCAAACTCATTGCTGCGATGGCATTGAATGAGGTACTTTATAATAATAAATTTTATTTTAAAAGCCAATGATAACAACGAAAGAATTTAATTTGAATCAAGATATTGTAAATATACAAATAAATCTTCTTTTGGATTTTACACACTCACTCGCATATTACCGGGCCATTAATCAGGACTTGTCGAGAGCTCAGAGAAACACACCATTTTGGATATACACCATGAATACACATTATTTTAGAGCTATCACAGATTGGTGTATTGTTTTTGGCGCTGATAGTAACGAAGCTCATTGGAAAAACGTATCTGAAGATGTTAAGGAAAAAATTAAGTCAGAAATACGTCCTAGAATTCTTGCAGCAGCAAACTTTACATGTGCTGAATGGGGCTCATATCATAAAAAAATTAAAGATTTTCGCAATGATTATGCTGCGCATAGAAATGTAAATCCTAATGACGACAGCGTTCCAAGCCTTGACAAAGCGTTTGAAATTGCAAAGTCATATTTTGAATGGTTAAGGGAACTGTTAAGCATTCCAAATCACGAACTAAAGACCTTAGATGATTTTTTTCCAGAATTTCAAATTGAGGTTTTGGACGTATTGGCAAATGATCTTAGGAGGTAATGCTCATGATCGCTAAATGCGGCACATGAGAGCACTATGTTACAGCTTCGTAATTAGCTAAACCCAGCTAACAAATCTGAGAAAAATCATGTACGAACATTTAGAAACCGCCGAAAACAGCGAAAATCTGAAACGAATCGTCATTGATCCGGTCTCGCGTGTCGAAGGCCACGGCAAGGTCACGTTGTTGCTGGACGAAAACAACAAGGTCAAGCAGGCGAGGCTGCATATCGTCGAATTCCGCGGTTTCGAGCGCTTCATTCAGGGACGGCCCTACTGGGAATTGCCGGTACTGGTGCAGCGTTTATGCGGCATCTGCCCGGTCAGCCACCATCTGGCCGCCGCCAAGGCGATCGACCAACTGGTCGGCGTCGACCCCGAAAATCTGACGCCCAGCGCGACCAAATTAAGACGCCTCTTGCATTTCGGCCAGGTCTTGCAGTCGCATGCGCTGCATTTCTTTCATTTATCCAGCCCTGACTTGTTGTTCGGTTTCGAAAGCGACATCGGCAAACGCAGCATCATCGCGGTATTGAACGCCTATCCCGACATCGGCCTGCAAGGCGTCAAGCTGCGCAAGTACGGTCAGGAAGTGATCCGGATGGTGTCGGGCAAGCGCATTCACGGCACCGGCGCGATCGCCGGCGGCATGAACAAGTCGCTGACCAAGGCCGAGCGCGACACTTTACTGGAAGATGTCGATCAGATGATTCGATGGGCGGCGGATTCGGTCGCGCTGATCAAAAAAGTGCATTGCTCCAGCCTGCCTTTTTACGACGAGTTCGCGACGATACGCAGCAATTATCTGGGTCTGATCCAGCCGAACGGCGCTTTGGAGCTTTACCACGGCGGCATTCGCGCGAAAAACGATCAAGGCGAAACGCTTCTGGATCATTTCGACTATTGCCGTTATAACGAGGCGATTCACGAAGAAGTCCGCTCCTGGTCGTACATGAAGTTTCCCTATCTGTTGTCTCTCGGCAAGGAAAACGGCTGGTACCGCGTCGGCCCGTTGGCACGGGTCAACAACTGCGACGTCATCGATACGCCGCTGGCCGAGGCGGCGCGCCTGGAGTTCAAGGCGCACAGCAATGAAGCGATGGTGCACAGCACGCTGGCGTTTCACTGGGCGCGTCTGATCGAACTCCTGCATTGCGCCGAAAGCATCAAGACATTGCTGCACGATCCCGACATCATCGGGCACGACCTGGTCACCCAGGGTGAAAAACGCTTCGAAGGCATCGGCGTGATCGAGGCGCCGCGCGGCACGCTGTTCCATCATTATCAGGTCGATGAAAACGACATCGTGACCAAGGCCAATCTGATCGTCTCGACCACCAGCAACAACATGGCGATGAACGAGTCGGTACGGCAGGTGGCGGCGACGTATCTGTCCGGCCGCGAACTCACCGAGCCGTTGTTGAACAACCTGGAAGTCGCGATACGCGCCTACGATCCGTGTCTGTCCTGCGCGACCCATGCGGTCGGCAAAATGCCGCTCCAGCTTGAGTTGGTCGATGCCGAGGGCAATTTGGTCGACAAGCTGGTCAAGCACAACGACGGCACGATCGACCGGCATGTCTAAGCCCGTTCTGCTGTTAGCCTGCGGCAATTTGAGTAGGGGCGATGACGCACTGGGGCCGTTGCTGCTGGAATACGTCGAGGCGCATTGCGATTTGAGCGAAATCGAGCTGCTGACCGATTTTCAGTTGCAGATCGAGCACGCGCTGGATTTGGAAAACCGGGAACTCGTGCTGTTTGTGGACGCTTCGGTAAGTTGTGCCGACCCTTTCAAATTGACCGAGCTTGAGCCGGCGCAGGATAACAGTTATACGACCCATGCGATGAGCCCCGCGGCGGTGATGGCGGTTTACCGATCGATCAAAAAACAGCTGCCGCCTCCGTGTTTTTTGCTCGGCATCAAGGGCGAGTCGTTCGAACTGGGCGAGGAATTGAGCGAAAATGCCGGGAAAAATCTGCAACAGGCTTGCCGGTTTGCCTTGAGTCTGTTGAGTCATACCGATGTTGCGGTATGGCGGCAACAAGCCGATAGCAGGCACCCTCTCGCCGGACTGGGCATGTTGCCCCGTCCGCAGGATTTGATGGATGCTTAGGCGTATCGGCATCGTAAAAACGATGAGAGACGGAATTGCAAATCCCGTCCCGAGAGTTACGGCCATCCCCGTGAAAATCGATAAGCGAGTGGTGGGAGCGACGCCCACGTCGCGACTAAAGCCTCCTGTCGCGACGTGGGCGTCGCTCCCACGGGTGATTTTTTTTGGAAGCAGTCGTCATGCATGAACTTTCATTGCTCGAAAACGTGCGCGAAATTCTCGAAAGCCACGCGCAGAGCCAGAACTTCGCCAAAGTCACGCGGGTGACTCTGGAAATCGGCAAACTGTCCTGCGTCGAACCGGAAGCGCTGCGCTTCGGCTTCGATGTGGTCATGCAAGGCTCGTTGGCCGAAGGCGCCGAACTGGTGATCACCGAAGCGAGCGGCATTGGGCTGTGCCGGCAATGCGGGCGCCAGTCGGTCATCGAAACGTTATACGATCCCTGCGCCGAGTGCGGCTGCCCTTATGTGGACGTCGTCCAGGGCGCGGAGATGAAAATTAAAGATTTGATAGTCATTTAGTTGCGGAATCATTATGTGCGGAATATGCGGTTGCGGCTCCACTGAGCCCAAACAGACTCACCGATTCGTGTTGAGCCAGGGTCACCACCACCATCAACATGACCATAGCCATGACGAGCCCGACGCCGGCCGCCTGGTCAGGATCGAGCAGGAATTGCTCGGCAAGAACAATGCCTACGCGATGCAAAACCGGGCGTACTTCAAGGAACACAATATTTTTGTGTTGAACCTGGTTTCCAGCCCCGGCGCCGGCAAAACGACCCTGCTGGTCGAAACGATCAAGACCTTGAAAGATCGGATTCCGATTGCGGTGATCGAAGGCGACCAGCAGACCGAACACGATGCCGACCGCATCCGCGCCACCGGCACGCCGGCGGTGCAGATCAATACCGGCCGCGCCTGCCATCTCGATGCGCACGGCATCGGCCATGCGGTGATGGATCTGGGCGTGCAGGACAACAGCCTGCTCGCGATCGAAAATGTCGGCAATCTGGTCTGCCCGTCTTCGTTCGACCTGGGCGAGGCGCACAAGGTCGTGGTGCTGTCGGTGACCGAAGGCGACGACAAGCCGCTGAAATACCCGGACATGTTTCATGCCGCCGATCTGATGCTGATCAACAAGACCGATTTATTGCCGTATGTCGATTTCGACATCGAGCGCTGTATCGATTACGCGCGGCGGGTCAATCCGGATATCCAGATCATCCGGCTGTCATCGACCCAGGGCGAAAACTTTTCGGCCTGGACGGATTGGCTGTTGGCTCAGATGCAGGCGCTTGCCTAAAATGCCGATGAACACGATCAATTCAGACCATCCGAACAGAAAAAACGACGTGATTTGTCACTGTAGCGGAACGACTACACAGCAAATCATCAAACTTATCGACAATGGGGTCGACAATCTGGAAAGAATTTCGAGAATTACCGGGGCTAGTGCAGGCTGCGGGGCTTGTGAAACGGTAATACTGGAGTTGCTGACTGAATACCCTGGATTTAAAGCGGAATCAAATTCGCTTGCTGGACCCAAGATGTCTCTATAGCAAGTAACAAGTGGCCAAGATGAAGCTTGTTGCATTATTCCACAAACCGTAGGGAGGTGCTTTTTCAAGTCATGATAGATGGCTGAAATATCTATCTTCTGGGTCGTCGATGCCCCCTTTCTTAAAGCCTGCAAAACCGGGGGCTAACGTAAGCGTTCAACCGTACCGCCTATAAAATAATTTTCGTCTGTCGCATCCTGTCCTTTTTTTGTCAGGAGTTTTGGCATGGCTATCACAGCGAAATGGCGTCAGCATATTGAAGCGTGGCAACGTAGCGGGCTATCACAAGCCGCGTATTGCGCCGAGCGGCAACTCAATGTCCGTACCTTCACGGCGCGTTTGAGCGACTATCGCAAATTGCCCCAGCCAGAGTCGGCAGCCTTAATACCG
>Ga0208265_100397_pt1 | contig 14554 bp, 5 predicted proteins | sample LakWasMet44_HOW7_2_FD_183882 | JGI IMG/M metagenome (GOLD analysis project Ga0208265, IMG submission 183882) | Freshwater sediment methanotrophic microbial communities from Lake Washington under simulated oxygen tension - Sediment Metagenome... | ecosystem: Environmental > Aquatic > Freshwater >... | reverse complement strand
TTTTTTGCAGCGTGAACTGCGCGGCTTTACGCGTATTGGTAAAAGTACAGGCAATAACGTCTTTATTCGCGGGCGTAAAACTGAAACTTGTGCCGGTGCCGGAAGCGATCGTCGTGCCGCCTGCGCTCGTGTTGGTACAGGCATAAGTCGTCGTGTAATTGTTTAAATTGGTGGTGCCGGCCGCCGTTTCCGTTAAGGCGACAGGATTGCCCGGCGCAGCGATAAGCGCTGCCGGGGGGGACGTAACGGACGAGCCGCTGCCGGCGGTCGTTACCGGCGTGGCTCCGGTGATCGCCAGCGTAAACTGATCGGTATCGGCAACACGCCCGTTGCCCGAGGCGCCGATGACTTTTTGCAAACTGATGCGCGCTTTGGGGGTATTGGTATAAGTACAGATAATGTCGTCGCCCGCTGCGGGGGTAATGCTGGCGCTTGTCGTATTTAAGTTGTTCGGTAAGCTCGCGTTGGGCGTTGCGCCTGCGCCGGTAAAGGCATTGGTGCACGTTAAGCGCGTGTCATAGCCTGTCAAAGCGGCGGGGCCGCCGGCTTTGGCATCCGTCAAGGTCAAGGCCGTTGCTGGGCTGCTGTAAAAGGTGGTGCTTGCGCTGGTGCCGGTGCCGGATGTCGTGGCCGAGGTCGTACCCACCAAGGTGCCGCCGCCACTGGCGCTGACGGTAAATTGATCGGCGCTGTCCACACGCCCGCCGACCGTTTTGACTAAGGTAATTCGCGAGCTTTGCTTGTTGGTGAATGTGCAGGCGGCGGCGCTGTTCGCAATCGTTAAATTATTTGCGGTAATCGTGCGGGTTGCCGGATTGGTGGTGATGGAGGGGGTTCCCTTCACCGAGGAGCAACTGATCGCCTGGGCTGCCGACTCCCAGCCCGGAGCGGCCGCTTCGGTAATCGTCAGCGATTTATTGCTGGCGGTCGCATCGATATAAAAGCGTACGGTTTGACCGCCGGTAATCGATACCGTGGCCGTATTCGTTGCCGCGCTAATCAGTGCAGGCGTGTAAGTCGTGCCAACCAACGCCACAACTTTCGAGCCGGCAGGTCCGGTTGCGGTGTAAGTAAAGGATTGGCTTGTATTGCCGGCGGGTAAAGTGGCTTTCGTCACATCGACATAAGCGCCAACGCGAACGGCGACGACGCCACTGACAGCGCTGGTGCCCGCATTGCATTTGGAAGGCGAGCCATTTTGCACATCGGCAGGGCCGGTACATGCATTGCCGTTGTTTTGCCAATAAGTCAGCACGTAAGGAATGGTCAACTCGCCGGTCGCGGTATTGCCGGCGCAAACGACTTTGATTTCGTTGATCGTTGTGGTTTGATTGCCGCCGCCTAAAAAATCTCCGCAGGCATCAAAATCAACGTCTTTCCAAGGCAACGGGGTAGTCGGAAAGGTGGCGACGGAACAGTTATTGCCCGACGTTTCGGCGCGTGGATCGTTACCCTGTTGCCCGACGAAAAAGCCGACATCCATCCGATCCGTATTGGAACCGGAAAGCCCCAGCTCCACTTGAAAATTAAAGTAATCCCCGGCGACGCAAAAAGGGGGCGTACCGGGCGCAGCGCTGAAAACCGGACTCACAGTGAATTCGCCGGCAGTACAAGTCGTGTTGCCGGAGCGATAGCCCACGCACGTCTGATCTTTTACTGCCGACGTCGTTAATGCCCAAACAGAAGAGGGTGATGCCGCTAACAGGAGAAGAAAAACAAGAATTTTGGATAAATACCCTATCAAAAGGGAGATCATCAAAATGCCGAAGCGGGACAGTGTTGAGGGATAATGAGGAGTCATTGCAATTCAATATTCACGCGTCGGTTTAGTTGCAAAGAAAACATACCTTTTGCGTTATTCGGTTTTTTCATCACGAGCTGTTTTTTACCATGACAAGGTATTTTCATCAAACTTGAACCGCGCCCGGACATAAATACCTGGATCCAGATGATCGTTGGCCGCCAGATCGGGGTCGCTAACGCCTTTGAGGTTATAGCCGGCCGATAACCACAGGTTCTCAACCACCTGATAGCCGACTTCGGCGCCAACCGCATATTGGGTGGCGCCGCCCTTGCCGACATAGACCCCGGTTTGCAAGGACGCATCCCAATCTTTGATAAAATCCCAGGTCGCGCGCCCATAAAGCAATTGCGCCCAATAGACAGAATCCAGTACATAACTGCCGGTCAACGTTTTGTCGCTAGTCACTATTTTACCGGCGTAGCGTCCTGAAAGAATGACATCCGCATTGGCTTGATAATTGGCATGGGCAGAGACAATGTGCGTGCGAGTGCTCGAGCCCGCCGGGCTGCCGGTGATGTCCTCGTATTTGTGCTCGTAGCGGCCTAAGAGATTCCATACGTTTTGATCGACTTCACGGTAGGCGAAGCCCACTTGCTGGCGGGTTTGCAGCGTCTTGCCGGCGCTTTTATTGTCGATATAGGAGAAAATGTTGCGGCCGAGAAAACTCCAATCCCTGTTCAGCTTGTAGGACAATCCGATAGTATTGAGCAGGCTGTCGCTGGTATCGGCTTTGCGCAACTCCAGGCTGGCGCTGGTGCGGTAGCGCGGATGGGCGAAATATTCGACGGTACCGACCAAGGCGTTGGAATTGTTGCCCGCCAGGCCGTTGAACGTTTGGGTGGTCTCGAAGCCGCCGCCGACGCGGAAACCCTCGGAAACCATCCAGGTGTTGCGCACGCCCAGCGCCGCCTGGGCTTCACGCCCGGATTGGCTGTCGCGCAGGCGGTATTCGTTGTACATGTTGCCGCCTTTCATATAGGCGCTTTCAATACCGATCACGGCCGTGTTATTGGGTGCAAAGCTGTTGAGGTTGAACTGGCTGCCTAGCGTAGAGGCCAGTTCATAGCGGCCAAACAGCCGGGTCTTTTCAGACACCTGATAGTTGGAGCCGACAGCGAACAGATGCTTCTGCAAATCGCGCACATCCTGTTCGGCCTCAACATAAGTCTGCAGCCCGCTTACCCAAGGCATCTGCGCGGTGAATTTGCTGCGGACAGTCAGCAGTTCGTTCCTGACGCTTTCACCTGGCCTGGTTAATGCCGTCGGCGCGCAGTTAGCGGTCGTATAGGTCAGATTTGTCACGCAACTGCTGCCGCCGAGAACGCCCGTATCTACGGACGCGCGCATCCCGAGTTCGCCCAGCAGTCCTTCACCGAGGCGCTGCACGACATTGGCGATCACGCCCTTGCGGATGCCGCCGTTAACATCATCTTTGCTGTAAAGGCCTTCTCCCCTGAGCGTGGTGTCCGGGCTGAGCTTATATTCCACGGTAGCGGGAGCTTCTGTGCGTCCGGCTGTGCTGTAGGCGCTCTGATTGCTGAAGTTTTTATCCGTTTTGGTGAACTGGGCGCGCGCCTTCAAGTCGCCCTGTTCGTGGCGGATTTCGATGCGCTCGGCGTCGCCGCTGCCGTTCAAGTCGGTGTTGCTGCGCGCCAATTCCCCGTTGACGACGGTTTTTTCGCCCAGTTTTGCTACCGCCGTAGCGCCCAGGAGGGTCGATTTTCTGCTAGGGTCATTATCCTTGATGCCGATGACGCCCAGCTGGATGTTGTCGGTGACCTTGATCTGGGCATCCACACCGCCGACCCCGAATTTGGGGCCGCCACCCGCGCCGCCTACGCCGTTTGCGCCGATTTCGTAGGTGACCCGGATATACTGACGGTTCAGGTTGGCATCGACCGATGGCACGGGGCCGCGAAATAACAGGCGCTTGCTCAGTGGCTCGAGGTTGTAATCGACAAAACGCACCTGGGTCGAACTGGCGAGCACGATGCTGGGCTGGTTGCGGTCACGGACCAGCACCTCCACTTTTTCGCTGTTCTCGATAATATTGCCGCCGTTAGCCAGTTCATAGGGGCCTGAAGTACCGTTAGCGGGAAATTCCTCGACAATCTGGGTTGAACCGTTATCGCTATAAAAACCGGTGACATTGAATCTGTTATCTTCGTAATGCCCCTTAACCCCGGTCAACGAACGGCTGTACTGGGTAAGCTGGCGCACATCGGTATTACCCGCCGTGGTGTAATCGCCGTACAGCAGGTAGGACTTGTCCTTATCCACCCTGACATACAACCGGCTGGTACTCTGGGCATCAAAACCTTTAGTCGCCGAATCGCCATAAATCGGATAAAACTGATCCGGCTGAATATCCCGGAACAGACGCTCCTGGGTTCCCTTGTCGCTGTCATACGCCGTCGTCAGCAAATACTTGCCCAACACGGAGCCCTTGAAGAAAAACGCCGCCCGACCTCTGGCCGTGGTCGTGTTATTGTCGCTGCTGGCCGACAGATGCGACAGTTCTTTTTCGAAAGCGTCGGTAGGCTTCGTTGCGGTCAGATTGCCGCTGGCCAGCCTACGCAGATTCAATACGCCCTCCAAAATACCGGCACCCACGAGCGGACGCAGTTCAGGGAGGTAGGCGATTTTCACTTCCCGTTCGATCATGCCGGCGCTGAGGCGGATAATTCCGTCGCTGGGCTCGCTTGGCGGCATCAGCACCACTTCGGCGCTACCGCCCTGGACAAAAATCTGGGTGCCCGGCTCGGCTTGATTTAAGTCATTTGTTACCCAGCGTCCCCGATCCGTTTCCAGGGTCACCTGGGTGCGAACGGTGACCGGCACGCCCTTATCATCGGTCAGGCGCAGCTTCATCCGGATCGGCGTATTGCCATCGGCGATGGCGACGGCGGGCAGATCGAGTTCGAGTCTGCCCAGTGCGTCGGGCGCTGTCAGGGTAATCGTCTTTTCGCCGCGAGGATTGCCCGCGATATCGATTTGTTCGAGTTTGAGGGTATTGCGGCCCGGATGCAAACCCACGCCGACAAACTCCCACGCTTCCATCTGCTTGTCCGCAAGCCGGCTACGCTTGCCCACACGCTTGTCGGAAATCTCCCTGTTGTTGACTGTCAGCCGGAAAGTGGCGCCCAGCGCGCCTTTGACCCTGATGTTGGCCTGATCGATAGGCAAGGTATCTTTATCCTTCAGGTCAACGAAGTCCAGGTTGTTGTCGAGCTTGGCGATCTGGTCTTCAAGTTTGACGACAGGCACCGGTGAGACGGGAACATCCGGCAACGCCAATGGGCGGACTATGTTCAGGTCGCGCGGCATTACGCTGGTAAAAGCCTGGGCGGCTCCTACGGTTTGCGTGCCGTTGACGGCGCCGGGCAATTGGCCTACCAGTCCCGCGGCCGGCAGGCCCCGGATATCGCCCGGATTGATAGGCCTGCCTTGCGCATCGAGACGGGAGCGCAACACAGAGTCGATCTCGGCGTCCGGTCTTTCCGCTATTGCTGCACGGCGGCGCGTGACCTCTTCGAGCACAGGGCCTTGCTCGCACACGGCTTTCCCGGCTTCGCTAGGATCATTGGCAATGGCAAAATCCGCCTTGTGCAGTTCGCCTTTCTTAAGATCGACGAATCGGCTATCGCCCTTGCCCGAGTTGCGGTTGGACAAGGGAATCAGTTTCGCGCCGCGCGGCAAGGTGGTGCTATCCAGCTTCAGCACATGGGTTACCGGCTTGATGCCGTAAAAACTGTATTTGCCTTCGACATCGGAAATGATGTAGGTGCCGTCTTCCAGAAAGATGCGTACGCCGGGCACGCCGATTTCCCCCGGCTCCTGGATACGGTCAGCATTGCAGTCCATATAGACTTTGCCGACGATGAAGCCCTCGTCGCTGAATACACCGCCCGTGACTCTTACGCGCGCCAATGCCTCCTGCGAGCGCAGAGGGCCGCTGCTGGCGACGGCGCGATTGATGCCGTCGCCAGCAGCGGCGCCCACGCCCACCCGTACCCGGTAATTTAGCTCAACGCTGCCTCCGACAGGGATGGTTTTGTCCGGGTCGGACCAGGTGATGACCGGACCGCGGCCGCCCTCGGGATCGGCGGCGCGGATGTCATCGATCAGGGTGCTGCCGGGCTCGTAAGCAAAGCCTGCGGGCAGACTGTCGACGATGCTGTAGCCGGTGATGGGCGAGGCGGTTTGATTGGTCAGGGTAATGCTGTAGTCAAGAAAATCGCCTAGCTCGACTACTGCCTTGGCCGCGGTTTTTTTCAAAAACAACTGCCCGCCGCTGCTGATAGCCGCCGGATCCAGCGGGATGTGATTGTGAAACACCGAGCCGTAATCTGGACCCAGGCGGAAGTTCAGATAATACGGTGCGGCCGCAGGGTCTGTCGGCGGTCCGTCCTGAGGCTGTACAAGACCCGCAGGCGCAATCCCCGCACGCGGCGCTATCGCGGACTGGAACGTATAACCGTTAGGCGCCGCCACCTTGAGAGAATAATCGCAATCCAGCGCGACCGGAGGACTTTTTAATACGAAGAAATAGGCGCCGTCAGAACCCGTTATCATGCTGATCGCATTACGGCTTTCGCTGGTGTAGCGGCCATCGGCGCCGAACTGCAACTGGTCGAGGGTAAAGTCCGGCGCGGGTCCGCCGCTGCATTGCTCCCGAACCAGCGTGACCTTGGCGCCTTGAATCAATTTGGCCGGGTTGGAGGCGTCGTATATCACGCCTTGCGGATCGATTAACAAGGCATTGGTCGTCGCCGACGATGCGGCAACAAGGGTTGCACTGTTAAGACTCTGGGCATCAAAAGCGGCGCTAAAGGCTTTATTGACAAAAGTCTCGCTGGTTTTCGCCGCCGCAAGATCGCGCACCAGGCGGACGGTGAACGTAATCACCTCTTCCTCACCGGCTTTGAGACTGCGGCTGCCATCGCTGAGGCTTAATTGCGGGATGTTCGGAAAGCCCAACCTCGCGTCCGTTTGATCCAGTTGCGCGCGGTCACAAATTCCCTGACCGATAGCCCCCTGATAAGCCGTACCCGCCGACACCAGCAGCCCTTTCTGCATCACCGGCGGGCCGAGCAGTTCCCAGGATTTAACAGGGCCATTGGCGCGGTCCATGGCAAAAGTGCAGTCCAGATTATCCGCCACTCTGATAAAGGTTGCGTCCGCCTCACCGATATTCTTGACTTTGATGGTATAGTCCAGCTCATAGGTGTCTGCCGAAGTCTTGCGCGGCATCCCGACCGTCTTGCTCATCGACAGCGACAGAGCAGGTGCCGCGGCGGCCAGGGGCAGGACAACCGGATTGGACTCCGTACTGATATTGCCGGAGCCATCGTTAAAAGTCACAAAACCGCTGTTGCTAATGTTATCGCTGCCATTGCCGGCCACCTTAGCATCAAACGCCATGGATTCGGAGAGACCGGCATCCACCGGCGTCGTCAAGCCGATGGCGGCCTCAATGACGAGCGTCGGCTCGGTGAGTGTCGTCTGATACTCGTAAGGCATCGCGCCCCGCACACGGTACATTTTTATCGCATTAGGGTTGCTGGCGGTGAGTCCGCCGGCAAATGTCGTTCCAGCAGGGATGGCATCGCGGATCAGGACGAGAGACTTTGTCACCCCGTCGACTTTAATCGGGGTAGCGGCGAGCCCTGCTTCAGACGCAGGCAGTGCGGGCTGGCTGCCTGTATTCATGGCGGTCAGCGTGTAACGCACCGCTTGGCCCGGATTAACCGGCCCGGTTTGATCCGCTTTCTTGACAAGCGACAGCACGGCCGCATTGGCCGCTTTGATCACATCGGTATTGCTGCCGCTAGCGGCCTCGCCGATCGTTTTTACTTTCAATACCACGCGTGAAAGTCCGCTGGTTTGAGCAGCCGGCAGCTGCCCGATCGCCAATAAAAAAGCCGATTCGCCGGCGGCCAAGGCAAGGCCTGTGTTCGGATCGTTTAAACGAATAACCGCATCGGCATCATCAAAAAGGCCATTATGATTGCGATCATGCACGAGGCGCAGGGCGCCGAGGTCATAGTCATCGTTTTCCGCGTTGCTCAGTGAAACGAGATAGGTCGATGGGGTGTTGCCGGTATTGGTCAACACATGAGACAACACGGCGGTTGCACCTGCCGGAAGACTGACGCTCTGGTCCTGGGTCAGCGTCAATGCCTCAACGTTTTGTACCGTGACCTCCACGATGTTGGAATAGAGCGTTTCGCTTGCCGTCCCGCCATAAGGAACATAACTGGCTTCGGCACGGTTCTGAATGACAGAGCCTGCCGCAGGCATGGCCGCGCCCGCTTGTCCGGCAAACAGGCTCATAAAAAGCAGCATGTAGATCATCGCAGCAAGGGCTTTATAAGCCAGCACTGCAGTAATCCATTGATGCAACTTTGTTGTTATTGTCATTTTTAAGAGGTGCTGAAAAACCCAGCGGCCTGGCGTTTTTCTTTGCACTCTTCCTATAAAGAGCGCAAAGGAAAACAGCGGCGCTTCATGCTGATAATCGGATTAGTGTTTCTGCCATTTCCGCTTGAGACCTGACAGGGTTTAAAGCCTGTCAGGTCCGGAAGGAGCCGAAGGATAGGTTTCGGCTATGGTCTGCTACTTACTGGTCGATACGAACCGCAAAGTCCAGTTGGACTGTCGCGGCTGGAGCTACCGTCGGCCAAGTGGCACAGTTGACTGTACCGCTACTACCCACTGCAGGCTTGGTTAGCGTAGCGCCGGCGCTGCAAGCACCGCCACTGCCGTAAGTCGTGAAGGTCGGCGTGGCATCATTGATGACCACATTGGTGACATCCGCGTCGCCTTCGTTGGTGGCCACAATCTTGTACCAGATACATTCGCCCGGTTTTTGACTCAGGGCAGTGATAGCGTAAGAAGCCGCGTTCGGAGCCGTACCGCAGTCAGTGCCGGCCCATGTTCCCAACGCCTGGGTTTTGACGAGACGAATCTGGCCCGCCAACACGGTGGTGGTATCCGCTATCGGCGCCGTCGTGCCGCAGCTTAATACGGTGTCGGTCGCGGTGATGTTGATCACATCCAACGCACCCGAGGTGGCGCCCGCCGGCGCTTGTACCTTCACCAACAGCTTTACGCCGGTGCCGGCAGACAAAGCGCTCATCGTCGTGGTGATGGTATCGGTTGCATTGCTGCCCCCGCCCAGAACGGTATCGGCCGCGTCAACCTGGCCATCGCCGTTGTTGTCACGATAAAGCAGATAAGACCAACCGGCTGCGGCTTGAGAGTTGGTTACGGTAAAGCTGAAATTACCGCCGCAACTATTGTTGCCGCCATTGGCCAGGGTATGGGGGTACAGGATAGTGCCGCCGGGCTGAATTTGACCGGTGCCGGACGGCGTCAGGGTCAGATTGATCAGCGGGGTCAAGGTCACGGCATCCAGCTTGATATCGCTGGCGCCGGTTGCGCCTGACATCACCCTGAAATACGTTCTGTATGAACCCGATAAAGCGGTCGGTCCGGCTGCCGGCGTTGTGACCACGGCGCAAAAATTCGCCGTGGTTGAAGGCGCAACCGCACCGGTATTGGTCACGACGGAGCCGAGTGTGCTTGCGCTGCAAGCACCCGTACCCGCGGTGTTCACATGGAAGGTCACCGTCCAGCCCGCCAGCAATGTGCCGGGCGAAAATGCGGCCGCGCTGGCAAGATCGCTTCCAGTGGTATCAAGCAAGTGATAACTCAGATTGTAGTTATCAATCGCTGTACCGCTATTGGCTACGTTCAAGTTGAAGTAGGCTATCGCACCTGGCGCTACAGACACGGTGGTGATCGCAGGACTTGCTACGCTGCCTGTACCCGCACCCAAACCGCCTGCGTTGGTCAAGTCGACGCTCGGCTGCGCAATGGCGGTCAATTGATCAAATACCGTATTGCTTTTACTCGGGTTGCCTTGCGATGTCGCTGTTTTGGATACCGTGAAGGGGCCCGTCGGACACGTCGGGTTACAGGCGTTGGCCGGCAGCGTCGCTTTCAAGACCACGGTATAATAAGCGCCAGCAGCCACGGGGCCTGTGTCGGGAATGCCGTCCGCATCGCTGCTCGTCAACGGCGTGCTGCCGTCGGACTTGAACAATTGGAAGGTGGTGCCCGTCGGGAAAGCCGTCGAACCGGTTGCGGTAACGCTGCCTGTGGTGATGTTAAACGTGTCGGAAGACGTGCCCGTGTTCCAGATGATGTTGTTGAACGACACCACCGCGCCGGGTGCTGCGGAAGCGACAGTCACAACATCATTGCCGGTGGCGGCTGTGTTGTTACCATCGGTTGATGAAGCCGTGCTGTTATTCGCCACGACACTATAGCTGCCGATCACCGTGAAAGGGGATTGGTTGGTCGTCGTGACAGTACCGAGCGCAGGAGAACAAGGTAAGCCGGTACAATCAACCGTGCCGTTATTGGCCCTGGCATATTGCGCGCTGTTGGTCGTCTCGCTGGTACCTAACGGCGCGCCGGCATCAACCGTCACCTTGAAGGTAATGAAACCCGAAGCGTTTGCCGGCACGTTCGCGATGAACGCTTCTATCGTGGTTGTGCCAGCCGTAATTGCCTGGTACACAATGCCGCTAGGATCGCTGGTATCCGTCGCATCAGTCAGCGCCGTCGCACCGGAACTGGACCATCTGGCGGAACCGGTCACATAACTGTAGCTGGCCGTAGTGCCGCTGCCGATCAGATCCTTAAGGTACAAGGGGCCGGCCGCGTTACCGGAGTTGGTATAGGCCAGTTTATATTCGACTTCTGTGCCTGCAGGGCCAGTCGTCAACGAACTGATGATCGATTTGTTGACGGCAAACACAGGGATGTTGTTTGCGACCGTCAGGGTATCATTATTAGACAAGGTCGCTGTTGCGTATAGAGAGGCGCTAACAGGCACAGCCGTGACGACTTCGGGAGCCGCCATTGTGCCGTTTGCAGCCGTCGCCTTAACGTTCATCACGACAACAAAGTGAAAGGCATCACCCGCTGCAAGCAAACCAGTTGAAGCAGTACATCCCGAGGTGCCATTTACAACAGTACAAAGCGGTGTCGTCCCGTCCGGCTGACCGTCCGCATTGGTATCGGGATAAATCGCCACGCCTGACAAATAGGTCGTATCAAACGTAGTCGGCAGGGTAATGTTAAAGGTATCCGAACCGTTACCGGTATTGGTTAAGGTGTGCGGCATATAGACGGCGGTACCGGGAGCCGCTGTCTTGGCGTTATCAGATACCAGCGTGTAGCTGCCGACTTGGGTGACAGTCGTCGTTACTTCATTGGAGCTGGCGTGTTGCAGCGTGCCGCCGGTGTCGTTATAGTCGGCGGTCGCCCGGTTGGAAATCGTAGCGCCTGCCATCGGTGTTGCAGCCTGCGCACTCTCTGATAATACCGTCATCAGCGATACGGCAGCGATCAAGCCGATGAGAAAGCTGAAGCCAAAGCTTCGCCTGTTCAGCGGCGGGGGCGCCGTTGGGATATTACTAAACATTAAATTGACTCCTGAGTTAAAGAAACGATGCGTTTGGAGGGGGTAATAAATACTCTTGAGAGATCGACGACGATAGGGATAAGAAAGGTGTAGTTTTTATTTACTTGATCGTCACCGGCGTAGCGGGTCTGACGACCAGCTCTTCAGGCGATTTCGGTAAGGCGATAACGCGCATGCGCGCGCTAACCGCGGCTTTTTTACCGGCATCCAGATTACCGATTTCCCAACGCAGATTGCGATATTCTGGGTAGGGAACCTCAACCCGTTGATCTTTGCCATCCTTATCCTTAATGGTGCGCATCAATGGCTCAACGGCATAATTGACGCCATCGGTAGTGGCTAATACAGAGGATGGCCGTGCTGATCGCTTGACATATTCAAGCCCTAAAGGCACCGGCAGCGATCCCTTAAGTCCGGAAATGCTTTGCTTGCTGCGATTGCGATATACGGCGGTATATTCCACTAGATCGCCCGGCTTGATACGGGGGACATCTTCCAATATTTCATTACCCTTGGCATCGGTAACGACACGTTTCATTGTCAATTCAATAGTAACGGCGTCTTTCTGCTGAGCGCCTGCCATCGCACTGGTGTTACCAAAGGTGCTTGCCAAAAACACACATAGCAAGAAAACCTGGGCCGTACGCCTGTTGCCGGCAATCGCCCGACTGATTTTGTTTATATTCATTGAACTGACCTCTTGGTTTGGCTGAAGGTAAAGGAAACTTTGACTAACTCGACTCCTCCCATCGTACGGCAGGCTCGCCATGAGCGGGATCAACGACTTTACGGTCGCCCCGCGCTTGTCGAAGGGTTAATCAGAATTTCCTAAAATTAGGATTCGATCACAAAATTAGTATGAATCTTAAGGTTTGCCGGTCGATGCATTAAAAATGTGAGCAGGTTCACAGAATATATTCCGGTACCGATTACGGTATCGATTCGAAGTTTGTTTGGTGTTAACTCATGAGCTATGCTGACTAAAAATTAACTCATTCAATCACAAGATGTTTTTTGGGAATTGGCTAGCGCATTTTCTATGTTGCTAATAATATTGAAAAAAATTTACGGTTTTCTTGGCAAGCGCAGTCATTGCCGAGGGCAACGGACGCAAAAATGAGGGTGTTGCGAGTCAGCAGTAATCGGCGCCGGACGGGATATGCATCCCGTCCGTAATGTTTCAAAGGGCTTGAACATACGGGATGATTTGTGCGTGCGAACAGTCTTCAAGCGTTTGGGACGGGGTTGCAAACCCCGTCCCGCTTAGTTATTCCTGCCGATCCCGCATTAAACGGCGCTGTAAAAAACCGTTATCTGAAGGTGGGTGTTGTTCCGGAGCCCGAAGCCGGACGGGATATGCATCCCGTCCGTAATGTTTCAACGGACTTGGGTACATGGGCTGATTTGTGTGTGCGGACAGTCTTTAAACGTTTGGGACGGGGTTGCAAACCCGTCCCGCTTAGGATGCCCGACATGCCGCAGCATGCACGGGCGGGCTCTTTAGGCCGGTTCGATCAGGCTTGCGTCGTAATCGTCCGGGGCCTCGAAGCCGAGTAGATTCAACACGGTCGCGGCCAGATTCGACAGGCCGGGTGCGAGCACATCCTGGCGCAGTTTATAGCCCGGATTCGCCGCCCCGGAAATCAATACGAACGGCACCGGATTCAAGGTGTGCGAGGTCTTGGCCTTGGTGCGGCCTTCCGCATTGCGTTTCACATTGCCTTTTTTGTCGAGTTCGTACATTTCGTCGGCGTTGCCGTGGTCGGCGGTGATGATCGCCGTGCCTTGCGCGGCCAAAATGGCCGGAATCAAACGCGCCAACTGCAGATCGAGCCCTTGCATCGCAGTCACCGCCGCCTCGAAATTGCCGGTATGGCCAACCATGTCGCCGTTGGCGTAATTGACCCGCAGGTAGCGGTATTTACCGCTGCGAACCGCTTTGATCAGGTCGTCGGTGATCTCGGCGCATTTCATCCATGGGCGCTGTTCGAACGGCACGTTATCGCTCGGAATTTCGACATAGGTCTCCAATGCGTCGTCGAATTTGCCGGAGCGGTTGCCGTTCCAGAAATAAGTGACGTGGCCGAATTTCTGGGTTTCGCTGATCGCATATTGCGAAATGCCGTTTTTGGCCAGGTATTCGCCCATGGTCCGCTCGATGGCGGGAGGTTGCACCAGAAAGCGCGGCGGCAGATGGGTGTCGCCGTCGTACTGCATCATGCCGGCGTAGGTGACTTTCGGCAACGGGCCGCGGTCGAACGGGGTGAAATGCTCTTCGGTGAAGGCGCGCGAAATTTCGATCGCGCGGTCGCCGCGGAAGTTGAAGAACACCACCGCATCGCCGTCCTCGATCGGTCCCACCGGTTCGCCGTCCTTTGCGATCACGAAGCCGGGCAAATCCTGGTCGATCACGCTGAGTTCGTCGCGGTAGGTGACGATCGCCTCATGGGCGCTGGCGAATGGCCGGCCTTTGCCTTGTACGTGGATGTCCCAGCCGCGCTGCACCATCGCCCAATCCGCTTCATAACGGTCCATCGTGATGGTCATGCGGCCGCCGCCGGACGCGATCGCCACGTCGAAGCCGGGGCCGCGCAGTTGCTCCAGATAGGCCTCGAACGGATCGACATAGTCGAGCGCGGAGGTCTCGCCCACGTCGCGGCCGTCCAACAGAATGTGAATCCGTACCTTCGACACGCCTTCTTGCTTGGCTTGTTCCAGCATCGCGCGCAGATGGTCGATATGGGAATGGACGTTGCCGTCGGAGAACAGGCCGAGAAAATGCAGGGTGCCGCCGTGTTTGGCGGCAGCCACGACTTCGTGCCACGCATGGCCTTGCCACAAGTGGCCTGTGGCGATCGATTCCGCCACCAGTTTGGCGCCTTGGGCAAACACGCGCCCCGCGCCAATCGCGTTATGGCCGACTTCGCTATTGCCCATGTCCTCGTCGCTGGGCATGCCGACCGCGGTGCCGTGCGCCAGCAAGGTGGTCATCGGATAGGTCGCCATCAGACGGTCTAGCGTCGGGGTGCGCGCGGATTTGACCGCATCGCCGTCCTCGCGCGGAGAAATGCCCACGCCGTCGAGCACGATAGTGACGACGGGACCTGGACAAGCGGAAAAGCGGGAAGATTTTTCTAATTTCATAGGGTTACGAGGGAGTAAAAAATAAGCGGAATGAATAAAAGTGGCCGTTGCGGCGAAAAAACGCTTATTTTACCATGTGTTGGCCGTAGTGCGGTTTCGCATCACGA
>Ga0208265_100395_pt1 | contig 14607 bp, 11 predicted proteins | sample LakWasMet44_HOW7_2_FD_183882 | JGI IMG/M metagenome (GOLD analysis project Ga0208265, IMG submission 183882) | Freshwater sediment methanotrophic microbial communities from Lake Washington under simulated oxygen tension - Sediment Metagenome... | ecosystem: Environmental > Aquatic > Freshwater >... | reverse complement strand
CTTAGCTGGCATCAGAAGCGAGACAGAAGGCTTGATCTACGGCACAAGGTCTAACCTTAAGGATGCGGACAAGCTGCTTCTGTCTCAGTGCCAGAGTAGCTAACCATGGCGGGAGGTAAGATACAAGAGATGGGGTTTACGTAGGCTGGGTTGAATAGCAATGAAACCCAGCTTGTTTGCTAGCTTTATTAGGTTTTGTATCGCTATTGCGATGGCTATTTGGAGTCGGTTCGCGGACCGACAACCGCGATACTTTTCTTTTGCGTCGCCAAAAGAAAGTATCCAAAGAAAAGGCGACCCGGATGCCGCTTGTTTCCTGCGCTCCTCGCTTTTGAACGGGGTTGCCGAAAGGGGCTCCTGCCCCTTCGTCAACGCGATGCGTCCCTGCATCGCCCCTGCGGGCTATTCCATTCAAAAGCTCCGGTGCTCGGCGCGGCATACGGGGGAAACCAGCGCGTCAATTGCGAAAGTCAGCACCCGACCTTTAGGCGTCATTGACCATAGTTGTTTGATCGCCTGGTTATCTACAGACAGCCGACGACCATTAAAATAAAACATCCTTACAGCATCCGAAACTGGAAGATATACAAAAACTATAAAACCACTTGTTAAATTTTAAGGAAGACTAAAAATGAACTTGGAATTTAAACTTCAAGCTTGGACAATTGCTATTAATAGCCTAAAAATGGCTTGGAGAAATAAGAAAGTATTTTTCAATACAATATCCCTGCCATCTTTGTTATTAGTGCTCTGTTATGCTCTGGTTCTCGAATACGCAAAAAATAGTGGATTTCCTGTAATTATTATAATTATGGGAACGCTTGGTATCGGATTATCCTGGCTCATAATAATATGTCATCGATTAGTTCTTGTTAGTGGCTTTAATGTTTATAAAGAGCTTGATTTCAGAATGGCTGTTCGTTCGATTAATCTTTTAGTGATGATTTTTCAGGTGTTTTTAGTCATGTGGATTATCGAAGCAGTAGTTATGATTTTTATTTTATATATTTTGCACAGCTATTTTGAGTCGAATGAAATTAAAGATATCATTTATTGGATTAAGTCATTCTCGCAAGCTTTAAGCGTTTATGCGCTAGGAAGGCTTAGCTTAGTGTTTCCTGCAATTGCTGTTGACAAAAAGGCAAGTTTAAAATGGTCTTGGATAATTACCCGAGGTAATGGCTGGAACATGTTTGTTATAGTTGGTCTATTTCCACTATTTTTCTTCGTTATGATTAATTTTCTTTGGCGTGAAAATGCTACTGTCATTGAAAACGCCATATTACTAATAGCATCGTTTTTAGTTTATGCTATTGAGATTTTCGCTCTTTCGCTTACTTATAGGGAATTCGAGAGTTATTACGTTGTAGATAAAAAAGCCCTGTAGGGTACACATCGCGTAGCTTTTAAGGCTTGAATTTTCGAGGTGTTTTTCTCCCGTATGCCGCGCCGAGCACCGGAGCTTTTGAACGGAATAGCCCGCAGGGGCGATGCAGGGATGCATCGCGTTGACGAAGGGGCAGGAGCCCCTTTCGGCAACCCCGTTCAAAAGCGAGGAGCGCAGGAGTCAAGCGGCATCCGGGTCGCCTTTCTTTTGGATACTTTTCTTTGGCGACGCAAAGAAAAGTATCGCGGCTGTCGGTCCGCGAACCGACATTTAAAAATCCGTCGCGATAGCGACTCAATGCATGTCTTTAAAAAGTTTAGGAAAAGGGTACGCGATGCGTACCCTACGCTTGATTCAAACCGCTATCGACAATCTCCCGCAACAACGCCGTAGCATAACTTCCAGCCGGCAACCCGAACGACAGCCGTAAAACGCCATCGGCTTCAAAATCCCAGACCAAATTTTCCGGTATAACCCGCAAAGCTCGCCGGTCGGCTTCCAGATCGGCCTTCAGCAGACCATCGGCCAACTCTGGATGCGCTGCTATGATTTTCTGCTCCAAGGCCAGCGCTTCACCCGTAACTCCACCGTCGCCCTTGCCCCATAACACGCCGGTAGGATGAATGTCGCCGGATTCCATGCGCTCGATCAAAGCCTGATCGATAGCTTCCGCATGAAAATGGCTGTTGGTATGGTTCAGATTGAACACGTCGCCCGGCAAGGCCCTGTTCCAGGTTTGGGCTTTCACCCGCTCGGCCAGGACCAAATTGAATAGATACGAACGTGCGGCGGATAAATAGATGGAACGCTGTTCGCGCTTGACCTTGCCGCCCTGAAACATCGCCAGGGCTTTCTCGATATTGCGGCCTTGATGGCCGAAGCGCTGTTCGCCGAAGTAATTGGGGAAGCCGTGCCGTTGGATTTGCCGGAGCTGTTGTTCGGCGATGTCGCGGTCGCCTTGCCAGTTGCGGATCGTTAACGTAAAGCGGTTGCCGGCCAGTACACCGCGTTTGAGTTTGCGGGCGTGCCTAACCGTTTCCAGGATTTTCAGGTTGTCGGTTTCGACGCCGCTCCAGTCGGGATCTTCCTTGCCGGGCAGCCAGACGCTGAACCATTGCCTAGTGCGGCCGTGTCTGTCCTTCATGCCGGCGTAGCTGACGTCGCGCTGGCGGACGCCGGCATGGCGGGCCAGCAGGCGGGCGACGTATTCGGTGTTTTCGCCGATTTTTTCGATATGCAGAAACACATGCTCGCCGCTGCCTTCCGGCATGAACGACAGGAATTCTTCGACGATGAAATCGTCGGCTTCGGTCTTGATGTCGCCGTGGCCGCTTAGGCCGCCGTAGGCGTAAGACCAGATTGGCAAGCTAAAATCTGTCATGGGGTATGTAAATATCGTAGGTCATGTTGCCGCGATACGACTGCATGGATGCAAGAAGTAGAGCAACGCAGGAGCGGTTACGTGACATTCCGAGGCTGTAGCGAAATTGTCAGGGAACGCTACGCGCACCTCGACCTACCTGGTTTTTCGACACCGAGCATGGATGTCACCGGTTTATTTCTCGATCAACACCACCGCTTGCACCGCAATACCTTCCTTGCGGCCTTCGAAACCCAGCTTTTCGGTAGTAGTGGCCTTGACGTTGATGAAGTCAATGTCGGTTTCCAAATCGGCGGCAATATTGGCGCGCATCGCCGGCACATGCGGCAGCATTTTCGGCGCCTGGGCGATGATTGTGACGTCGGCGTTGATTAGTTTGTAGCCCTTTTCCCGGACGATCTTGTAAACATGGCGCAGCAGCACCCGGCTGTCGGCGCCCTTGAATTCGGGGTCGGTATCCGGAAAGTGTTTGCCAATGTCGCCCAGCGCCGCAGCGCCGAGGATGGCGTCGGCCAACGCATGCAGCACCACATCGCCGTCGGAATGGGCTTCCAGGCCTTTTTCGTAGGGGATGGTGACGCCGCCGAGAATGATGTGGTCGCCGTCGTTGAAACGGTGAACGTCGTAGCCTTGGCCGACTCGGATCATGGTTGTTGCTCCATATAGAATTGCGCCAGCGCCAGATCTTCGGGCCGGGTGATTTTGATGTTGTCAGGGCGGCCTTCGACGATCTTAGGCTTGTAGCCCAACAGCTCCAAGGCACTGGCCTCGTCGGTGACGGCCGGATTGCCTTCGGTCTGTTGCAGCGCGTCGCGCAGCATGCCGTATTTGAACATCTGCGGCGTCAGCGCCCGCCAGACGTGTTTGCGATCGATCGTTGCCGTTATGGTGCCGCCGTCGACGTGTTTTAGCGTGTCATGCGAGGACAAGGCCAGGATGCCGCCGACCGCATCGTTTTTGAGGGTATCGATTTGCAGATGGATGTCGCCGGCGGTCAGGCAGGGGCGGGCGGCATCGTGCACCAGCACCCAGTCGTCTTCGGCTGCCCTGCCCTGCAAGGCTTTCAATGCCGACAGCACCGAATCGGCACGTTCCTTGCCGCCGGGAGCGGTGATCACATCGGGATGTTTGGAGACTTCCAGTTCCGGCCAGTACGGGTCTTCGACCGAAATCGCCACGGCGACTTTTTGAAAAGCACCGGATTCCAGCAAGCGGATCAAGGTGTGTTCGATGACGGTTTTGCCGGCCAACGGCAGATATTGTTTGGGTCGGTCGGCTTGCATGCGTTTGCCGACGCCGGCTGCCGGGACTACTGCCCAGCATTGGATAGATGAATTCATGCCCTACTCAAGCACTTGAAAGAAGGTTTCGTTTTCCTTGATCATGCCCAGTTCGTAACGGGCGCGCTCTTCGATGGTTTCATGGCCTCTGCGCAAATCCAGCACTTCGGCATAGAGTGAGTCGTTTCTTTCCTTTTTTTCCTGAGCTTCCTTGGTCAGGGTATCCAGACGTTGCCGATAATCGCGTATTTGCGAGACGCTGGCATCACCCACCCACAACCGGTACTGGAAGTGGATTATCAGTAGAATGATGATGGCGATCAGCGTTTTTATGGCGGTTTCTCGGTCTATAAATTGTCGGTGGCGGCACGTTGTGGTCGAATTCATTCGACCGGATACCGCCATCGAAGCTTATGGGTCGAATCAATTCGACCCTACAAAAAACGCGAAGGCTGAATTGACGCCGAAACGTTAATTCAGCCGAGTTTTTTATAATTAACCCAGCATTTTGAACGCGCTACGGCCGGCGTATCTGGCTTTTGCGCCCAACTCGTCTTCGATTTTCATCAGACGGTTGTATTTAGCAACACGGTCGGAACGGCTCAATGAACCGGTTTTAATTTGGCCGGTGCCGGTGGCAACCACCAAGTCCGCAATCGTGGTGTCTTCGGTTTCGCCTGAACGGTGTGAAACCACCGCGCTGTAACCGGCGGCTTTCGCCATGCTGATCGCTTCCAGGGTTTCGGTCAGGGTGCCGATTTGGTTGACTTTGATCAGGATGGAGTTGGCGATGCCTTTCTCGATGCCTTCTTTGAGGATGGCAGGGTTGGTGACGAACAAGTCGTCGCCGACCAATTGGATGCGGTTGCCCAATTTTTCGGTTTGATATTTCCAGCCGTCCCAGTCGTTTTCGTCCAAACCGTCTTCGATCGAGATGATGGGATATTTATCGACCCAGGCAGCCAGGAAGTCGACCATTTCCACGGAGTTGAAGCTGCGGTTTTCCGCGGACAGCACGTATTTGCCGTTGTCGAAGTATTCGGACGCGGCCGCGTCCATGCCCAGATAGATGTCTTGGCCCGCTTTGTAACCGGCTTTTTCGATGGCTTCCAGGATGACTTCGATGGCTTCTTCGTTGGAAGACAGGTTAGGCGCGAAACCGCCTTCGTCGCCGACGGTGGTGGCCAGGCCTTTGGATTTCAACACTTTCGCCAGATTGTGGAACACTTCGGCGCCGTAACGGATCGCTTCGCGGAAAGTAGGCGCGCCAACCGGCAGGATCATGAATTCTTGCAAATCGACGCTGTTGTCGGCGTGCGAACCGCCGTTGATGATGTTCATCATCGGTACCGGCATCACGAATTCGCCGCTGGTGTTCAGGAATTGATACAGCGGCTTGCCGGCTTCTTGAGCGGCGGCGCGGGCTGCGGCCATGGATACGCCCAGGATGGCGTTGGCGCCCAAACGGCTTTTCGCATTGGTGCCGTCCAGCGCAATCATTTTGTTGTCCAGATCGGCTTGTTTATCAGCATCCATACCGACCACGGCTTCGCGCAGTTCGGTGTTGACGTAGTTGACGGCTTTCAAGACGCCTTTGCCCAGATAGCGGGCTTTGTCGCCATCGCGCAATTCGATCGCTTCGCGTTCGCCGGTGGAAGCGCCCGATGGCACCATCGCGCTGCCGACGATGCCGGAGGACAAATAGACTTCCGCTTCAACGGTCGGGTTGCCGCGCGAATCCAAAACTTCTCTTGCTTTTACGTCTACTATTCTTGCCATTACCTTTCCCTCTATAGTGTGGTTTCAATCAGGCTGCTGGATTTAACAGCCCGGTCTATTGTGACTAACGTTTCTAATAATTCTTTCATGCGGTGCAGCGGCCAGGAATTGGGGCCGTCGCTGAGCGCGTCTTCCGGTTTCGGGTGCGTTTCCATGAACAGGCCGGCGATGCCGACCGCTACCGCTGCACGAGCCAGCACCGGTACATGCTCGCGTTGGCCGCCGGAGACATTGCCCTGCCCGCCCGGCAATTGCACGGAGTGGGTGGCGTCGAACACCACCGGACAACCGGTGTCGCGCATCACGGCCAGCGAACGCATATCCGAAACCAGATTATTATAACCAAACGATACGCCGCGCTCGCAAACCATGATTTGCTGGTTGCCGGTGGCTTTGGCCTTGGCGGCGACATTGGCCATGTCCCAAGGCGCCAGAAACTGGCCTTTCTTGATGTTGACCGGTTTGCCCAAGGCGGCGACGCTTTGGATGAAATTGGTTTGCCGGCACAGAAAGGCCGGGGTTTGCAGCACGTCGACCACCGCGGCAACTTCCGCCAGCGGCGTGTCTTCATGAACGTCGGTCAATACCGGCACATTCAGTTGTTGTTTGACCTTTTCCAGAATCTGCAGGCCTTTCTCCAGGCCGGGGCCGCGAAAACTGCCCAGCGACGAACGGTTGGCCTTGTCGAACGAGGATTTGTAGATGAACGGAATATTCAGTTCGTCCGCGATTTCCTTCAGCTTGCCGGCGGTATCCAGCGTCATTTGCTCGCTTTCGATCACACAGGTGCCGGCGATCAGGAAAAACGGCTGATCCAGTCCGGCTTCAAAATGACATAATTTCATGCTTAACCTTGTTTCTTGTGCCCTTGAGGGTATTTGTGTTTGGCGGCCGCTTCGACGAAGCCGGAAAACAGCCTATGGCCATTACGCGGCGTCGAGGTGAATTCAGGATGGAACTGGCAAGCCAGGAACCAGGGATGATCCGGTAACTCGATGATTTCCACCAGACGGCCGTCCAGCGATTTGCCGGAGAAACGCATGCCGGCCGCTTCCAGTTGTTTCAAATACTGGTTGTTGAATTCGTAGCGGTGGCGGTGACGCTCGGTGATCACGTCTTTTTGATAGACCTCGAACGCCAGCGAATCGGCTTTCAATCGGCATTTTTGCGCGCCCAGGCGCATGGTACCGCCGATGTCGGAGTCTTCATCGCGCACGTTCAATTGTCCGGCTTCGTCCATCCATTCGGTAATCAAACCAATCACAGGGTACGGGCTGTTGGGTAGGAATTCGGTGCTGTGCGCACCTTCCAGGCCGACCACGTCGCGGGCGAATTCGATGACCGCCGACTGCATACCCAGGCAGATGCCCAGGTAAGGGATTTTGTTTTCGCGGGCAAAACGCACGGTGGAGATTTTGCCTTCCACGCCGCGTTCGCCGAAGCCGCCGGGCACCAGGATCGCATCGACGTCTTTCAATTGCGCCGTGCCTTCCTGTTCGATGGTTTCGGAATCGATGTATTTGATCTCTACCTTGTGACGGGTGTGAATGCCGGCGTGGATCAAGGCTTCATTCAAGGATTTGTAGGCGTCGGTATGGTCTACGTATTTGCCGACGATGGCGATGCTGACTTCATCGGTCGGATGCGTCAGGCCATCGACGACGGCCTCCCAGGATGACAAATCGGCGGCCGGCACATCCAGACGCAACTGGTCGACGACCAGATCGTCCAATCCTTGTTCGCGCAGCAACAGCGGAATCCGGTAGATGGTGTCGGCATCGATGGCGGAAATAACGGCTTTCTCGTTGACGTTGGTAAACAGCGCGATCTTGCGGCGCTCGCTGGCTGGAATCGGCTGTTCGGAACGGCAGATCAAAATATCCGGCTGAATGCCGATGGTGCGCAGTTCTTTTACCGAATGCTGGGTCGGCTTGGTTTTGATCTCGCCGGCCGACTTGATATAGGGCACCAGGGTCAAATGGATGAATACCGCCCTGTCGCGCCCCAGTTCCACCCCCATCTGCCGGATGGATTCCAGGAACGGCAGCGACTCGATGTCGCCGACCGTGCCGCCGACCTCGATCAGCGCCACGTCGGTGCCTTCGGCGCTGGCATAGACCCGGCGCTTGATTTCGTCGGTGATATGCGGAATCACCTGCACCGTGGCGCCCAGATACTCGCCCTTGCGCTCGTTGCGCAATACTTGTTCGTAAACCTGGCCGGTGGTGAAGTTGTTTTTCTTGGCCATCGTGGTTTTCAAGAACCGCTCGTAATGGCCTAAGTCCAGATCGGTTTCAGCGCCGTCCTCGGTGACGAACACTTCGCCGTGTTGAAACGGGCTCATGGTACCGGGGTCGACGTTGATGTAAGGATCGAGTTTGGTGAGAGTGACTTTCAGGCCGCGATCTTCAAGAATCGCCGCCAGGGAGGAAGCGGCTATCCCTTTTCCCAAGGATGAAACCACGCCGCCGGTAATAAAAATGAATTTTGTCATGTACTTTTTGCGCCCTATTTAGCGGATGACAATAGAGGGAGGTCGAAAAAGGCGCGAATTTTAGCAGTTTTGCACGGGAAGCGCCTGATTTATTCGGCCAGCCTCGAAAGCGGTAGGCCGAATATTCGCAATTAGGTAAAGCCTGCCGAGGGCTAGCCAAAATCGGCGCCAACCACGGATCGTAATGAAGTTACACGTCAAAGCATTCACCTTCACGTTTATAATGTCGCTTCATCAAATAGAACGCCATCATCCATGTCATTACCGGTTATTCCCGTCTCAGCCTTGCCGCAGCATCCCGAACATCCCGTATTTTGGAGCGGCCTCGTCGGCTGCGGCGATTCACTGGCTTTAGCCAACGCGATTACCCAAGAAAAACGCCTGCTGGTGATCGTCACCCCCGACACGCAGACGGCGTTACGTCTGGAACACGAGCTGGCATTCTTCCTTGACAACAGTCTGCCCATCTTGCATTTCCCCGATTGGGAAACCCTGCCTTACGACGTATTCTCTCCGCTGCCGGAAATTATTTCCGAACGCCTAAAAACCTTGGCCGTGTTGCCGGAAACCAAGCGCGGCGCGCTGATCGTTTCGGTGGCTACCCTGATGCACAGGCTGGCGCCGCGCGAGCACATCCTGGCACACAGCTTTTCGATCGAAGTCGGCGGTACCTTTAGCCTGGAGTTGAGCAGACTCAAGCTGGAAGCGGTCGGTTACCAATGCGTTTCACAAGTCTATCAGCACGCCGAATTCGCGGTGCGCGGCTCCATCATCGACTTGTTCCCCATGGGTAGCAAGCAGCCGTACCGGATCGAATTGTTCGACGACGAGGTGGAATCGATCCGCAGTTTCGACCCGGACACCCAAATGTCGCAGGAAAAAATGCAGAAGGTCGAACTATTTCCTGCCCGCGAATTTCCGTTTACCGACGAAGCCATCAAGCGCTTCCGCCAGGCCTTCCGCGAGCAGTTCCCGGATGCTTCACCCAAGAACAATCTGTATCTGGACGTTTCCAAAAAAATCGCCCCGGCCGGCATCGAATATTACCTGCCGTTGTTCGTCGAACGCACCGAGTCGCTGTTCGCCTATCTACCGAAAACCGCGCTGTTTGTGTTGCCGGCCGAGTTTAGCGACAGCGCCAGGCGTTTTTACAGCGAAGCCGACGAGCGTTATCAACAGCGTAAATACGACGTCGACCGACCCTTGCTGCCGCCGAAACGCTTGTTTTTGTCCGCCGAAGAAATCCAACAACACACCGATAGCTTCAGCCGCATCGTACTGAACAATCAGGCCGAACAAGGGGAATCATTCAACTGCAAGGCCTTGCCTGATGTGGCAATCGACAGCCGCCTGAAAGAACCGGCACAGCGGCTGCGCCAGTTCATCGAAGGCTTCGGCGGCAAAATCCTGTTCGTCGCCGAGACCGCCGGCCATCGCGAAGGTCTGATCGACAAGCTAAAAAGCGTCAAACTCGCCGCCAAACAAATCCAGAGCTGGCCGGAGTTCTTAAAAGCCGACCATTCGCCATGCATCGTCGTCGCGCCGATGGATCAGGGCCTGTGGCTGGATCAAACCCCGACCGCCATGGATGGTGGAAGTGCGGCAAATTGTCTGGAACGATTGCCGCCGATCGCGATTATCACCGAAAGCCAGCTCAGCGGCGAAAAAGTCCAGCAACGCCGTCGTCGGGCTAAATCCGCGGCTCGCGCGCTGGAAAACATTTTCAACAACCTCGACGAGCTGAGCATAGGCTCGCCGGTGGTGCATCAAGAGCACGGCGTCGGTCGCTATCTGGGTTTGCAGATTCTCAACGTCGGCGGCATTGACGCCGAGTTTTTGATGCTGGAATACGCCAACCACGACAAAATTTACGTACCGGTAGCCTCGCTGCATATGATCGGCCGCTACAGCGGCGTCAGCGCCGAAAACGCGCCGCTGCACCGCCTTGGCACCGATCAGTGGAGCAAGGCCAAGAAAAAAGCCATGGAGCGGGCCCGCGACGTCGCCGCCGAATTGCTGGACATCCACGCCAAGCGCGCCGCCCGCCAAGGCTTTGCCTTCAATGTCGACAACAGCGATTATGAAGCCTTCGCCGCCGCTTTCCCGTTCGAGGAAACCCCGGACCAGCTCAGCGCCATCGAAGCCATATTGCAAGACATGGCCGCGCCGCAGCCTATGGACCGGGTGGTATGCGGCGACGTCGGTTTCGGCAAGACCGAAGTGGCCATGCGAGCCGCCTTCGTCGCGGTACAGAGCGGCAAACAGGTGGCGGTACTGGTTCCCACCACGCTGCTGGCCCAACAACATTTTCAAAACTTCCGCGACCGTTTCGCCGACTGGCCGGTGCGCGTGGAAGTCACCTCCCGCTTTGTCACGCCTAAACAGCAAAAGGCTATCGGCGACGATCTGGCGGAAGGCAAGGTCGACATCGTCATCGGCACCCATAAATTACTGTCGAAGGAAATGAAATATCAGTCTCTTGGGCTGGTGATCATCGACGAGGAACACCGTTTCGGCGTCACCCAAAAGGAACATTTCAAGAAGCTGCGCTACGAGCTGGACCTGTTGACGCTAACCGCGACGCCGATTCCGCGCACTCTGAACATGGCGATGTCCGGCCTGCGCGACATTTCCATCATCGCCACGCCGCCGCCGAACCGCCACGCCATCAAGACTTTCGTCACCGAATGGATAGACTCGCAAGTCCAGGAAGCCTGTCAACGGGAAATCAAGCGCGGCGGCCAGGTATTTTTCCTGCACAACGACGTCAAGACCATGGACAAGATGGCGCGCGAACTGGAAGCGCTGGTGCCGGAGGCCCGCATCCAGATCGCCCACGGCCAGATGGCCGAGCGCGAATTGGAGCAGATCATGCTGGATTTTTACCACCAGCGCTTCAACCTCTTGATCGCTACCACCATCATCGAAAGCGGCATCGACATTCCCAGCGCCAACACCATCGTCATCAACCGCGCCGACAAACTGGGCCTGGCACAGTTGCACCAATTGCGCGGCCGGGTCGGCCGTTCGCACCATCGAGCCTATGCCTATTGCATCGTGCCGCCGAAGTCGCTGATGACCAAGGATGCCATCAAGCGCCTGGAAGCCTTCGAAACCTCCGGCGAACTCGGCGCCGGCTTCATGCTGTCCTCGCACGACATGGAGATACGCGGCGCAGGCGAATTGCTGGGCGACGAACAAAGCGGTCAGATTCAGGAAATCGGTTTTACGATGTACACCGAACTGCTGGAACGGGCGGTAAAAGCCTTAAAATCCGGCAAGCAGCCGGAACTGGACGCACCGTTGGATACCGGCCCGGAAGTGGACCTGCAAATCGCCGCGCTGATTCCGGAAGACTACCTGCCGGACATCCACGCCCGCTTGGTGCTGTACAAACGCATCTCCAGCGCAGAAACAGAGGAGGATTTGCGTAAACTGAAAGTGGAAATGATAGACCGCTTTGGGTTATTACCGGATCAGGTCAAGGCGCTGTTCGCCATCACCGAACTCAAGCAACAAGCCGCGCATCTGGGCATCAAAAAAATCGAAGCCTACGCCACCGGCGGCCGCATCGTCTTTACTTCCTCGCCGCAGATCGATACCGGCGAGTTGATTACCATGATCCAAAGCCAGTCGCAGGCCTATAAGTTCGACGGCGCGGATAAATTGCGCTTTACCCACACATTTAAGGATATGGAAGACAAGGTGGTGTTTTTGGAGAAGCTACTGGGTCGATTGGCACCAAAATCATAGCCGCTGGAAACAACGACAAGCGGGAGCCATAGTTAGCCTGGGCCAGTACAGCTCAAGACGTTTCCGATCAACTTCAATTTTGAATTGGCTTTGACTATTTATTGGAAATGGAATATTTAGCCATCTTCCGGTAAAGGGTCATTCTCGACCAGCATAATTGTTTCGCGGCCTGACTCTTATTCCAATTCACAGCTTCAAGAACTGCACACAGCCGTTCCTTTTCGCCCGACTCGCCCTGTTGTTTAAGCTCATCGCCTCGCACATCGGCCGGCAGGTTTTGGAGTCCTATCGCCGTTTCTGGCGGATCGATATAAATTGCTTCCAGCATATTCTTAAGTTCGCGGACATTTCCCGGCCATGAATAATCATTCATAGCCTGCAGCGCATTCAGATCGACACCGCGAATATACTGGCCAAATTTTTTGTTCAGCATTTCAATGCAATGCCTTATCAGCAAAGGAATATCCTCCTTGCGTTGCCGCAAAGGCGGCAAATGCACGCTGGCAACATTCAGCCGAAAAAAAAGATCTTGTCTGAATGCCTTATTTGCCACCATCGCTGCCAAATCCTTATTGGTTGCGGCTATAAAGCGGATATCCACAGTCACACCCTTCCTGCCCGCTAATGGATAAACTTCTCGACTTTCCATGACCCTGAGTATCTTAGCCTGGGCATAAAGGCTCATGTCGCCTATTTCATCCAAAAAAACCGTCCCACCGTCCGCCAATCTGAGTTTACCGGCATAAGCGGATTGCGCACCGGTAAAAGCGCCTTTTTCATAACCGAATAGTTCGCTTTCCAAAATACCGTCAGGCAAGGCCGCGCAGTTAATGGCCATGAATGGAAATTGTCGGCGAGGGCCGCTACGATGAATATATAAGGCCGCCATCTCTTTACCTGTACCGGTCTCGCCAGTGATTAGAACATTGCTATCGACGCGGCCGACTTTGTTCAAATACTGCTTGATTTGCACCATAGCATCGCTGGTACCAACGAAAGCATTGTCTTCCCGATAGTCTTCGTCGAGTCCTATCTCAGCCGAATAAGGTTGATTGCGAATATTGCTTGTATGCAGCCGTACCGAGGCAATGAAATCGGGTTCGGAAAAAGGATATTTGAAATAGTCTTTGACCCCGGCTCTCAGCGCAGAAACCGCTAACTCTTCGGAGATCAGGTGAGTCACTAGAATAATCGGAAAGCGTTTATCGATCTGCCTGATAGTTTCCACCACTTCCAGCGCAGTGTATGGCGCTTGTGGTTCCAGCTCGATAATTGCCATTACGGTATTAGCACGAGCAGCACAATTTAGAAAATCCTGCGCACCGGTTACCTCAACCGTACAGATGCCCAACGTCCGCAGCAGCGGTGTAATCCGCGCCCTAATGTCGGCATCGTTGATTTTCAATAGTATTTGAGGCCGGTTCATTATCAACACCATTAAGCCACGACCTAAATAAACCGTTGGTTTTCAGAAAGCGTTGAGAGCGATCAAGTTACAACTTGAGTCGATTGAGAAATTTCGACACTCATTGATCTTTTACGGCAAACCACCATATTAGACATATTTCATGTGTATTTTTAAGTCTAGTTCAATTCCCGACTTAGGAAAACCGGACTCAAAGAAAATAAGGATCATACGGCTGGCGTCTAGAACAAAACGGACTATTGCATAGTATCGTCATGCTGAAAACATTGGCGAGCGAGCTGATGTATGGTCATCACACATCAAATTTCGGCACATTCATTTCCTGTTGGAGAGGGTTAGGGTGAAGAGAAGTAATAAACCGAAATTTAATGTGCAAAAGGTAGAGTTTTTAATGGTGCAAAAAAAAGCCCATCTTTTGAGGGATGGGCTTTTGGGATAAGAGCTTGGCGATGTCCTACTTTCACATGGCAACCTGCCACACTATCATCGGCGCTAAGCGGTTTCACTTCCGAGTTCGGGATGGGATCGGGTGGTTCACGCTCGCTATGTTCACCAAGCAAACTGGTTTGGCTGTTCTTGGCAGCCGTCATGCACAGGTCTTAAGCTTTATGCTTGTAGGCTTTCTTCTTTGCTTCACACTTTCGTGTTTGGCTTCGTTTCGCCTTGACCTGCCTTTCATGGAAATCTGTATCGAGTTTGTCGTTCTCAGTTGCTTATCAGCGTGTCAACTGCTTTACCCAAACGCATTGGGTGTTATATGGTCAAGCCTCACGGGCAATTAGTACACGTTAGCTACGCCCATTACTGGACTTCCACACCGTGCCTATCAACGTCGTAGTCTCCGACGGCCCTTCAGGGGACTTATAGTCCCAGTGAGATCTCATCTTGGGAGGGGCTTCCCGCTTAGATGCTTTCAGCGGTTATCCTGTCCGAACGTGGCTACCCGGCAATGCCATTGGCATGACAACCGGAACACCAGAGGTTCGTCCACTCCGGTCCTCTCGTACTAGGAGCAGCTTCCCTCAAATCTCAAACGCCCACGGCAGATAGGGACCGAACTGTCTCACGACGTTCTGAACCCAGCTCGCGTACCACTTTAAATGGCGA
>Ga0208265_100387_pt1 | contig 15157 bp, 6 predicted proteins | sample LakWasMet44_HOW7_2_FD_183882 | JGI IMG/M metagenome (GOLD analysis project Ga0208265, IMG submission 183882) | Freshwater sediment methanotrophic microbial communities from Lake Washington under simulated oxygen tension - Sediment Metagenome... | ecosystem: Environmental > Aquatic > Freshwater >... | reverse complement strand
GTCACCGGCACTGGTAAATCGACTTCTTTGGCATCATTGATTAAATACCGCAACCAAAACAGCAGCGGCCACATTATTACTATTGAAGATCCCATTGAGTTTCAGCATCCTCATTTAGGTTGCATTGTCACCCAGCGCGAAGTGGGTTTAGATACAGAATCTTATGAAATCGCCTTAAAAAATACTCTGCGCCAAGCGCCTGACGTGATCCTAATTGGTGAAATCAGAACCAGGGAAACTATGCAGAATGCCATCACTTTTGCGGAAACAGGGCACTTATGTTTATCTACTTTGCACGCTAATAATGCTAACCAAGCACTGGACCGAATCCTGCACTTTTTCCCTGATGAAATGCACGGGCAGTTATTAATGGATTTATCGTTAAATCTTCACGGCATCATTGCACAACAATTAATCAAACGAGAAGATGAAAAAGGCCGCTATCCGGCTGTAGAAATACTAATTAATACGCCATTGGCAAAGGACTATATTCGTAAAGGTGAGATTCACAAACTGAAAGAACTAATGAAAGACTCTCGCCAGCAAGGCATGCAAACTTTTGATCAAGCGCTTTACGATCTCTACAAAGCTGGCAAAATCAGCGAAAAAGATGCCCTCAACTCTGCTGATTCCCAAAATGAAGTACGTCTAATGATTAAGCTTGGCAATGTCGATCCTGCAAACCTCAGCAACAACGACATGCTTTTAACTGAAACCGACCAAGATAAAGGTTCAATTTACTAGCCCATTTTTTAAATGGTTGCCAGTACGCCTGTTACCGACAACCTTATCTTTCCCCTGTTAATTTTTAGCCCGCTGGACTTTAGAAAATTGCTTTATTGCAGTTATCGAGTAAAACAAACATCATCGTATGCTTAAGCTTTCCTGTTGAGACATCTATGAACATTCTAATTACTGGCGGCACCGGCTTTATTGGCAGCAAACTAACCAAGAGCCTCATTAAGCAGGGCCACAATGTAACAATTTTGAGTCGTGATCCTAATAAAGTGTCAGCACTTTTCGGCTCAGTGGTTACCGCTTTATCAGATCTACGACAGCTAACTCCAGACTCTTCTTATCAAGTTATTATTAATCTTGCTGGCGCACCTATTTTTGATGCCAGGTGGAGCGAAGCACGCAAACAATTACTCAGAAACAGCCGCATCGACTTAACCACTCAGTTAGTTGAAAGCATGTCACATATGCACGCTAAACCTGACGTTTTTATTAGCGGCTCTGCTATTGGTTATTACGGCGATCAGGGGGACAACATTCTCACGGAGCAATCTGTAAGCCGAGCAGACTTTTCTCAGCAACTTTGCGCCGATTGGGAAGCCGCAGCCATTTCTGCGGAGAAGTATGGCATCAGAGTATGCCTAATCAGGACGGGGCTAGTAATTGCCGGTGGCGGCGGCTTATTGCAACGGATGCTGCTGCCATTCCGTTTAGGTCTAGGTGGACGTTTGGGTGACGGTAAACAATGGATGTCGTGGATACATCGACAAGACTGGATTGCCATCGCTGAAGCTATGATTACCGACAATTCCATGCACGGTGCCTACAACGCAACTGCGCCAAATCCGGTCACCAATACAGAATTTACGAAAACCCTGGCTGCTTGTTTGAAACGCCCCGCCCTTTTACCGGTTCCGGCTTGGCTATTAAAAATGCTGCTGGGAGAAATGTCCGAATTGATCCTCGGCAGCCAACGTGTTATTCCCGACCGGTTGCTGGCTCAAGGCTTTAAGTTTCAATACCAAAATCTTGCCGACGCTATTAATCAAGCGCTGCATGCCGTTAATGAATAAGAATCAGATCAATCCACAAAAATTACTACTGAGTAAATGGACTGCAGTAACTCCAAAAAATAAGGAAAAGCATTTTCTGGTTACCCGGATCATCAAGGATGAAGAAGAACTGCTGATAGCTGCCTGCATCCTTGAAGCCGTCATTAACGGACACGAATACCAAATAAACTGGCGAGAATTAAAAAACGCGTCTATTTGGCTGGCAGGATGGCAGTAGCTGATCTTTAGCCACAACACTTGTAGGAGAGTAATAAAGTATCATTTTGCAACAAGGGTTAATTAACCAGAAGTTGATAAGCCGCCATTCGGCGTATGAAAAACCTCACTATCGTCCCTCACCTTGTAGATAAAGAAAAATCTCATCATCGCTCCCGTAAACTTTCATGTTGATATTGCAACAACGGGCTCAGGAAATACTCAATCACGCGTCGTTTACCGGTCTTGATTTCGACTGAAACGGCCATGCCGGGACTGAGATTGACATCGATACCTTCCACATTGATCATAGTTCGTTCCATCCTGACACGCGTAGAATAAATCAGGCCGCGCTTTTCGTCGTTGATGGCGTCGTGCGAGACGGAGGTGACTTTGGCGTGAATAGTGCCGTACTTAGTGTATTGAAAGGTCTCAATCTTGATCTCTGCATCCTGGCCCGGTTTAACGAAACCGATGTCCTTGTTTTCGATAAAGGCTTCCACCTCCAACGGGTTATCGTGCGGCACGATTACCATCACCGGCTGCGCAGGTGTAACTACGCCGCCCACAGTATAAACGGCCAACTGTTGTACGGTACCGTCCACCGGCGAGGTTAGCTGCATCAGCTTGCTTCGTAAATCGGCTTTTAGGTGTTCCTGTTCCAGCGTGGCCGCCTTTTGTTGACCGTCGGTGATACTGTCCAGACTGACTCGCCGGGTTTCTGCGGTCATCGACACTGCTTGACCATGTGCTTCGCGGATAGCCGCCTCGATTTCCTTGAGACGACTGCGCTGGGTGGCTAAATCGGCCTCCTGCTCAATGCGTGCCTGCTCGCGATCCAGGTAATCGTGCTGCGTGACGAAGTGTTCGCCCACCAAACTCTCAAAGTCCTGTGCGCGCTGTTTGGCAATGGGGGCCGTCTGTTCCAGCTTGCGCACCAGCTCTTGCGTAGAACGCAACTCTGCTTTCCGCTGAGCAATCGCTGCTTCGCCGCGGTTCAACTTAGCCATATATTCCCCGTACTGACTCAGCAGCAAGCGTTCCGCCTCCCAAAACATCGTATCATTCACCTCAACGGGTCGCTGCAAGTGCGGGGTTTTGCCATTGTCCAAGACCGCGAGCATGGCCTTACCACGCGCCACCTGTAATTTGGCGACGGCCAGGTCGTCGATGATTCGGTGCTGATCGGCATGAGCAGTCGTTGCATCCAGATCGATCAGCACATCGCCGGCTTTAACGGCTTGCCCATCAGTCACATGAATCGCTTTGACGGTTGCCGTCTCAAACGGCTGAATGGTCTTGCTGCGGTCATTAGGCACCACTTTGCCTTGGGCCGTGGCCACCACGTCGATATGACCAAAGACCGCCCATAACAACGTAAGAACGGTAAAAGCGATGAGCAGCCACATTGCCACGCGTGGCGCAGGCGATACCGGGGTTTCCTGAAGTGACAGCGCGGCGGGCAGAAACTGCGCCTCATAGGGCAGCCGGTGCGTGGTTTCCAGCTCGGCCCGGCGCTGCCATGCATGCTGAAAAGCGGTGCTATAGCGTTTGAGCAAATCGCCGAAAGCTTGTAATTGCGGAATCATGTTCTTCACCTCATCCTTGCTGCAGGCGGTATAACCGCGAGTAATGGCCGGTCTCGTTACGCAGCAATTCAGCATGCGTCCCCATTTCCACGATCTGGCCGCGCTCCATCACGATGATACGGTTGGCATCGCGTACCGCTGACAAGCGGTGGGCAATAATAAGCACGGTGCGGCCTTGGCAGATAGCCTTCATATTGTCCTGGATGATGCGCTCGCTCTCATAATCCAGGCTACTTGTGGCCTCGTCAAAAATCAACACGCGTGGGCTGGTCATCAAGGCTCGAGCAATAGCGATACGCTGACGCTGTCCGCCCGAGAGCGTGGAACCATGTTCGCCCACCAGCGTGTCGTAGCCTTCGGATAATTCCAGGATGAATTCATGCGCCCCGGCCAGTTTTGCAACATGAATGACCGTTTCCAGCGGCGCACCAGGATCGGCCAGCGCAATGTTGTCGCGAATACTGCGGCTAAATAAGACGTTCTCCTGCAACACCACACCGATTTGGCGGCGTAGCGACGAAGAGTCGGCCAAGGCCAGATCATTGCCATCAACCAGCACACGCCCGCGTTCGGGGACATATAGCCGTTGCACCAGCTTGGTCAAGGTGCTCTTGCCTGAGCCGGAGCGACCGACAATACCAACGACCTCGCCCGGCATGATGTCGAGTTGGATATTTTTAAGTACCTCAGGGCCATCGGGCCGATAACGAAACACGACATCGTCGAGCATGATGCGCCCGAACAAACGCGGCAGCGCCGTATTGTTGCTTGCCACCTCGGTGCGGGTGTTCAGAATGTCGCCCAGCCGTTGCATGGAAATGCCGGTCTGCTGAAAATCCGTCCATAATTGCCCCAGCCGCATGACCGGTTGAGCAACTTGACCTGCCAGCATATTGAAGGCGATTAGCTGACCTACCGTCATTTTGCTTTCAATCACTAATTTGGCGCCAATATACATAGTCGCCACCGTCACCAGCTTGCTGATCAGCGTGACCCCACTGTTGGCAAAGGTACTTACCGTCGCCGTGCGAAAACTCGCCGACACATAGGCTGCCAATTGGTTATCCCAGTGACGTGTCCAATGCGGTTCCACGGCCATCGCTTTAACCGTATCGATGCCGCTGATGGTCTCAACTAAAAACGCCTGGTTTTCGGCGCTTCGGTTGAACTTCTCGTGCAAGCGGGCGCGCAGTAAGGGCGTGAAAGACAGTGACAAGATCACATAGCAAGGCAGGGAAAGCACCACAATCAGTGTCAACGTGCGACTGTAGCTCAGCATAACGGCAATGAAGACCACCGAGAACAGCAAGTCCAACACTAAAGTAATGGCGTTGCCGGTCAGAAACGCGCGGATATTCTCCAGCTCGCGCACTCGTGCGACCGAATCACCCACGCGTCGGGCCTGAAAATACGCCAGCGGTAAATTCAACAGGTGCCGGAACAAGCGCGCACCCAGTTCCACATCGATGCGGCTGGTGGTGTGGGCAAATACATAACTGCGCAAGGCGGTGAGCGTCACTTCGAACAGGACCACTACCGTTAAACCGACGGCGATCACATCCAGCGTCGTAAACCCGCGATGTACTAACACCTTGTCCATCACCACCTGAAAAAACAGCGGCGTGATGAGTGCAAAAAACTGGATCACAAACGACACCAGCAATACTTCCAGCAGCAGCTTGCGATATTTGACGACAGCGGGGATGAACCAGGTAAAGTCGAACTTGCTCATCTCACCGGCCAGCGAGGCACGGGAGGTAAACAGAATCAGGGAGCAGGTACCTGCGGGGCTTTGCCGCTTTCTGTCTGTAGCCTTCTGTTTTCTAACCGTCGAGCAGCGTGCCGACAGTTCTGAAAGCGCTATCGATTCCGGGCGGCCAGCCACCGGGTCATGGATCAATGCTTGTTCATTTTCAACTTTGGCGAGTATAAAAAAGTAACCGTCTAACCCCACGATCATCGCAGGCAACGGGGTTTTATCCAAGCGTTCGAGCGGCGTCTGGACCAGACTGGCCTTCAACCCCAGTTTCTTGGCAGCCAGCAAGATTTCAGTCTGCGTGAAAGGCTGTCCGCCGTTGGGGTATTCGTGAGCCAGTTGATCGGGATCGGCAGCGATGCCATGCAATCGAGCCAGCATGACTAAGCAGGTCAGGCCGGAATCGATAAGATTGGATGCCTGAGTTACATCATTTGTATTGGTCATTATTAACAGGATCTGAAGGTACAAGGCCGTCATGACAGCCTTTATATGCGCGAAAACATTAACCGCAGGTTTTTTATCCCTGCTGTCTCGCCGACATAGTGTCCACTCGACCAAGGAACCTCTCACACCCAAAGCGGAATGAGGGACTGCGTGGCCGAATAAAGTGGATAAAGGCGGAACTATAAACGACCGTTACTGCCAATTTGCCGCAATGACCGGCGCAAGGGCGGTCTGGTAGTTCTGTGGCAAGGTGCTCTGTCCGGCAGCCGGCGGTGCGAAGGCCGCCATAGCGTTCACGAGATTTTGCACATTGCTGTCGAGCAAGGTCTTGGCACCGTCGGTGGTTTTGAATTGTTCGACGTGATTGGCGGTGCTGAGATACCAGTCTTTGACTGTTGTCTTGTCCGACGTACCGATAACGCTCATTTCCAGATCATTGCCGATGTGGCGAAACCAGAGCTGGCTGTTGTCTATGCCGGTAGCAATGGCAAGAACGTCAGTATTACCGACAGTCGAATCGTTTTCCTGAATCAGATCGGTGCCTGAGCTTGCGCCAAAGCGGTAAGTATCGTTGCCATTACCGCCAATGAGGATGTCGTTGCCAGCACCACCGTCAAGCGTATCGCTGGAATAGCTGCCGATAAGCTTATCGTTACCTGCTCCACCCACTATCGAGCTGATGTTAAGCAATTCGGTTGCCGACAGGTCGATGGTATCGTTATATCGGGTACCCGCCAGCGTGTTGATTCCCAAACCACCATCGATTTTCTCCACCCTGTAAGCGCCACTGAAGTTGTTGACACGAATCACGTCATCGCCTGCACTCCCCTGAATGGTGTCGATACCGGCATTGCCTTGGAAACGATCGTAGCCCGCGTCGTTGCCGGCGATCAGAAAAATATCGTCGCCCGCACCGCCGGCAAGCAAGTCGGAACCGGTACCACCGATAATGGTATCGATGCCGAGACTGCCGGTGATGTTGTCTTTACCAGCCCCGCCGTCTATCGTAGCGATATTCACCAGCTCGGTAGCTGATAAATTGATGATGTCATTGTATTGGGTGCCTGCCAGAATGTTGGTACCCAAGCCGCCGTTGATTTTCTCTACCGTGTAAGCGCCGCTGAAGTTGTTGACGCGGATCACGTCATCGCCAGCACTCCCCTGAATGGTGTCGATACCGGCATCGCCTTGGAAACGATCGTAGCCCGTGTCGTTGCCGGCGATCAGGAATACATCGTTGCCCTCATTGCCATAAAGTATATCGTTACCTTGGCCGCCTATCAGCATATCAGCCCCTAATCCTCCATAGAGTATGTCGGAACCTGTCAATCCGATCAATTCGTCCGAACCCGCTGAGCCCCGCAAGGTATCGTTTCCTGTGCTTCCCGTAACCTTATTAATAGCATTCACCGTTAACATAAACGTATCGCTGATCGACGCACCAAAACGATCTTTGGCGGTTACGGTAATATCGGTCGGGTAAATAGCATTGGCATCCGGAGTGCCGCTGAATGTGCGGGTATTCGCATCGAAATGTAACCAGTCAAGCCAAGTATCTTGACTGTAACTCAATACATCGCCGGTATCTTGATCGATCAATGCGTTTGCCGGAATGGTGTACGAGAAAGGCATGTCTTCCGTGGCGACCTGGTCTTGCAAAGGGATGTTGATGACAGGCGCATGCTCGGGAGATGGTCCCGCTAATGCCAGCATTTGCTCCATCGTCATTCGGCTGCCGTCGGCGAATTCGAAAAACTCTATGCCTGTCTTGGGATCGAAAGCCTGTTCATCTGCGCGCGGCATGACGAGTCTAATCACCGAATTGGCTTGCCAACCAATATCCAGCGTTTGATACAAACGAATGTCATCATTATTGTATGGCGATAACGTTGTACTTCCCCATGAAAAACTGAAATTAGAAAGATTAATGCCTTTATCGAAGATGACGGTGTCGGCATCAATAGATCCACCATATCCTAAATCCGAACTTCCGTACCCATTGTCGTATAGCAAATCGATCCCAACATCGTCCGCCAGGAAATAGTAGTTATCATTACCGCTTCCTCCTTTTAGGATGTCATTACCGACACCGCCTGTAAGCCAATCGTCACCAGCATCGCCTATCAGAATATCTGAGCCCAATCCGCCATATAAATCGTCGGGGCCTGAAAACCCAATCAGCTCGTCCGCCGCTGCCGTACCCATCATGATATTATCGCTCAGACGGCCCAGCATCGGGCGGGCCGGCATATTGGGCGATGCCAGCATTTGCTCCATGCTCAATCGGCTGCCGTCGGCAAATTCGAAAAACGCTATGCCTATTTCTTCCCAGTCATTTCTATCCCCGCGCGGCATGACGATTCTAGCTACCGAACCAGACTGCCAGCTAACATTCAGCGTTTGAAACAACTTAATCTTACTTTCATCGTAACTTCCGTAGGTATACGACGGTAATACCTCACTTCCCCATGAGAAGCTAAGATCAGATAGCTTGATACCCTCGCCAAATACGACACAGTCGTCGTCGACCGGGCCGCCGTAGCTGACATCGTAAATCAAATCGGTTCCCGTATCACCAGCCAGGAAATAGTATCGATCATCTCCGGATTCTCCTCTTAATACATCATTGCCTGGGCCACCAACGAGTATGTCATCGTTAAAACCACCCACGATCAGGTCATTGCCTAGTCCGCCGTCCAAAAATGTTTGTCCATCTACTTGGTTATAGCCATTGTTATTCAATGAAAAGGCATAGCTAACTGCCCGAAGGGTGTCATTACCGGCCCCTCCATACACAATGCCAAAATCGCCCGAAAACTGAATCGTGTTATTGCTATCTCCGCCGGTAATTATGTCAATCACGGCATCTGCGTTGCTTGCAGCTACGGCAAAAGTCGTTGGATAATCAGCAAGCTGAAAAAAAGTTTTCGGGTTGGATGTATTAATATCAAACCCGGTTTCATCGGCAGTTGTGACAGACAAAACTGTTGCTGTTTGTCTGGTAGTGGTTGTTGTAGTATGGATATACTCGGGCGTATAGGTATAGACATAAGGATTTTCTATGCTGCTAACCCCTAGCGATAGGATCAGCGCAGTCACCTCTTCCAACGTGTATAAATACCCCCCCAAAACTCCATAGTAAGTAGTTGAATTAGAATGGGTTTTAGGTACTCCCCATTCTACATGCACATTCTTATAACCGTAGTTGGATGAGTCGTTACTGTAGTAAATATCTGCGTTGTCACTTGAATAGGTCGATACGCTAAAGCCGCCGATAATTAGCTCAGAGGAACTGAACGAATAATAACTTGCATTTGAAGAAATATAGCCGTTATATCCCGGGAATGCCCCATAACTCTCCGCCCGTTGAGTAACTGAAAGTTGGTAAGGCGTCTGCCAGGTTCCATCCGCTTGCAGCATCATGCCTATCGCCCGATAGGCATGATTGACTTTGTCTTGAGTGTCGCTAATGAACCTATCGTATAAACGCTCTATTTCGCTACGACTGGCTCTGTATGTCTCATTATCCGTAAGCAACCCTGACAATCCGCGAAGCGAGTTAGACTGATCCTTGACTTGCCAGTCATGATTCAGCGTATAAAAATTCTTTAGCGTCAGCGAGTCACTGGCGTTGGTAATGCCCAATAACAAATCGTCGCCCACCCGTGTACCGGTCAGGCGCGACAATTCGAAACCAGTCACTTTAATCAATGAGGTTTCCCCCGTAACTTCAAACACCTTGTCCGAACCGCCGCCCAGGGAAAATTGGTAGGTGTCGGAGCCGGTTTCTCCATAGAGATCGTCATTACCACCATTGCCTATCAATACATCGTCACCATTGTCGGCCCTGATGATGTCACGGTAATCCGTACCAATTAGCGTATCGTTAACAGCGCTGCCTAGCAGCGGCGTCACCTCCAGTGCAGCCAAGGTATCGGCAATAACCTGCTGACCACCTGCGAACACAAAAGCTTCCACCCGGTTTGTGGGATCTGTATACCAGCCGTTCACAGTAATAGCACTTGCTACCCCAGTAACAGTGACCATTAAGTCGCCGTTAGCTTGTCGATAAAAGCTGACATCGCTTAAAGAAATACCGTCTCCAAAAATCACTTGGTCTAGCGAACTTTGACCTGCGTTGGAATCGTCGGCTTCTTGAATAACATCGTGTCCATCACCTAGACGATAGTGATAGTTATCGGAACCCAGTCCGCCATCTAACAGATCATCTCCAGCGCCACCCCAAAGTGTGTCGTTACCGCTTTGTCCGTATAACCTGTCCGAGGCTTTCCCGCCATACAGGGTATTGTCAGTGTCGTGGCCGTAAACAGTTTGCGGTTGTCCTCGGAAATTTAATAAAAACTCAGCCTGGGTCATGCGGGCGCCATCCGCAAACTCGAAGCTGAAATTGTCCCAGCCGTAGGTGATCGTGGCAGCATTCACTCCGTTCACTTTAATCAGTAGCGCCAATTGCCCGCCGATAGTCGACACATCAGCCGACAAGTTGGCAATGATCATATCAGCGGCGAAACGGATGACGTTTTGGCCTTGAATGTCGGAGATCTCATCTATATCCGAGCTGGCATCCAGCAGATACACATCATTGCCGTCACCGCCCAGCAGAAGATCGCGACCCGAGCCGCCAATCAGGGTGTCGTCGTTTGCGCCACCGTTTACAATGTCGTTGCCCTCGCCGCCGTCAAGGGTGTCGTTGCCTGCACCGCCGCTCAGTAGATCATTGCCGGCCAGTCCGTTGATACGATCAGTAGTGTTGGTTCCGGTAATGGTGTCATTTTGATTGGTGCCGTCCAAATCGAAACCGCGAGCCAACAATTGTTCAATACTGAGCTGCGTACCATCGGCAAAGGTAAAGGAATTGACCGATGAGCTGTTGAAGGCATCGTTTAGGTCAAATCCGTCGATATGCACCTGATCGCCATTACCCAAATCAAGTTCCAGCGAACCGAGTCGCAAGGTAATGTCACTCACGCTAATACCTCCTCCGAAGATGAGGTTGCTGTCTTTCCCAGTGTCAATAATGGTATCGCGGCCGCCGCCTCGGTTGAAGATATAGGTGTCTTTACCTGTACCACCCAGCAGATAATCATCGCCTATGCCGCCGCTTAGTGTATCAATGCCTGCGCCGCCATAAAGCGTATCGTTACCCAATGCGCCGCTAAGTATGTCGTCACCGTTGCCGCCGTGTAAGCTATCGGCGTTAGCGCCGCCGTAGAGTTTGCCGCCGCTGTCGCTCAGTTGCAGGTTGAGGGCTGTAGTTAGCGATGTACCGACCAGCGTTTCCAAATCCAGTTGGTCGCCGTTGGCAAATGTAAGGGTGGCATCGGTGCCGAAAAAAGCATTCTGTATTTTGAGAGTTTCCCCGTCATTTAGGGCGATGTCCAGGCGTCGATATTGGCTTTGATCGCCGTAATTGGTTACCGTCAACCCGTCAGCCCCAACGCTATTGGCTTGTGCTAGTTGGATGGTATTGTGACCTTCGGTGTCAATGATGGTGTCTTCACCCGTGACATTGAGATAGGTATCATTGCCTGCGCCGCCTTGCAGTTGGTCGGCCCCGGCACCACCATCAAGCGTGTCGTTGCCGGCCTCGCCAAACAAGAAATCGTTACCCGCACCGCCGTCCAGATAGTCACGCCCATCCCCGCCATGAAGCGAATCTATTTCGGTCCCACCTGATAGAAAATCATCCCCGCTGCCACCGTCCAGGTAGTCATTGCCTTCACCGCCATCCAAATAGTCATTGCCATGATATTGCGCCGCCAGATTATTTACCGTGTCATCGCCAAAAAGCATGTCATTACCAGCGCCACCAATCAAGGTATCATCTTTACCGCCACCGACTAATTGATCATTGCCGTCACCGCCGTCCAAATAGTCATTGCCGTGATATTGGCCTGCCAGATCCGTTTCGGTTTTATCGTCGCCCCAAAGATAGTCGTTACCCATCCCACCAAACAACACATCATTCTTACCGCCGCCAAGCACTGTATCGGCACCGGCGCCACCATCCAGTATGTCATTACCATGGCTGGCAGCAGCCAGTGTCTGGTAGGTACCCGAGCTGATGATGCCGTCACCCAGGATATAATCATCGCCATCACCACCGTCGATAACGTCGTTGCCGCCGAGTCCCCACAGCGCATCATTACCCAGGCCGCCGTCGATGTAATCATCGCCCAGCCCACCTGTTACTCTGTCGTCACCGTCACCAGCAAGGACGATATCGTGGGAGTTGTCTTGCACCAAAGATCCGCCGCCATGGATGACGTAAGTACCATTACCTTGGTTCTCAACACCCCAAGTGCTGCCTTGTGTCCAGACTGTACTGCCTGTATGTACTTGCCAGACGTCGTTGGGGCCTTTGCGTTGCGGGGCGCCTAGGCCGGTGGCGCTGAGTATGGTGTCGTTACCGGTGCCGCCGTAGATAACGTCCGAGCCCGCACCACCGCCAATCAGATCGTCACCAATGCCGCCATCGATGGTGTCGTTGCCTGCGCCGCCGTCCAAGGCGTCGTTACCGCCCAGGCCGTTGATGGTTTCATCCGCGCTGGTGGCGGTAATGACGTCATTGAAATTGGCTGCAGCAACGCCGCCAAGCAAGGTGCCATCAGCCCAATTGGTGGCTGGCCATTTGTAGGTGTTGAAGCTGGCATCGTTTGGCAGGATGTTAAAATCAACTTCAATGCCGATAAGGAGGGCGCGTTGATCGCCGTTGAAGATGTTGCTGGCAAGCGGCAGTGTGCCTGCACCCAAGGTGATACCCAGATTACCTGCCACCCAGTGGTCGACCCGGATCTCGTCGCCTAGTTTGTTTATGAACAGGGTCTGACTACCGTCGGTCTGGGTTTTCAGGCTGTAGGTGATGTGGTTGATTTCATCTCGCCAAGCAGTAGTGCTCAGTTGTTTCCACTTCGTGGAATCCAATCCGGCCGTATCAGATCCTTTGATTTCCTTACCATCCCATTGAATTTTTCCATTACCGTCGCTGTCGAGAATAGTATCGAAGCCGTCGCCTGCTGCATAGATATAGATGTCGCTGCCTAAGCCGCCTTCCAGGTAATCATTGCCTTTATTGCCGATTAAAATATCATCGCCACCACCGCCGTAGAGGTGATCGGTTTGGCTACCACCCAGAATGTCGATATTAGCGTTATCGTCGCCGAAAATGATGTGTTTACTGTCGGGGGGTAAACCAGGGCCAAAGACATTGCCGACATCCGTTGTTGAGAATAACTGCCCGGTCGCCATGTCCTGATAGGTTTCGTTAATCCCGCCGACCGCCATGACCGAATCCACGCTATTACGATGGATTATTTGTGTCAGCAGGTGCGCACGATCTGCCAGCCACATGTCGGAGTAGTTGGGCGTTTGTCCGGGAGTATGTGCATTGTCTTGTTCCCATTGCTGGAAAAGTTGTGTATTGCTGCTTTGAAGCAAGACGGTTGCCGCGGCGTCATTAGACTTAAGGGCAAACGGCGTTAAGTACACCAAGCTTAAAAAAGTGCCAAAATCAGTATGGGCTTCTGTGGCGCTGGTCGGTGGTGCGGTAATGGTGACTTTGCCGATTAGAGCTTTGAAGGCGGGAGCCTTCTCAAGGTCGAGTAAGTTAGTAAAGAACACATCTCGATTACCTTCCGGTGTAGGCGCGATGTCCACTATGCTGTTATCCAAAATTATTTTCCGTAACGAATCCAGCCCATACTCAAGCGTTAATTCATTGTGATTACTTGCAGATTTAAATATTTGTGTAATTTGGTTAGTTGTAACAGCAGGATCAAGCTGCGCAAATGTTTGGTATAAGGCAAGCGCATCACTCAACACTTGTTGGCTGTGGTTCATTGCCAATGGAACGTTAGATACATTAAGTGAAAATTGATCTTCGATGGCAATAGCGATGGGGGGTGAAAAACTATTACCCAACCCAGCAATGGGCGAGATACCTGCATCGGCCTGCAGGCTGGTAATCTTGCCGGCATCTGGCGTAGCTGTTAATCCCATTGCCTGTGCAATCACTGAGATGGAGCTATTATTGCCGGGCGCGTTGTAGAGGTAGGCATGACTGATGCTGGTGCCAAAATCGGCAACCAGTCCGGCTGCAAGATAGCCGCCCAGCGAATGGCCGGTGACGGTGAAGCCGGGCGTGAGGGTGCCATCAGCAAACCATGCCTGCACCTGGGTTTTGAGTACCAGATACTGTGGATTGAATGAGGCCGGGGTGCCGTTCAGAATGATGGCGTCGGCAAGATAATCAGTTAGCCCTTGGGTGCCGCGAATGGCGAGATATTTTGCGCCTCCCGAGGCGGCTTGGAAAACGGTGGCGGATACACCGGTGGCATCGTTATATTGATCCACAACCAACCACTTTGATATGAATTGATCGGCCTGTGCATCAGCCATACCTGCATTTTTTAATGCTGTTTTATCTGGTATCGTAGTAGTTAGAATTGCATAAGCTGCTAAAGATAACTCAGCTTGAATAAAGTATTCATTGATTTGATTCATGATTTTAACCTCGGCTTTTATTTAATAAATATTTGCTTGATTAAATTTGTAATGTCTGTATTACTTGGACAACTGTATGACGATCCATGCCAAGGGCCTGGTAGCTCACCGCCAATGCGCCCGTAGCTAATTGTTTCGCCGAGCAACTTATAATCAAGTTTTCGATAGACTTTTTCATGTGATCGATACACTTCTGGATTGCCAGAAATTAGCTGACTTGGAAAAGACTCATAGTAGTATTCATCCTCGAGCTTGGCATCTCGCTTTGAAGGAATCCATATCGAAACAACCTTGTCCAAAATATTGGTTGTTAACCTGACTGTTCCATGAACCTTTTCATATACCTTGATTCCGCCCTTTCCCAAAAGCTCTGACGTCAACCTCACCGTTTCATACACCTTCACCCCACCATCCTTCGCGCATAACTCGCTTACTTGACGGTCATACCACCACTTCACTCCATTTGAAATCAGCATCGGTGCGGACAGGACAGCGACACTTGCTGCCACCACCAGATTTTTGTGCCAAGGTATTTTTGATCGCCGCCACAACACAGGCGCCATCAAAATAACAAAGAGCGGAATCACCACCCAGACTAACAACGCCAGCAACGACATCGCCATGCTGCTCATGCCTCTGCTTGCCAAAAGTATTCAACGATTTGGTTCATGATTTTCTCCTCAAGCTGCTTTAATGAAAATTTGTTTATTTAGGGCCATAGGATGTGCTGAACAACGTGAAGCGCATCGTTCGAGTTATCCAATATATTGGCTCAACTTGTTCCCAGATTTTCATTCAAATTTCTTCATTCGGTTTTTTGTTAATCAATCGGATTGATA
>Ga0208265_100379_pt1 | contig 15461 bp, 17 predicted proteins | sample LakWasMet44_HOW7_2_FD_183882 | JGI IMG/M metagenome (GOLD analysis project Ga0208265, IMG submission 183882) | Freshwater sediment methanotrophic microbial communities from Lake Washington under simulated oxygen tension - Sediment Metagenome... | ecosystem: Environmental > Aquatic > Freshwater >... | reverse complement strand
CTTCGGACTCCGGCCTCCGCCATGCTCAGCGGTTGCGACGACCCTATCTATTGGAAAACCCTGACTCTGAAGGTTATGTAGGCGAGCAGCGAGAAAGCGCTCAGGCATGGCAGAGACACAAACCAGGTCAAAGCCAGCATCGACCAGTTGGAGACACGCCTCGACTGCGCCGGGAAGTGCCGGTATGTTCGCCCAGAATTCCTCGTCAAAGTGACCGCGGAAGTAATTCAATAGGTCGCCACTGAGAACGTCAACCTGAAATCTGTCAATGGCCCAATAGGCCCCTGGACGCCGCTCGGCTGGGCGCGCACCAAAGGCGCGTTGCCAGGCGCCCGCGTAAGCAAGGTTGTAGTCGACCAGAACGCCATCAGCATCGATCGCAATGCAGCTTCTCGCCAGATCGGAATTCATAGGGATCGCAGTAGCTGCGTTCGACGAGACGTACAAGGCAGTGCACATTGACGCTAGGAGAAGTCGCAGCTAGCAGTTGACTGCAAATAACCAGCGACCCTTATAGTTAGCTCGGAGTTGTGATGCATGAGTACTTGCAGTGGCGCCAGCCCACCGAAAGCCCGTGCTGAATTGGGCCGGCGTAGCCAGCCCTTGGCATCGGAGTCGTTGGAGTAGACGAGGCAAAGCGCAGCATGAATTGCAGTCAGTCCCTCTACTAGCTCGGCGCTGCCTGCCAACTCTTCAGCCGATGTACCGTCGCGTGTTGCCAGCAAAGAATCGACAGGCACGCCAAGCATCGCTGCCTGCTCGTCCAAATTCAGATGCAGTGCTGGGCAGACGATTCGCAAGAAGTACTCGAATTGGGTCATCATGTATTTGGCATCTGGCGTTCGAACGCCTTCGACCCCCCCGATATGCAAAAGATGAGCTGCCTGTTGCTGGTTGCGCAAGCGGAAGATCGACGCGGCGCCTGGAAGGCCGCCGTCGCCGGTAAGGGACATCAAGTCCAGTCGCTCCGTCAACGCATGCTCCAGTAAAGTGTCGGGCAGACCGTGCCACTGGCTCCGCAGCATCGGCTTGAACATGGACAAGGGCGCAATGGCTCGGGGCAGTCGCTCAGTGTGGATTCCAGCATGTGTTGGCGTTTGAACTTATGCGCGATCTCGGCCCGATTCCGAAACTCATATGACTTCATCGGAAGCAATGTCTTGGATCAGGGGCATTGCACCCGTCAAGAGGAAGTTACCCCTTTCGACATGGCAACGCGTTCACTCTCGGAGTGAATCAGGCGTGGTGCAACGTCGTCAAGGATGAAGGCCAGGTTACCGGCTAGCGCGCTGCCGCTCATGCGTCCGCCTTGACGTCGCCGCCAACCCTATGCGATCGGCGAGCTTTGGCTTGCTTTTGGGATTGCTCCGCCACTTGCCTAGGGAACACTCGTAGCAGCAGCTCCAACTTGACCGGCTCAACATGCTCTGGAATCAGCCCGCAATCGAAACTGTTGCCAGCCAAATCGCGCAGCGTGACGTGTTGTCCGCTGGCGGACCGAAAGTGCCAGACCTCGCAGATATCCCGCGACGACCACTGTCCTGTGGGCGATTGCCAAGCCGGCATCATGCACACAATGCCCTTTACTCGGGCTGTGTCAAGCGAGCGGAGGATTTCGGCCAAGTCGTGCTCCCAGGCGATGCACAGTGTGCGCATCATGCTGTGCCCGGCTACATCCGGATCGACGACCTCCACCGAAAGCAGGAACCAGGGTGCGTGAAGGGGAAGTTCGACCATACGCCAATGCTGGGAGCCAGGTTGGGCTAGGTTCGGAGGGACTGCAATCTCATACTGCTGGTGCGAAACGAACATGGTCTTCGGGGAGAGTCGGTGTACTCGACACGGTGGCCCGCCCGAGGTTTAAATAACGCATTGCGCATTTTGTGCGGCCGATGCAACTGCGCCAAGCAGCGCAGTCCATAGGTGAGCCTATCGGCGGGGAAAAAATGCGCTTACCGAATACGGCACGACATGGGCTAGGGTCCGCCGCGGAAACCACCATGGCCAAGACTCTTCATACCCGTCACAACGAGATATTCCTGGAGAAGCTCCAGCTTGCGCGCCTAAGGCAGCGCCTCCGCCAGACTGACTTGGCCGACAGGCTAGGGCGCGACCAGGCACTTATCAGCAAGGTCGAACGCGGTGAGCGCAGGCTCGACGTTATCGAGCTTCGCGATTGGCTACTTGCGCTGGGGATCGACTTCATCGAATTTCTTAGCGAGCTGAATGCTGAACTTGGACCGCACGGCACGCCAGAACTGAGAGTGCTCCGCAGAAAGACGTCCCAACGCCCGCCACCCTGATGCCGAATTTGGCTGAGTTGAGTTATCTTTAACGTGGCGTAGATAGCCCAGATATTGGAACTTTGGCGGATGCCATTCCGCCCCAAGAATGCCCCCAAACCTGGTCGCCCCAAGGGATACAGCAGCCTCGATGAGGGTATCGCTAAGGTGTTCGGCAAAACTGCTAAGGTAAAGCGTCTGGAGATCGGATTGTCCCAAGAAGCCCTTGCCCTTGAAACGGGCATCGAGCGCTCATATATCAGTCGGCTCGAACGAGGGCTGAGCCAACCTACGCTGCTTGCCCTGCTGAAACTGGCCAAAGGGCTCAAGTGTGAGTCCTGGGAGTTGCTCGTGCCAGTGGAAAAGGTATTTAGGAGGCGCCGCTAGCCGTCATGGTGTACCGTGGCTGCCCTCAAGCAAGCACTGAGCTGGAACCATGTGACCTACAGGGATTCTCCTGAGTCGCTTGGATTCTTCGCGCTGCCCGAAGTGCTAGTCCCGGCCGGTCTGGGGCCACTAGGCAAGCCCCATCTCGTTGATCCGACGGGCCGTTCGGCCGGTGTCAAGTCATTGAGAGCACTGTGAGGCCGACTCTTGTTGTAGTCCTGGCGCCAGGCCTCTAGAAGCCCCTGAGCCTCGACCAGCGAGGCGAACCATTTAACGTTCAAGCACTTGACGAGCAGCGAAGCGTTGAAGGTCTCGGCGAAGCTGCCCGCGTATCGCCGAACTATCTCCATACCGCCCGGAACTTCTTTGGGTGACGACCAGCTGAGGGAGAATCCTGAAAGGGAGTCTCCAGTGAAAAAGCCATCAAACGAACTCTGGGAGCGCCAGGCAAGACTTGCTCGCTTTCGATGTGCCGAGCGGTTGGCGCGTGCCCACCGATGTCGTGGAACGCCAGCTGCGCGCTATGTCCCCCCTGGAGAGGTGATTCGGGCGCCGAAACGCATTGACGTGACCAGGGGATCAGGCGTCGAGCTCGGGAAGTTCTTGCGGGCATTGGAAACGACGGTGCTGGTGCATCGACAACCAACGCGCTTGGACTTCCGGTTCACGGAGTCCTTTTATCCTGCAGGGGCCATCCGACTCTTCGCTGAGATCGATCGAGTTGTGACCCAGTCTGATCTGGCCAAGCCGATCACGATCATCGACCCTCGCATCAGGCGCCCGCGGGAGGTGATGAAGCAGATTGGGCTCTACGAGATCACGGGCGACCGTTGTGACTTGATCCCCGAACGTAAAGACGTCGTCTACTGGCGCGCAACCAAGGGCAGGGACCAGTCAGGTGGTACACCGGGGCAATTGCTTGAAGTGGTCGCAGAGCGAGTCAACAGCGAACACGCCCAGCAGCTGGAACTCAGCGGCGTCTGGCGGGGGCTCAGTGAGGCAGTAGCGAACTCGGTGGACCATGCCTACAGCAAGGCTCGCCCAGATGGCTTCGCCGGCTTGCCAGAAACTAAGTGGTGGATGTTCACACAACTTCGCGACGGCGTGTTCACAATGGCAGTGTGCGATCTCGGTTGCGGGTATCAGGCTACGATCGACGAGACTCTGCCGGAGAAGTTCATCGCGACCTTTGCCGAAGCTTTTGGCCTCGGCAACAGGGACTGCATGGCCATCGACGCGGCGATGGAGTACGGCAGGTCTGGTACGAAACAAGATGAGCGAGGGAAGGGATCCAGGGATGCCCGATCGGTCATCGAGCAGCATGGCTCTGGTGAACTATGGATACTGAGCAATACCGGTTGGATGACCTATGCCTACAGTCGTGCGGAAGGCTGGTCGAATACCCGTCATGCGCTTGGAATTGACATTAAAGGCACCATCGTATGGTGGAAGCTACCTCTGAAGGAGGCTTGACATGATTATGGTCAGCGTCGCGAACAACTTCACGCGCTTTCCGTCCGGCCGTTACAAGCGAAATGGCGAGACCAGCGGCGAAGGTTTCCGGGAGAAGTTCTTGGAAGGACCGCTGCAGCGTGGCGAGCACGTAACGGTCGATCTCGACGGTACCGTGGGCTACGGTTCGTCCTTTCTGGAAGAAGCCTTTGGTGGCGTTGTACGTAGCCTTCGCTTGAAGGCGGACTACGTGCTCTCGCTGCTGACGATCAAGTCGACGGACCCGGAACTTGTCAATGAGGTCCGCCAGTACATCGTCGAGGCGAGCGAGAAGCTCTCTTGACGGGCGCGGAGCCAAGCACCTTGTCGGAATTCTGGAAGTGGGTTGGGCAGGCTGTCGTCGTCGTGATCGGTTGGGCTGTCGTCCATCGGCTGTCCGCTGCACGTGATCGCGACAAGGCGCGCCGGGAGATGGTCGTCAAGTCGGCAGACCAGTTGATCGACGCGCTAGGAACGCACTTGTCCGCCGCGCACGACTATCACCTGAAGGCGCGGGACGTGGATGCCGAACTGAAGATCAAGATGGCGATCCAAGACATGGCGATTCGCGCTCAGGGGCTTTCCGACGTTCTCAAAGATGAGCAGGCACTGGCGACATGTCGAGCCGAGGTAGCTCTGGTTCGGCGGACGGTCACAGGTCAGCATTTCGAAGACGAGCATGAGGGTGCGCTGAGCGAGAACGCGCCGCAAGTCCAGGCCATCGCCGACGCAGTCCTGCGCGCGAAGCGGGCGTTCTTGCGTCTGAAACACAGTCAGTTCGCCTTGGACTAACTCGCGAAGTTGGTCCGCTTGGGGCGACTTGCAGTGAGGTATCGGGCAGACGCTGACGGGTGCAAATAGCACCTTGTCAACGAGATCTGTCGGAAACGTCGACCAATCGACCTTTGCTGAGTTGCCGGTTTTCCTCCCGAAGTTGGTACAGCTCGTTGAGCAGGCACACCTCACGCACCAGGGCACTATCCAGGCGCTGCTGCAAGGTCGCGATCTGTTGCCGTAACTGCGGGGTCGGATCGGTGGCGGCTTTGGCCTGCTTCTGCTCCAAGGCGGCCTGTTCAATGGCCGCGATGAGAGCGGCGTAGCCCGGTCTGGACCTCTTGATGCTGCCCTTGCCAGAGCCTGCCTCCTTGGCCACCGCGTCGTTGTTGATGGGCTCACCGCGCGCCTTGAGGCGCTCCAAGGCGTCGACGTACTTGTCCACTTGACTTTTGGCTGCCATCATGCGGCTCCCTTCTTCAGGCGGTCTCGTGCCTTGAGCAGCACTTCAAGGTGACGGGCTTCTAGGCGGTACTCCACGCTGCCGGCGTCGTCTTTGGCAAGGCTGGCGACCGACACCTCCTGGTACTTGATGATGTGCTCCAGGCGCTTTTCAAAGACCACCAAGTTCACGCAGTTGCTCTCCAGGCAGTCGTAGGGAATGGGCTCCAGCGGATGAGTCTTGCATTCCTCCGCGGAGACACAGCCACCCAGGGGAGTCTCCCGGAACGCAACCTTGCCGGCCTGGAACAGGCGCAGCGTGTCCTCACGGCTACGGCTCTTCACCGCGTCGGCCATGCGTGCAACACCTTGCCCGAGCAGGTCTTCGTTGGAGAACAGCAGCGCAAACGCATAAGCAAAGTAGCTACTTTCAGCCTTTGCCGCTTCCCATTCGTGGGAGAAGTGCGTCTTGTCGAAGACCAGGTTCACCGCCCTGGAGAAGCCCCCTGAGTAGTACAGCGTCATCTCCTGGGTGATGTGCTGCAACTGCGCCTTCAGCGCTGGCAGACTCACCATACCCGAGCGGTGTGCATAGACCGCCAGGCTTCGCCGGAGTTGGTGGAACGCCAAGGGCCAACGTTGGCCGACCACGATATCGTCCCGCGCCCAGCCGCGGGCCAGTTCCAACCGATCCAACTCCCCGAGGTCCGACTGCTCGATGACCGGACATACGACCTCTCGCATCCGCTTCAGGGAGGTGCTGCGGATTCTGCTGCCGATCTTCCTGTAGGGATTGGCCAGACTTGGGAACAACAGGGCCTTTTGACCTGGTTTCGCGGGTTGGTCATGAAGTTGTCCCACGATCCGCGCAATGCGCTGAGCCAGTCGAACGGCGCAAGCGCCTTGGTGGCTCGTGATCCAAGTTGTTGGACGCTTGATGCCCTTGTTTAGTTTGTGCGTCGCCCCTTTGAGTTCGAAGTGGGTGGAGCCCAGGTGCTCGAACTCCGTCAACACGCCCTCCAGCGGAAGGATCAACACCTCGCCGTTCCGCATGCCTGTGTAGGCAACGACCACCAGCATCAAGGCCATCTGGTGCTCGCCCAGGCGGCCGGCGATGAAGTTGTCGATCGACCCTGCTACCTTGGGGTCGTAGCCCAGCGCTTTCATGCCCGCGAAAACTTCAGCCAGGGTCTTCGCTCGATGCACCACTCGCTGGCGCTTGCTCAGCGATTTGGGCGCGTCGCGCGACGCGACGCAGTCCTGTTGGTAGGCTTCCAGCAGCACGTCCAGTTCATGCTCGATGAGCGTCATGCGGCCGCCTAGAGCACCCAGGATGGCGCAGTACACCCGGGAGGGAATGAGGGGGGTCTGCAGGCTTTCTGGGCGGCTTCGAGCCTCGGTGTTCAGTACCTGGCGGAGGCTCTGCAGTTGAATGTCCACCGGGGCGCCCAACTCTTTTCGGTGGCGCCAGAGGGTTTGGAGCACCGAAGATGTGCTTTGTACGTAGGTCCGATTCAAGTCCTGCGACCCTTCAGCCACCCACTCGGGGTTGCTCAGCAGGGTGTAGAGGTCTACACCGCGCTTGGAGGCCATCTTGCACCAAAGGGTCAGAGCCAAGTTGGCCATGTGTAGCGCCAACCAAGACCTGAGCTTGCCGGCGTCCATGTGCAGCCAAATCAGGGCCTTGTGCTGTTCACGGATGAGCAGGCCCAACAGCGAGGCATGGGTGCAATCCGGGCAGAAGAAGTGCAGCGTCTGGCGCGTGGTGCCATCGGTGCTCATGCTTCGCAAGTCCCAGGTGAGATCTCCATAACGGGAGGCCACTCGGCCTACGGCGTCGTAGCTCACGGGCATGCCCGCGTTGAACAGCGGCTTGGGCTCGACGACTGCGGGCGGCGTAGCGCCAGTGTCGGCGATCGTCGGGAGGAGGGTATGCGTGGACATGAGGATCGATCCCTGTAAGGCTGCCCGTTGAAGGGCTAGCTGGGGTTGCCCGAATCCGAGGACAGCATTCCCAACAGGTGTAGCTGTTGAAGCTTCCTAGCCCAATAGCCGGTGAGGTGGCCGCGCTCTTCCACCTCCACCCTTACCGCTTCATGAACCTTGGGCTGCCGGCGCCTGAGTTCACCCAGCAGCGCATCGATGCGGTCGACTACAGCGTTGTAGACCTGCGCAGCCCGGATGGAGTCCCCGTGCAGGGGCGCAATGGCAGAGAGAACACGCCGGCACGACATCAGCTTGCTCATGTCTTCTTCATCGGCATGCACCCGGTAGTTGGGGCAGAAGAAGCACCCCTCGACCTTGCTGCAATCCGGCTCGACGGCTGAGGCCTGGGTGGCGGGGGCGGGGTGTCCGTAGTCGGCGCAGGCGCCCGCCGGGATGATCTCCAGGGCCTTGTTTCCTTGATCGCCGCGGAGCTCCGGAGCGTCCAGAACCGTACGTTGCAGCGAACCCAGGTAGTCGGCCATCTCTCCCCGATGGGTGGACTCCTGGGCCTTGCAATAGGCATTGATGGCGGTCTCGACGGAGTGGCCCATCCGCTGGGCTGCCACCGCCAACGGGGCGGTTCTGACGAACCTCTGCTGGGCATAGGCGCGAAGTTGCATCAGCGTCACAGCGGGCAAAGACGCGCCGACAGCAGTGAACTTTTTCCGGAGGTGCCTAAGGAACTGCCGGTCGAGCGGGCGAACGGCGTCGGGCTCGCCTCTGGGTTTGGCGTACTCGCCCTGGATGAACATCGGAGCGATATCGACGCCGCCCAGGGCGGCAATGAGGGTTTGGCGGACTTGGAGATAGGTCTTGAGGCGCGTCACCGAGGTGGCGGACAGGAAGACTTCGACGACCTTTCCGCCGGCGCGGAACTTGATGGCCTTCTCTTTGAGGTTGATCTGGTCGGGATCGGCCAACTGTTCATGCAAGTCCTCTGGCTCCTCGTACTGGGTCAGTACGGATTGGTTCGCTCCTGAGTCCATAAACACCAAGCCGGTGTAAGCCACACAGGCGAGTTCCATCAGCCGCAGTGGCCCGTAGCCCCCTCTCAGCTCCAACAACTGGGTATCGTCCGAGGAACAGGCGCGCAAGACCCGGACGGATGCCGCAGCGTTCCCCTGAAGGACCAAGGTCGCTGCAGAATCGAAGATGGCTTGAAGCGTGGAGCCTAACTGCGCGACGGCCGCCGACTCTGGAGCCTGGGTGCCGGAGCCCTTTCTGGACTCCAGGGGCTCGATATGGTCTTTGTAGACCCGACCATGAATTTCTGACATGCACGCGATGGCGCACTGGTCGCATTTGCCCGCCGTCGCCGACGTGATTCGGTGTCCTTGCAACCGGCTGCGCAGGTAGCTGTGGTAGCCCCTGAGCGCTTCCAACGCCAGATCCGGGTCACTCAGGATCGCCTCGAATCGCCGGCCTTGTTGAGGCTGGTCGGCCCAGTCGAGCAGTGGGGCTAAGAGGTCGAGTTGAGCTCGAAGCGACCGAGGCCTGGCGTTCTTGAAGCGGAACCATTTCGACAGTCGCGTCAAGGATTGCGGCATCGCCTGGATCCTTTCACCGGACAGGGAATTCGCATCGAAGAAGGTGTTGCGCCTCGTACCCCGACGGTTCAGGTAGCACCACTTGAACGCGTACACCCGCGCCCCGTCCTCTATTTGCAGTACGGTGCTCGCCGGCATGTAGATGTCGGGTGGTGCCTCGAAGGGGAATTTCAAGATGGCCAGGGTCTCGATGAAGGTCGGAGTGCATTGCACCCACTGGGCCGGTTGGATCGGGTCGGGCGAGCTCATTCAGCGCCCGTGATGAGGTCGACCAAGTGCCTGCTCCAGCCCTCCTGGGCCAGTTGCAGATGGTGCATGTGCTCCCGGTATTCCAGGTACTTGTCGGTGGTCAAGGGATTCTTGTGCCACATGAGTTTTCGGAGCTGATCTCTCGCCCAGAGGTAGTGCTTGCCGAAGCCCTCGGGGCCTGCCTGCTGCATCTGGAAGTCGACCCAGTTCATGCCGAAGGTGGCCCTCAGGTCATGGAATCGGTACTTGAACTTGGGGTGGCTTTTGCGCACCAGGGGAATGATGCGCTGCTCGATGAACTTCCTAAGCGGCCTTCCGCCCAGAGTGGATCGCAGCAGCGGTTCGCTGGAGTCCCGCAATGCGTTTCGGTCTTCCTTGGATTCGTAGAAGGGCTGGCCGTGCTGAGTCAGGAACAGGTAGTTGGACGAATCTTCGCCTCGTGCCGTCTTGGCCCGCCGGCGCTGGGCCCGCTCTGAGACCGCGTAAGCGTGCAGTTGCGCGTACAACTCGCGCGGCACAGACAACCACACATCGGACACGTCGCCTTTGGTGTCGATGCCCGTGCCCGGCCCACAGCGGAACTTCTGTGTCCACTGGGGAATCTGGTCCGGCGGCCGCATCACGTCTCGGACGCGAAGCGTAAGGACGGTCATTTCGCGTGCGCCCGTCAGCAGGGCCATGTAGTGCATCAGAGCGTACTCGACGTTGCCCAGCTCCTGCAAGGCTCTGACCAGGGCCTTTTGTTCCTCAACGGGCAAAGGCCGCAGCTTGCCGCCGTCCTGGATCGCCTCATCCCAAGCGTCCTGGCGCGGGCTAGCCTTGATAGAGATGTCCGTGGTGGTGACCGAGGCGACCTGCTTGAAGCCTTTGTCGTCCCGGTACTCGATGCCCAGTTCGGACTCCACCCAGGGATCGTTGGCCGGCTTGAAGTTCATGCGCGAATTGCGCATGAGGAAGCGATAGAAGCTGATGACGGTCGACATGCGCCGAGAAGCCGTCGACTTCATCAACTTGCCCGCATTGAGCAGATCGTGAAGATGGTTTCTGTACAGGTAGGTGGGGCGGGCGTACTTCTCGACGGCGGAGAAGTCGTCCCAGTCCAAGGCCAACCCATCAAGGAACGCCTTGTACGCGGCGAGGTCCTGAGCAAGAGGCCTTAGCGAGCTGATGTTGCGTGGCTTTGCCTGTGCCTTGTCCAGCAGCCAGAGGCAGGCAGGGGCCCAGGGGGCGCCCAAGCCATCCACTACCAGAGGGAAGGAGCGGAACTCGGTCCAACGGGTGGCCGTTGGCTCAACAGGCGTACGCCAGTACTTGATGTGCTGACCATGGTGTTGGTATTCGACGGGCGAGCTGCCCGCCGCTGCTGCCTCGGCGACCTTGGTCAGACGAAGAGCGGGGACCGTGTAAACGCTCGGTAGATCAGCGATCGATAACAAGTTCCGATGGTGTTCGCGATGGTGTCGGCGGCGGGAGTCGAACCCGCACGCCCTTGCGGGCCAAGGGTTTTAAGCCCCATGCGTCTGCCATTCCGCCACGCCGACAGCGAACACATCAACGACAATGTGTCCATTATTAATGTCATACCGAATGTCGTCAAGCGTCGGATAAGTACCGAGTAGCGGACTTAAAATCCGCCGCCTCGTGAGGGGCGTACGGGTTCGATTCCCGTCCTGGGCACCATGCTTGCCTCAGATGCTCGCGCGTTGCGCCGGGAAGTCTCCACCGAGGGCCAGACGCCCGAGGCGCTGCAAGGGCGCGAGCTCGCCGGTGGTGCTGAGCGCGATGTCAGGTTCGGCGCTGCCGCTGGGCAGGCTGGCACCTTCCCACAGACGCTTGGCCTGCTTGGCCACGGCCGCTTCGATGTTCAGCAGTCTGACCTGCGGCCCCAGCGCGGCCTGGATCTCGGGCTGCACAAAGGGATAGTGCGTGCAGCCCAGCAAGACCGTGTCCACCTGGGCCTCGCGCAGCGGTGCGCAATAGCGTTCGATCAGGGCGAGCAGTTCCGGTCGCTCCAGTTGTCCCGTCTCGATCTGGTCGACAAGCCCGGGGCAGGGCTGGCTGAACACCAGCACCTCGCCGGCATGGCTTTGCAGCAAGGCCTGGTAGCGGCCGCTGGCCAGGGTAGCGACCGTGGCCAGCACGCCCACCCGGCCGTTGGTCGTGGCTGCAACGGCGGGTTTGATGCCGGGCTCGATGGCGACGATGGGCATCTGCGGCCAGCGCGCGCGCAAGGCCTCCACGGCATGTACGGTGGCGGTGTTGCATGCCACCACCAGCATCTGCGCGCCCAGGCTCAGCAAGTGCCCGGCCACGGCCAGACTGCGGTCGATGATGTAGTCGGCGCCGCGCCCGCCGTAAGGCGCATAGCCCGAGTCGGCCACATAGCGCAGCGCCACGCCCGGCAGGGCGGCATGCACGGCCTTCAGCACGGTAAGGCCGCCGAGGCCCGAATCAAAGACGCCGATGAAGGGCGTGGTGGTTTTGCTCATCAGGGGGCGCAGTCTAAAACGAAGCCACGCAAGGGCTGAACTCGTCTCTAAAATAGCACGATCGTTCGTTTTATTTGCGACTCAGACATCTGGATGACTCGGGCGGGCGCTCAGACCCCCGTAGAATCCTGATTAACGTTAACGTCAATTCGCCTTGGAGTGCTGAGATGAAGGTATTGGTTCCCGTCAAACGAGTCGTCGACTACAACGTCAAGGTGCGCGTCAAGAGCGACGGCACCGGCGTGGATATCGCCAACGTCAAGATGTCCATGAACCCCTTTGACGAAATTGCCGTCGAGGAGGCCGTGCGCCTGAAGGAAAAGGGCGTGGTCACCGAGGTGATCGCCGTCTCCTGCGGTGTCACCCAATGCCAGGAAACCCTGCGCACCGCGATGGCCATCGGCGCCGATCGCGCCATCCTGGTCGAGACCGATGCCGAGCTGCAGCCCCTGGCCGTGGCCAAGATCCTCAAGGCCCTGGTCGACAAGGAGCAGCCTCAGCTGGTGATCCTGGGCAAGCAGGCCATCGATGACGATTGCAACCAGACCGGCCAGATGCTGGCCGCGCTGACCGGCATGCCCCAGGGCACCTTCGCCTCCAAGGTCGAAGTGGCCGACGGCAAGGTGGCCGTGACCCGCGAGGTGGACGGCGGCCTGGAAACGGTGAGCCTGACGCTGCCGGCCGTGGTGACCAGCGACCTGCGCCTGAACGAGCCGCGTTATGTCACGCTGCCCAACATCATGAAGGCCAAGAAGAAGCAGCTCGACGTGGTCAAGCCCGCCGATCTGGGTGTGGACGTGGCGCCGCGCATCAAGACCCTCAAGGTCGAAGAGCCGCCCAAGCGCAGCGCCGGCATCAAGGTGCCTGACGTGGCGACCCTGGTGAACAAGTTGAAGAATGAAGCGAAGGTGATCTGATGACTGCTTTGGTAATTGCTGAACACGACAACGCCCACATCAAGGGCGCCACGCTCAACACCGTGACCGCCGCACTGGCCACGGGCGCCGAAGTGCATGTGCTGGTGGCAGGCCACAACGCCGCCGCCGCCGCCGCCGCTGCCGCGCAGATCGCCGGCGTCGCCAAGGTGCTGCACGCCGATGCCCCGCATCTGGCCGATGGCTTGGCTGAGAACCTGGCCGCGCAAGTACTGGCCGTGGCCGCCGGCCACAGCCACATCCTGTTCCCCGCCACCGCCTCGGGCAAGAACGTGGCGCCGCGCGTCGCTGCCTTGCTGGACGTGGCGCAACTCAGCGACGTGACCAAGGTCATCAGCGCCGACACCTTCGAGCGCCCGATCTACGCCGGCAATGCCATCGCCACCGTGCAATCCGGTGACGCCACCAAGGTGCTGACGGTGCGCACCACCGGCTTTGACGCCGCCGCCTCCAGCGGTGGCAGCGCCGCCGTCGAAACGGTTGCCGCTGCCGCCGACAGCGGCAAGAGCACGTTCGTCGGCCGCGAGGTCACCAAGAGCGATCGCCCCGAGCTGACCGCCGCCAAGATCATCGTCTCCGGCGGCCGTGCCCTGGGTTCCAGCGACAAGTTCAATGAAGTGCTGACCCCCTTGGCCGACAAGCTGGGTGCCGCCCTCGGCGCCTCGCGCGCCGCGGTGGACGCCGGCTATGCGCCCAACGACTGGCAGGTGGGCCAGACCGGCAAGATCGTCGCGCCCCAGCTCTACATCGCCTGCGGCATCAGCGGCGCGATCCAGCATCTGGCCGGCATGAAGGACTCCAAGGTGATCGTTGCGATCAACAAGGATGCCGAGGCGCCGATCTTCTCGGTGGCTGACTACGGGCTCGAGGCCGACCTGTTCACGGCCGTGCCCGAACTCGTCGCCGCGCTCTGATTCCCGCCTATTGATCAGCCTGCAGGGCGCCCGACTTCACGGTCGCGGCGCCCTTCGTTTCTCTGGAGACAAGACAATGACTTACCGCGCCCCCGTCAAGGACATGCTCTTCAACATGAAGGAGCTGGCCGGGCTCGAATCCCTCACCGCCATTCCCCAGTTCGCCGATTACGGTATCGATACCGCCCAGGCGGTGCTGGAAGAATGCGCCAAGCTCAATGAAGACGTGATCGCCCCGCTGAACTTCGAAGGCGACAAGAACCCCAGCTACTGGAAGGATGGCCAGGTGTTCACCACGCCCGGCTTCAAGGAGGCCTTCAAGCAGTTTGCCGAGGGCGGCTGGCAGGGCCTGCAGCACCCGCCCGAGTTCGGCGGCCAGGGCCTGCCCAAGACGATTGGTGCGGCCTGCGGCGAAATGATCAACAGCGCGAACATGAGCTTTGCGCTCTGCCCGCTGCTGACCGATGGCGCCATTGAGGCGCTGCTGACGGCTGGCAGCGACGAACAGCGCGCCACCTACATCCCCAAGCTGATCGATGGCAGCTGGACCGGCACCATGAATCTGACCGAGCCGCAGGCGGGGTCAGATCTTGCGCTGGTGCGCACGCGCGCCGAGCCGCAGGCCGATGGAAGCTACAAGATCTTCGGCACCAAGATCTTTATCACCTATGGTGAGCACGATATGGCCGAGAACATCATGCATCTGGTGCTGGCCCGCGTGCAGGGTGCGCCCGAGGGCGTGAAGGGCATCAGCCTCTTCATCGTGCCCAAGTTCATGGTGAATGCCGACGGCTCGCTGGGCGCGCGCAATGACGCGCATTGCGTCTCCATCGAGCACAAGATGGGCATCAAGGCCAGCCCCACCGCGGTGCTGCAGTTTGGCGACAACGGTGGTGCCATCGGTTATCTGGTGGGCCAGGAAAACCGCGGCCTGGAGTACATGTTCGTGATGATGAACGCGGCCCGCTTTGGCGTGGGCGTGCAGGGCATTGCGATTGCCGAGCGCTCCTATCAAAAGGCGGTGAGCTATGCGCGCGACCGCGTGCAGTCGCGCCCGGTGGACGGTTCGGTGGCCGGCAGCGCCGCCATCATCCATCACCCCGACGTGCGCCGCATGCTGATGACGATGCGCTCGCTCACCGAGGGTTGCCGTGCGATGAGCCTGGTGGCCGCAGCCGCCTACGACGCCGCGCACTTCCATCCCGATGCTGAGACGCGCCAGCAGAACCAGGCCTTCTACGAGTTCATGGTGCCGCTGGTGAAGGGTTACAGCACCGAGATGAGCCTGGAGGTCACCGACCTGGGCGTGCAGGTGCATGGCGGCATGGGCTTCATCGAGGAGACCGGCGCGGCCCAGTACTACCGCGATGCCAAGATCCTCACCATCTACGAGGGCACCACGGCCATCCAGGCGAACGATCTGGTGGGTCGCAAGACCCTGCGCGATGGCGGGCAGATGGTCAAGGCGGTGGCCGCGCAAATCGCCACCACCGAGGCCGAACTGGCCAAGCGCTCGAGCGCCGCGGCCGCGGCGATGCGCAAGCGCCTGGCACAGGGGCGCGAGGCGCTGGTGGCCTCGGCCGAATTCATCGCCGGCCAGGGCAAGGCCAGCATGAATGCGGCCTTCGCCGGCTCGGTGCCCTACATGATGCTGGCCGGCAATGTGGTGGCCGGCTGGCAGCTGGCGCGTGCGCTGATGGTGGCCGAGGACAAGCTCGCCGCCGGCGAGGACAGCGCCTTCATGACGGCCAAGATCGCCACCGCGCGCTTCTACGCCGAGCACATCCTCACGCGTGCCGGCGGCCTGCGCGATGCCATCGTGGAGGGCGCCGACAGCGTCACCGCGCTGGCGCTGGACTCGTTCTGAGCGGAGGCGCCAAGACATGAGCGTGTTGCCTCCCGTGCTGCAAAACCTGCCCCTGCCCATCATCGGTTCGCCGCTCTTCATCATCAGCAACCCCAAGCT
>Ga0208265_100374_pt1 | contig 15733 bp, 14 predicted proteins | sample LakWasMet44_HOW7_2_FD_183882 | JGI IMG/M metagenome (GOLD analysis project Ga0208265, IMG submission 183882) | Freshwater sediment methanotrophic microbial communities from Lake Washington under simulated oxygen tension - Sediment Metagenome... | ecosystem: Environmental > Aquatic > Freshwater >... | reverse complement strand
TGCCGGCTCTACCTGCGGATCAGGTTGCGGATTAGATTCAGGGGGAATAATACCGCCCAGGTTATTGCCCACTATTTCTTTGGCGAGCATATTGGCGTTTCCTGCTTTTTGCCGGTCCGCCGTTTCTGGTTTGTTTTGCTGGTTTGCACGGTCAGCGGCCACCAGAACCATTATGATTAAGAAGATCGATATGGCTACACCCAGAATAAGTACGGGTAAGTTATTTACCCGACGAACACCGTGACCGGCTTCTGGTTCATCCGGTGACAATTCAGGCGACATGTATTCTTCATTGACGGTATTTGCTGTCGATTCCATTGCCTTACTCCATTTTTGCCCAAGCGCCTGCTGATAAGGCGGTGTTGTTCTTCGCCTCATAAGCATGAGTAAACGTCACGTCGTCAATCTTGAGCTTAATGCGGTACAAGTCGGTCACATTGATAGACGGCTTATCAACGACGTACTGAAGCCTCAACCCCGTGCCGCTAACGCTTTGCTTCGGGCTATACTCCTTCACTGCATAGCCTTTTGCTCTCAGCGAATCCACCAATAACATTCCGAATCTATCTGATTTTGGAATGCTTTGGCCGAAATTGAATTGAGTTTGAGCAGGTGGATATATCTTTTCCAAATGATGAATGGTATCTGCCGCAATGCCTTCATGAAGCCCAGAAGGCGCATTTGATTCGAAATTGCCGAATCGTTCCGTTGCGCATCCAACCAGTCCGGCAATACTGATGACGAACGCTAAGATCCTGATCATGTTATTTCACCCGTTGAATGGTTACGGTGTCTTGGTTAGAGCCAACACCTGCAATCATGATTGCTCTATCGAATACAGTGTCGACAATGTAACGGTCGCCCTGTACACGATAATTCACCATCACGGTTTCATCGTCCTCAAACATCCCCCCTTCCCTTCGCACAACCAGCAATGTCGGCGCTTCGGTTTGTGCCATTGTTTCCGGCATTTGAATGATGGTTTTTTGCTTATCGTGATAAACGCGAACCGGGGTCCATGAAATTGGGCCATTAGGTTCGATTTCATAATCGAAATGCAGATCGCCCAAATACTCCCCGGTTTGAGGAATGGTCTTTTCTTGGCGTTCTTTATGTTCTTTATGGACGATGGCATTCCATTTCGCCATCGCATCCTCCGGATAGCTAAACGCCACTTTTGGCATGTACTGTGTTCGGTGTGATCGTAGCTGCAAGTTATAGGCGCGACGATTGGTTGTCACCGATAGCGATGTTTCCAAGCCCACATCATGCGGCTTGATAATCAGATGTTGTACTTCGCTTTGGCCGCTACCCTCAATCGCTGGTTCTATGGTCCATCTTGCCGTATCACCTAAATTAATCCCGTTTACTTGTTCGCCAGGCTGCAACGAAACGTCACACACTTGAAGAACGGCGCAGACAATACTTGGTTGTTGAGCACCGTATAGGAACGTGATCGTACCGTTTTGCCCGCTGGTTGGAGCCAAGCCTGTCGCGCTACTTGCTTTCCATTTTTCGGCTATCGCAATAGCCTGTTTTTCTTGTTTGGTTAATGTCGGGTTTTTGGTTGCAAAATACATATCCGCCATATCAGGCTCCGCCACCGCAGACCGCATCACAAATAGCGTCATGGCTATCTTTATCATTGCGCTGTATTGCTTTTTCATGAGATTGCCTCGTTCGGTTAAAACTGTTGTTGTCTGGACCAGGAAAAGTCTTTCACGTAAATTCCCATTGGGTTTTTCCGGATTTGCTCTTCGCTTGTGGCCGGCGTTGGTTCAACGACTTTAATATTGACTAATGCCCTCATGTATGAGGGTTTTCCGGTCACAATGCCCTGGCGGTCGCGGGTAGTTTCAATCCAATCGACCTCCCAGGTATCTGGGGTTTGGGCCAGGACATTCACCACTTCTACGCTTACCATTTCCTTTATCGCCCGTTTAAACGGACTAGACTCCTCGGTGCCATTCAACCATTCAGTCATTTTTTGTAGCGATGGGTCGCCGGGCGCTAACATAGCGTAGACATCCATAACGGCTTTTCTTTGTAGCGCGATGTCTATCGTGACTATTCGAGAGTTTGATATAAAGGCCGATACCACAGATGCCACTACTCGCCCATCCACCGGCGATGCTCGATCGGCTCTGGCTATGGCTGCGGTTTGACCAAGCTTGTCAACTTGTATGACGTAAGGCACAAATTTCGATAGCTGGCCGATATGAATCATTCCTCCGACACCGGTTAACGCCACCAACATGGATAATATCCCCATTACTTGCCACGCCTGCCGCGTAGAAATAACGCCCTGTGTGTGATCTTTCCAGGTTCGTCTTGCTGACAAATATGGATTCTCGTTTTCTCCGGTTCTACGGCCACCAATCAGCTTTTCAGGATTTTTTCTGGGGTCTGCTTTTGGGTCTTTTCTTTTAAAAATCATGCTGCTTCCTCCAAGTATTCTTCAATGCTTAAACCCTTACGAGCGAGCCATTCACCCACCCATTCATGACCATGAGTCGCCTTTAATTTCTTGATGGCCGCAACAGAGTCTTTATCCGAAGAGCCCACAAACGCGAGAGCGAGCGGGCCTAACGCAAGATCATAGAGACGACAGCCTTCTTCAGAGACGTAGTAGTAATGCCTCTTGGGGATTGCTGTAGCCAATAATTCGATTTGCCTAGAGTTAAGGCCCATACGGCGATACAGTGCGGTCGCGTCTTCCTCTCTGGCGTAAATGTTTGGCAAGAAGATTTTCGATGCGGTTGATTCGATAATTACGTCGAGGATTCCAGAATTCGCAGCGTCAGATAAGTTTTGAGTTGCCATCAAAACAAAACAGTTCGCTTTTCGCAGTACCTTTAGCCACTCTCGAATTTTTTCCCGGAATACCGCATGACCGAGCATCACCCATGCCTCATCCAAAATAATGACCGTAGGCTGCCCGGTTAATGATCGTTCGATACGTCTAAAGAGATATAACAACACTGGAAGCGCATAGCGATCCCCGAGATTCATTAACTCTTCTATTTCAAAAACCGTGAAATCGGTAAGTTCCAGCCCATCCTCTTCGGCATCTAATAGATGCCCCATTGCGCCATCAATGGTGTATTGCTTAAGAGCTTCGCGTATTGCCTCATCTTGAATAGTTACCGTGAATTCGGATAGAGTTCTAGCGCCGCTGTTATGCATGTTGATGATGGCGTTACCAATTTCATTTCGCTGGGCGGGTGATGTAATCAAACCATTTAACGCCAGAATGATGTTGATCCATTCCATAGCCCATGCGCGATCATTTTTGGTTTTCAGGTATTGCAAAGGACAGAAGGCCAGCAATTCGTCGTCGGCGGCCACCGTGAAATGCTTACCGCTTTTCCCTACACTCGTTGCGTGGATTGCTTCGGTTAATGGGTACAGCGACATCCCTTTATCGAATGCAAAGATGTGCATGCCTTGATAGCGGCGCAACTGCGCGGCGAGTATGGCAAGATGGGTTGACTTACCGGCTCCGGTTCGACCAAACATAAATGTATGCCCCACATCGCCTACATGGAGATTTAGACGGAATGGTGTTGAGCCCTGGGTAACACAATGCATAATCGGGGGAGATAGTGCTGGATACATTGGACAAGGTGCATATTCTCTGCCTGTCCAAATGGTGCTAATCGGCAACAAGTCCGCCAAATTCATAGTGTTCAACAAGGGACGGCGTACATTCTCGACACCATGGCCCGGCAAACTACCTAAGTAGGCTTCCATTGCGTTAATGGTTTCGATCCTGGCGACAAATCCAAGCCTGTTTATGGCCTTCTCTACCTGTTGAGCCAGTTCCTGTACGCGTTTTCTATTCTCGTCCATTAGGACTACAACACTGGTGTAATAGCCCTGGGCGATTATGCCGCTATTAACTTCAGCTAACGCCGCCTGTGCGTCGTCCACCATGTTTTGCGCGTCCTCGTCTATCGGTCCTGTGTTGAGATTGAACACTTGATCAATGAAACCGCGTACCTTTTGCCGCCATTTTTTTCGAAACTTTTCCAAGTGACTGATAGCCTCGTGAGGGTCCATAAAAATGAACCTTGAGGACCAGCGATATTCGATAGGTAACTCACCAAGGGCGGTTAACATTCCCGGTGTCGATTCAAGCGGGAATCCTTCAATCGCTACTACCTGGATGTACTTACGACCTATCTTGGGAATCACGCCCGCGAGCAAATCCTCTCCACCAATTAAACAGTCGAGATACATGGGGTTTGTTGGCAGTTGTACCGGATGATTTTTTCCGGTAATACAAAACTGCAACCAGCGCAGAAGATCATCATGAATGACAGTTGTCCCATCTTCATTAACGATTTCATGGCCCTTTAATCTGCGTAAGTTGACCGCTGCCGACAATCGCGTTTCGATGTTGTGACATTCACGTTTAAAGTGTTCAATGAGGTCGGTTGTATATGTCTTTGAGTCAGGTTTCCTGGCGTCGTCGTCGAACATAAGTTCAATAAACTTGCGTTCTGCAAGCACAGGCGGGAGATACGTCAATGTCATGACAAAGTACCCTTCGTACATGGTACTTAGTCCTTCGAAAAGTGTCCGGCGCTCTTCGTCGATGGCTGCCGTGATTCGATCAGGAAATGTCGATAACCCCCTTTCTGAATATGACGGCGCCGGGCGTCGCACGGCGTCGACATGGATCATCCAGCCATTGCCTAGTCTGGATATTGCTTGGTTTAATCTGGCGGATATTGATTCGCGGTGTGCTTCGGTTGAACTATCGTTGTCATCACTCGTATAAAGCCAGCCAGCGAGAAACGATCCATCCTTACCAACAATAATACCGTCATCGACCTCGGCGGCATAAATCAACAAATCCGCTACGCTGGCGTTTTTGGAACGATGTTGACTTAACCGACGATCCTTATCCGCCCTGTAAATCAATCTGGCGAGGATTGCGACTAATAGAATCCCTAGTCCCGCAATCATGAGTGTTATGGCCTCGATCATCATCTGTATTGTTTCCCTTGGCTATTTGGATTTTCACGGAACGGGGTGCTTCTGGCCGGGTAATACCCTCTTAAATTACCTACCCGCGTACCTCGATACCGTAAATGTCGTAGATAAATAAATCGCATTTTCGGATCTGATTTGGCCGCCAACCGTGCTAGGTATAATGCACATAACCATAAAACTATCCCGACAATGGCTGCCCTCAGTTCTTGAGCGGAGAAAATTAGCGCTCCGGCCACTAGGCCGGAGAACATCACAAACTCGCGATCCCCGCCCATGAACAAGTTGTCTCTGTTACCCGCTCTGCGAATTGGAATCGCGCGTAAGGCCATTACTTTTCACCCACCATAGCCAATGACTTACCAGCGCTTTTTAATGTACGCAGTTGAAGGCATGCTAACGTTGCTATTAAACAAGCGATCATCAATGCCTCCTTGACATACTGCGTCGCGTGAAAACCCATAATCATGAGCTGTGTGCCTACCTCATCCGCCGACAGTGTGATTACTGCTCCGCGACCAAATACGTTAGTCATAACGTTTTGGGCACCGACTAAGAGGGCCATGACAAGAACGATGAAGATCAAGGTCCGAAAGAAGCCGTTTAAGTCGCCGCCAAAAATCAGCACACCGCCGGCGACAATGATCCCAATGAGTGACAACGAAAACGCTACGGGACCAGTAACCGATGTTCGAAGGCTGGTAAGCCAATCTTCATAAGGTAAAGCTCCCCCATCACCTACGGCGGCGGTCGCCTGTTCTGGCATAAAAAAAACCAATGCCATTAACAGAATTAGCGGTGCTCTTTGCAGTCGATTCGCGAGTGCATTCATTTTGTAACTCCTACAGATTAGAGGTTATGTAATGACCGTCCCTGTAACCGGAAACCTCTATGATTTCCTGAATACGACGGCCTTCTTGGGTTTTGGCGATGAAAACAACAACATGTACCGCTTCGCCAATCAGCGGTTCAATAGGTCTAGGTGATTCTGGATGCATGCTGATTAACATGGATAATCTGTCCAGCCCAGCCTTCGCATTGTTTGCATGGAGTGTGGCCGTTCCACCCTCGTGGCCCGTATTCCATGCCATTAGTAGGTCTAGCGCCTCTGGTCCACGTACTTCACCGACTAATATTCGATCTGGCCGCATCCTGAGCGTTGTTTTCAACAACTGCGTCATCGGGACATCAATAGTTGAGTGATACTGCACGTAGTTTTCGGCCGCGCATTGGATTTCGCCGGTATCCTCAATAATGAACACTCGTTCTGTGGGGTCGAACTCAACCATTTTGTTAATAATGGCGTTTACCAACGTCGTTTTCCCTGATCCAGTTCCTCCGACAACTAAAATGTTTTTGTGATCTTTGACTGCCTTTGTAATCGCATCGAATTGATTGCAGGTCATGATGCCGTCCGAGACGTATTGCTCCAGTGGAAATATTGCAATAGCCTTCTTTCTGATTGCGAAAGTTGGCGCAGGCACAACAGGCGGAAGTTGGCCGGCGAATCGTGAGCCATCAAGAGGGAATTCGCCTTCCAGGATGGGTTTTAATCTGGTGATCTCTTTGCCATGAAAACCCGCAATAGTTTTAATAATTGCCTCACCCTTGCTAATTGATAAGGTTCCTATGCACTTCATCTTGTCCCCAAGACGTTCTTGCCATAGTTTGCCGTCGGCATTCAGCATCACCTCAACGGTTCTCGGATCAGCTAAAGCAGACAATATGATTGGACCTAAATCGCGTTCGAGCTTTACTTTCGCCCTGTCACTGACTGATTCGTGTAGATTCTGTTCGTGGGTCATCGTTATCCTCTCAGGTCATTGCTTCACTGTTCGCCTGTGCATTTTGCTTATAGTGCAATGCACTTTATATAAACTGCAATGCACTCTAGTACAAACTGCCTCCGCAGTCAACATAAAGTGCATTGCACTTTTTGATTTTTTAAACAAGTTCCGCTCTTTTTGTTAGGGCAATTGAAGTCGGTTATGTAATATCGTGTACGTTGCTATTTTTTAGCGGCTAAAATTTCGTAGTGGCCTATAGGCCTTTGCAGTACGAGTGAAAGCCGCCAGTTCATCGCGTCATGTTTTCGACATGCTATAAACGGCGAAAAAAATACTATCAACAATGACTTACGAACGCAAATACATTAATTTTTTTATTCAGTGTTATGGAAATGGTTTATCCTATTAGCGACTTAGGTTGCGCCGTTGTGCGAATGTCATTCGCTGATTGGCTTGTAATTGCCGAACTTGAGTTCTTTGATGTTGATGAAGGCGATCATGACGATTTTGTTCAGCACATACCGTCTCTGTATGCTTACTCAATCACCGTCGCATTAGTAAAGGTCGGTAATACGCTCTTCAAATTATCCGGAAAGCGGCGGAAGGAAGCATGGCTAAATGGCACGCTGTCCAAACCTGATTACCTCATGGCCTTGATTTTCGACATGACCGAAGAAGATTTTCAGACGTTATGCATCGAAGCGAAGACGAAGCAATTTGAGGCGCTACCACCACATGAAGTAGTGAAAGCCGCCTATAACGAATTGGGGTTGACCTTTGTTTCCGAGAGGCTGCGAAATGGATTTATCAATGAGGCCATTCATATCGCGTTACGGGGCCGTCAACGCTCTCTACAAGATAAACGTTCAATCAGAGAGCGCGAAGACATTAATATGAAAAAAGCTATTGAATTGTTTAAAAGCGAACTCCTATTGATTGATGGCTTACTCCCTAAATCGGATATTTTTACAACTGGTGTATTAGCCGGTTCGTTAATAATGCTTGCCCTGAATAAACCAATTACTGAATTTCTGAAACGTTTGAACGATAATCAAGGGCAAACTAAAGATGGGTTGGCAGACCCGATTGAATGTTTATTAAAGGCAATTCATCGTCACAAGATAAGTCAACGGACAATGCAGCCGCGTATGGCAATAGATCTGGCAAAAAAAACGGTTCACGCTATTGCCCTTTGGCTAGAAGGTGATCAATCAGCTAAGTATTGGCGAATGAGGGATTTAACCGGGCATGAGCTGATGCCTCTGATTATGGATTTGAAGCAACTAAAGATGATAAATGCGGAAAGAGATCTTTAACCTACTGAAATCGAGTATTATTTTTTTCAGTTGCTCAACATTCGCAAAAGATCCTCAAGTAGTAATTGTTTACTCTACGGAGGCTTTAGGGAATCCGGCATACGCTCAAGTAATAGCCGGCATCGAACACATCAATAGTCATGTTCAGCGTATCGAGTCTACTGGCGATAACAATAATTTAAGCTCTATTCTTAATGAGACGCATGCCGACCGGGTTATCGCGCTTGGCAAAGTGGTTGTTGAGACAATTTACAGAACGGAATATCGAGAACGAACGCTGGCAGGGTTGATGTACTTTAATCCGGCTGAATATAGCGGCGTAGGCTTGGCGCTTGACAATCGTGTACTGGTTGAACATTTGGCTAGGTTACTGCCATCAGTCAAACACTTCTTTGTTGTTCAACAATCCCATTTTCAGACCATTGATTATGTGCCATCTAATTTAAAGTCCTCTGCCGTCATAGAAGTAAGGGAAGGAGTAGATTCGCTAGACACCATTCGTGTGCTTGGCCGGTTGCTAGATGAAGCCACCCCCTCTGATGCAATATTTATCCCAGCAAACTTACCAAAGAATATTCTGTACGAAGTAGCTAAGGTTGCATGGGACAAAAAACTCATCCTTTTATCGACAAACCTTAGCCACCTAGAGAATGGCGCCCTCATAGCCGCTTACCCGGATGATTTTGCGCTAGGAGAGCAACTTGGCCGCTTAGTGAACCGACCGAACCCTGTCTACGAAAATGTTAAGGTCATTAAATTCGCACTGAATCGGCGAGTTGCCCAACATCTTGCCATTGAGTTCGATCCGATTGTGTTAGATTCATTTGCCCTTAAAATTAAATGAGCCTGCTCGACCGCTACAACATACAACAGCGGTTCAATCTTTTGATTTTCATTTCCATTATCCTGGCGTCATGTTTCTTGATTGGATTCATGTACAAGTTAATTTCCAATTACATCAACGACTACACGAGTCACTACTGGCGAGAACATACAGCAACATTTGCTGATTCCGCCATATACTCGGTAATTTTAGGTTCAACATCACAGTCTGAGTCCGTTGCCCATAGCTTTGCGTCAGACAATAACGTATTGGGTGCAACGATTTACAATAATCGTGGTGAGCTATTAGCTTCTTACGGCGCTAGGTCTGTATGTGAACTAAATCCGCCATTTCGCACTGAAGAGCCCAGCTATGCTGATAACCGAGACTCATGGTGCTTCTATTCACCTATAAACCAAGAAAGCTATTTGGGATACGTCGAATTAGTTATATCGAAGGCTGAATATGACTTAGTAATGAAGAAGCTTTTACTAGGATCAATATTGATCATTCTCATTTTCTCGTTATTTTTTATAGTGATTGTCAGGAGGTTGTCAAGACTATTTACTTCGACTTTGATGGAAATGGCGATGGTACTCAACAAGGTAAGCTTAGGTGAGAGAGGAAATCGAGTTCATTTTTCAGGATCATCCGAAATCAATAACATGCGAATTACACTCAACGATATGTTGGCGAATATCGAAACGACAGAAACAGAGCTAGAGAAAAGCGTCGAAGAGCGGACGAGTGCCTTAAAAATAGCGCTCGAAAGCAGCGAAACCGCCAACGTTTATAAAGCGCAGATTATGTCTATGGTGTCTCATGAAATGAAGACACCTTTACACGCCATAGGGGGCTATTTACAACTATTGGCTGAGCGTTTACCAGATGATCCTGTTTTCACTGAAAATCGAGCATTACATGCAAAGGCATTAGTTCGCGTTAATGACCTGAATACTTTAATCGACAATATTCTATTACATGCGCAGCTAGAGGCCGACCGGTACGATGTGGCACTAACTTCTATTGCAATTGCACCTTTAATGCATGCATGTGTTGAGAATGTTACCCCTTTGCTTAACCGCAATAGAAATCAGCTACAGCTAATCGGCTCAGATACCATGATCGTATCGGATAGCGAGGTTTTGCGGCACATTCTGAACAATTTATTGAGCAACGCGTGTAAGTTCACCACAGATGGCGTGATTACTCTGACTTGGCGACTTAGCCAGGCGTTTTTAATTATTGAGGTTGCAGATACAGGCTGTGGAATACCTGCTGAGTTTTGCGATCAAATTTTTGATGCATGGTGGCAGGTGGACATGAGTCTAGGCCGGCGATATGGTGGGCACGGACTTGGCTTGGCAATAACAAAACAGTTCGTACAACGTTTAAACGGCGACATCTCTGTTGAGCCAAATCATATATCTGGCACTATTTTTACAATCAGAATACCGAATTCCAAGTCCTAGCTTGTTCGTCTTCGGATAAGCTATGCGGTAAGTTTATTTTAATCGCATCAATAATACGTCTTGCTTTCTCGATATTGCTAACTGTTAACTCTCGTTCTAACTCATTGACTAGATTTCTCAGTTTTTTCTGTTTCTGGTCGTGATAATAGTCTTGATAAATTAGTTTGGCTTTATTTATTTGGCTGACGCATTGCGCTCTTAACTCCATCAATGTGTACGGTTTTGGCAAATATTGACTGGCTCCGTTCAGGATAAAGTCTTTGTTATATTCTGGTTTATCAAAGGCCGTCATCACAATAATTGGCTGGTTCTTATCTACATCCATTATTTCCGATAGCACTTCATCCCCTTTGCGCCCCGGAAGCATGTAGTCAAGCAAGATAAGATCGTGACGTTTCTTTTTCCATAATGCTAAACCTAGTTCGCCATCTGTGGCTCTATCGATGTCATAATCGTTCTTTAAGGCCTCATATACTATTTCTGAGGCATCCTCGTCGTCTTCGATGACCAGAATGCTCGCCCTGGCCGAGTTCCGCTGACCAGGAGCATATCCGGCTTTGTCCGCTATCTGTAGAGCTTCTAACAAGTCAATTATTGAAGTAGCTTGGAAGTGATGTTCTTTGGCGAGAATAAGCGGTACTTCTGTGTCACAGGTTTCGCTGATTAGGTAAATTGGTACTGCATACCTAACAAGTTGCTTCGAATTTACCAGTTTAGATAATTGCCAAATATCGATACCGTCGAAAAAATAGTCGGCGACAATACAATTGTACTTGCCGTTTTTCAGCTCTTCGATGAAATCATCAGTTGATTCTACAACGGTAATTTTGGGGCCAAGTAGGCCGTTGATTTGCTCGATGATGCTGTTGATTACTTCTTGGTCACTAGATGCAACAATGATATTCATAACGTTGTATTAGGGGTAATAGAAAGAATAATATCGCGCTCTGGTTTATATGTAATGCTTACCGTTGGATTGACTTGTGATGTTGTTTTAACGGACCGCTCTTTCAAGATAGTGGCAATAATAATCATCATTTCAATTTCGGCGAAGTGCCTTCCTACACAGGTATGCATGCCTCCGCCAAAAGGTAGAAACGCGTATTTATGACGGCTTTGTGTAGACTCGTCTAGGAAATGCTCCGGATAAAACTCTTCCGGGTGCCGCCAAAGTGCCGGGTCGCGGTGTGTCGTGTAGATACTCATAATTATAGCTGCGCCTTTGTCTATGGCTTTACCGTCTAATGTCATGTTATCTGCAACATCTCTACTAAGGGCGATTGCTTGTGGATATAGTCTGAGTGTTTCATACAGCGCCGCCTTTGTATAACTTAGCTTTTCGATGTTGTCTAAGGTTACGCTTTCGCCGATATGACGGTTAATCTCGGCGGTAATCTTTTCATGGATCTGTTCGTGTTTCCCTATCAGATAAAAAAACCACGCCAACGTGTTCACGGTAGAGTCTTGGCCGGCCAAGAACATGGTTACCGCTTCATCCCTGAGAAGCTGATTGGACATTCTGTAGCCAGTGCTTTTATCACTGGCCTGGATAAGCATTGAGATTAATCCGGTTTCTGACTGCTCGTGCTTGCCCCGTTCAATCTCATTATCAACATAGCCCACAAATTGATTAATTGCATTGCGCATTCGCCTGTTCTGAACGAACAAGAGACTTTTTAGCCTGCCCTTCCCTAGCGTTTCGGCAAGCAAGTGCGGGAATAACCCCTTAACGATAGTGTCAACTGACTCCATAAGTTGTTTGTCAGCAGCACCGGACATTGACCGATTGAATAATACTCTCACCATGATCTTCTGGATGGTTTCCTTAAGCTCATGGGAAATGTTTATTTCATTATTAGCCGAATCCCTAATACGTGCTATTGCCGAATTGGCTTCATCAAGCATGATGTTTTTCCAGACTTCAATGCCTTGCTTGGAAAAGTACGGCTGCATAAGACGGCGCTGATTTGTCCATGTGTCACCAGCGCTATTAAACAGGCCATCGCCAAACATAGCTTTCTTGGCGTCGTACAGTGAATCCCTGTTTAAGTAACCTTTAGCCTCTTGGGTAAATATTTCTTCGAAGTAGTCTGGATTGGAGGTAAATATCAGTTTTTTATTAAAAAACTGAGTTTGAACAAAGCTACCGTGTTTTTTATGGATCGAGGTTAAGACTGCCGTGGGATTTGTAGCAAGCCTGGTTAGCGTGAAGAACATTGATGACCTTTATTTCAGAAGGAAAGCTTTACTTGCCCTAAGACTGTCCGGCCAGTAACAGGTATGTCTCCGGGCAACATTAGTGGGGATAAACTTGGCTCTTTGGCTACGGTATCAAAGAGATTGTTAAATCTGACAGTGAACTCTAGCGGCTTAGCAATTTTTGTGGAAAGTGTTAAGCCCGCAGTGAAATAACCGGCCAAGTTTGGTCGTGGATCGTCAGATGGTCGCCTTCTCTCACCGATCCAGTTAAATTGACTGCCGATTGTGAAGTTATCGGTTACATCCCAGCTAATTAAGCTTTTAATCATATCCTCTGGCATTAGTCCGGTACTAGCGCTATGGCTAATGCCATGATGGCTATAGCTCACGGATAGGTTTAATCCATCTGCGATTTTATACTTGGTTTCTGTCTCAAGACCTATACCGTAAAGCGATTTATTATTAATAAACTTTACAGGGACCACCGTTGACGCAGTGGTAGACGTGATTAGATTGTCCTGCTTAAACCAGTAGACGTTCGCAGACGTAGTAAGGTCAGCCGACCATTTATTCTCAATCTGGAATTCTACGGTATTGACTGTCTCTGGCTTTATCGTGGTTCCTTGTATAGCCGGGTACGCTTGTTCGAGAAAGGACGGCGGGCGGAATGCTTGGCTGTAAATGATCTTGGCTGTGAGGTTTAAATCTGCATTCCATACAAGCGCAGCACGAGGGCTAAACCCAGGCGAAACGTCAGAGTAATAATCATATCTAAGGCCGGTCGTGAGATACCAGTCTTGCGCTATATTCCATTCATCTTGAATTAGCGCATAGTAGTTTGATCTATATTGGGTTCCAGACAACGGATCGTTACCAAGCGTAGATGCTTGTGTTAGCGGTATTTGCTGCACAAAGCCGGGTGCAACCAGGTAGTTGATTCTGTTTTCATCTATCGTCACCCAATTATAGATATATCCAGTGCCGGCAGTGACAACGTGCTTTGCAAAACCGCTATAGTTGAATTGCGTTGTAAGCCCTGTTATCCCATGAAATGAGCCGTTCACATTTCGCGCTCCTAGTGGCAATAATCCACCAAATGTACCGGGAGGCAACAGGTTAATGTCAGAGCTTATATCTTGACCCAAATAATAGAATGTCGATTTGTTAGTCAAATCCTCGTTAATTTTGTTATTTAACGAAAGATCGAGGTTGTACATATCGTTTTGAGTAAGGCCCACATTGTCTAGCGCCAGAGCTGCCCCTATGCCCGTTTCGACGTTTTTGAACCCTTGGTATCCCGCTCTTAGTTGGACTATATCCTTGTAATTTATATCGATCCTTGCGTCGATGTCGTCCCGGCCATTATTAGTAACACCTGGGGCATTGGACGCATGCGAAAAAAACTGGTTATCTATTACGGTCTGGGCGTCTTGGTCTACCTGGCCGCGAAAACCGTTAGTCGTTCCCCCTTGGACCGCTAGGCTGTATTCTAGGTCGCCTTGCTTGTTTCCATACTCGGCCCACCCTTCATAGGTATCTTCATTTCCAATAAAGCTCCCAACATCCCCGCCTTTTAATGCCTTGCCTGTCTTCAAAACAACATTGATAACCCCTGTCGTGGCGTCGCCCCCATATAGCATTGAACCGGGGCCTCGTATGACTTCAATATGTGAGATATTCTTGACTGGCATATTCCAAACATATGGCTTACCACCGACTTCCGTACTTCTAAGCGGGATGCCATTGACTAGAACAAGAACTTGGGCATTTGATTCAGTTGAAACGCCTCTAAAGCCAATAATATTAACGCCATTGCGGGCTGCGCTAACATGGACACCAGGTAAGTATTCAAGAACATCGGTTAGTCGTCTAGCACCTATTCGCTCGATGTCTTGGCTTGTCATAACTGAAGTTACACTAGGACTTAGGCTTTGTGGAACTGGACGTCCTGTTGCGATTGATTGCATTTGACCAGAGCCGTAAATCAATCCGAGATCTTCGTCTGTTTCGGCTATTGCGTTTTGTGTCATACAAAGACAAAAACACACATATTGCGCCGTTTGAGAAGATTTCATAGTGGTTAGTTTACGATCTAATCGCTCTGATCTATTACGATATGGATTTCATGTCCTGTTGAATCTTCTGCTTCTTCAAGAGGTACAAACGTTAATCTGATGGGGATGGATATATCTTTATAGGTTTCTCGAAGGTATCGGATCAATGTATCTAACGTTGACCATTCACGAACTCTTTTGCGATAGGACACTAACAAAAAAGCCCCGTCCTTCCAATTTAATTTAGTGACTATTCGGTACTTTTTACTCGGTGCCTGAACAATATTGATTTCCCTTACGGCCTTAGTTTTAACAAACTCTACCAGCTCGGCTTCTTCTATATTGTATGTGTTATTTTGATACTCCATTACGTTATGCCAGTAACCGTGAAATGTACTTAAACACCGTTGAAACAAATGATTTTTTACAATATAACATGTTTTGATTCTGGCGGTTAGCAGGATATGACGGGGCTAATTTGATGATTTCTTTCGATCACTGACATCCATGTTCACCCTTCTGCCACCTCCAGAAATATACAGCCTGCCAAGATAAGTAATGATGGGGTGCCAAAATCTTTCATCAAACACCCGCGATAAATGCGTGAAGAATGTTCGACTATACACACCCGCCCTCCTCCTTGGATTTTAGCGGCTAAAATGTTGTTTGACTTCCGCCTATTAGTTAAGCTAAACTCTTTACTACGTGCTATCGCGTTACTTTATTCTTTAGCGAGACTTAAACATGTCGCAAGGCAATCAGATTACTCTTCTTGATAATACCCAAGATTCAATTTCTCTCGGTAAAAAGAAAACGCCCAAAAAACGAGTCTCGCAGCACAAACCAGTCCCGCCTGACGCTTTTTCAAATCAGCAGTTATGCCTGTTTCAAGACTTTTTAGCCAACAATAATGACGAGCGCGATCAACTTGGCAACGCTTTCGACCTTTGGGATAGCGTTCCTCGGTTTTCAATTACACGGAAACGGCAAGAAGAAATGCGGCTACCAAGTGGCGCATTACCAATCTGCACAATTGCCTTCAAATACAGAGGTAATGAATTCAAGATACTTATAAGACCAGCAA
>Ga0208265_100365_pt1 | contig 16038 bp, 11 predicted proteins | sample LakWasMet44_HOW7_2_FD_183882 | JGI IMG/M metagenome (GOLD analysis project Ga0208265, IMG submission 183882) | Freshwater sediment methanotrophic microbial communities from Lake Washington under simulated oxygen tension - Sediment Metagenome... | ecosystem: Environmental > Aquatic > Freshwater >... | reverse complement strand
GCCTGGAAACCGCCCGCCAGCAGGGCCAGCTGGTCAGCCGCTACGCCTACGATCCGCTGGGCCGGCTGATCCAACACCAGGCCGGCCGGCGCGATAAAGCCGCCGTGCTCGGCCGGCGCTACGGCTATGACGCCACCGGCAAGCTCGCGGCCGTCGACGACCTGCGCCAGGGCGCCAGCCGCTATCTGTACGATCCCGCCGACCGGCTGCTCCAGGTCGAGGGCCTGACACCGGAACGTTTCGTGCACGACCCGGCCGGCAACCTGATCGGCATCAACGAGGAGCGCGGCGGCCTGGTCCAAGGCGACCGCCTGATGCTGCTGGGTGATCGGCATTTCAGCTACGATGCCGCCGGCAATTTGGTCGAAGAAAAGCGCGGCAAGGAAGGCCGCCTTGTTACGCGCTACGCCTACGACAGCGATAACCGGCTGATCCGGGCCGAGACGCCGTACGGCATCAGCCACTACCGCTACGACCCGTTGGGCCGGCGCATCGCCAAGCTTACGCTCGACGGAGAAACGCGCTTCGCCTATGACGGGGCACGGCTGCTGCAGGAAACCCGGGCGGCGCGGCAGCGCACCTATCTGTTCGAGCCCGGCGGCTTCAGACCCTTGGCCTGCATTGATCAGGCCAGCGGTCCGGCATCTCAGGTCTATTACTACCACCTGGATCATCTCGGCACGCCACGTGAGCTGACCGATGCGGCCGGCAAGATCGTCTGGTCGGCCCGCTACCGTGCTTATGGCGCGCTGGCACTGGCCGATGTGAATGAAATCGACAATCCGCTACGGTTCCAAGGCCAGTATTTTGATGCCGAGACGGGGCTGCATTACAATCTGAATCGGTATTATGATCCCCAGGCGGGGCGGTTCATCCACCAGGACCCGATTGGATTATTGGGTGGGGAGAACTGTTATCAGTATGCGCCCAATCCGATAACTTGGGTTGATCCGTTAGGTTTGCGCTGTAAAGAATTGCAGGAAAAGTTTGAAGAGGTACAAGGCTTACTGAAAAAAGACCCAGCTGCTGCCAAGGTGAGGTTAGAGCAATTAATAACAAATGGTGATTTAGACTTTACGACTAAAAAAGATGGCGCAGTTTTTTGGGGTACACCCAATATGGTTAGGGCTCAGGATTGGGCAAAAGCGAATGGTAAAACCACTCTTGAACAGACTTCAGGTGGTAATTTTCTTGATGAACTGGATTTGTTTGGTGGTGGAAACAGTATGTCAGGAGCGGATGCGAAGGATGCATGGGATATGGCCTCGAAAAAATTTGCTGAATCGGCTTCAGGTGAAGTGCATGTGTTTTCTACGGGTGCTACTCGCTATAGTCCTTTTGGTGAGCGTACATGGTGGAAAATAGAAAAGCCGACATTGTTAAATAACCCTGAAGTTACGAAAATTACCAGGATGAAAATTGATGGTACTCCTTCTAAAACTGGTCATTTGACCAAATAACTTATAGAAGCTTATGAGCGTTATAGAAAAGTGGATGAATGATCCAACCGTATCAAGGTATGAGGATGAGCACGGAAATAAATATGGAATTCGAGTCTTAGGGCGTGGGGAAAATTTATTTTTCCAAGAAAATGACAAAGCTTTGGTTTGCGTAATAGATGCAGTGCATTCAGTTGTTTTTGAAAAGAGCATAAAAAACTGGGAGGGCGAAAAGCGAATGAGTAAGGGTGAGCGCTCCAGGGTGTCAGAGTTGATTATGAAATACTATAAAAAAGCTATTAATGAAAACGTTACACTATCAAGCTAACGGAAGGGCCATAGGATGATGATATGGACTCCTCTTCACTCCCGCGGTGTCATAATGCACCTCAACATTAAATAACGGAGCAAAGAGGAGCCCGAAATGAAAGAGAAGAACGGGGTCAGGTCAGGTCTTGCATGACCGTATGGTGGATTTGCCTTGGCAATCCACCAACAAATAAAAGAACGGGGTCAGGTCTTGCGTTATCACATTTTATTGCGCTTTCTTGAGAATGTTTCAAAAAATGTTGTTTTGCAAGACCTGACCCCATTTTTCCTAATGTCTAAATACCGCGGTCGGGGCCAAGAGTTACAGGCTGAGTTAGACGCTATAATTTCCCAGCAAGATTATGTTTATCGTGCTACGAATATGCGCACAGTCGATATATATCGACATAATGGCGTTATAAGTGGTCGTAGTGGAGGTACTTATATGACTACTGACTTTGTCGGGTTGGATCCTAAAGTTTTAATGGATCGAGGACAGGTTTTCCCTGCATGGGGTGAACCTGAAGTCCTTCTTCGCATACCAACATCAGCTTTAGATAATGCAGTTGTTCCAAGGCCATTAGGTGAAAGCCTTTCTGCTGGTTGGGAGCCATTCACTGAGTTTTACCCTGCTGCTGGCTCTGGTGGAATTCGTCAATTTATGGGTACAACTAAGACTTGGAGTGATGATTGGATCATACCGCTTAAACAGGATTAATGGAGATCCAGGCTGTGAATGATTTGCAAATATTGTTGAAAAAAATAATTGATTTGCGAGCCAGTCGACTTAATATTGATGAATTTCAATCTTGGGTTACTGCTTCACGTGAATTGCTTTCAAAGAAAATTCCTCAAGGTGTTTTATTAAAACTGAAGAACGGGGATATGGGGAAGATAATGTCCGCCTCTATTGGCATTCTTCCTAGTTGCATTAAATGTGATCAGATATTTGGTAAAGGGGAGTTTGCAAGCCGTGCTGAACATGCTGCATGCTCGGTTGCTGTGGAGAAGGCTCACCAAAATGGCATTTTGGTGAGAGTGAAAAAGCCTGTTTGGTATAAACCAAACCCTGGACAGCTTGGGCCAGATGAGTATTATCAGTGTTCTTCTTGTGGTTCTATATGGAATTTGGTTGAGCCAGAAAGGCACTGTAATGGATTGTGGGATCGGATTGCTTAACCAAAAATGAGAAGTCACCCGGCTTCGCCGCAGAGGCAGAGCCATAGGATGATGATATGAAACAATGGAGTCAGTTTCTGAAGTATCCCCACGAATTACCTATATAAAACAACACATTGTTTAGCTATTTAGCTCCTGGAATCGCCAAAAACGTGATTAGAATAGGGTTTTCTTTCAAGCCTCTGTTATCGGGAGTATCTCATGTCGATTATTGAAACGCTGCATAACTGGTTTAGACTTTCACTCCCCAGTCTTCATGCCTCTCGGCTCAACGCATTGATGGCCGCCGTCGAAGCTGGCCTAAGCGGCGCGTCTTTGTCGATTACGGCGCTCGGGCGGGCGGTTTCCGGGCCTGCGTTTATCAAGCATAAAATCAAACGCATGGATCGGTTAGCCGGCAATCGCCACCTCGGAACCGAACGCTTGGCGTTATACGGCGTCATGGCCCAGTGGTTGTTGAAGTCGCTGCCCATGCCCGTGATTCTAGTGGACTGGTCGCCGCTGACTGACGATCAAAGCCAGCAGCTCCTGCGTGCCTCGCTACCTGTAGGAGGCAGAGCCATAGGATGCGCTGAGGCACGAAGCGCATCGTTCGAGTAACCATTAGGCAGACCAATGACTGACTACCGCCGGATCTATGCTCCTGGCTCAACCTGGTTCTTCACCGTCAATCTTGCCGAACGCCGGAATAATTATCTCTTGGTGGAAAAGATTGATCTGCTGAGAGCCGCTTTTCGTTACGTCAAGGAGCGCAAGCCTTACCGGATCAATGCCGTCGTTATCCTGCCTGACCATCTGCATTGCATCTGGACATTGCCGCCCGGAGACGGGGATTTTTCCATGCGCTGGAATCTGCTCAAAGGCCATTTTTCCCGTGCCATGCCACATGGCCGTATGATGGATGACTTGTAAGGTGGATTTGCCCTGGCAATCCACCAGCAAACGGAGCCTTAAAACCGTAATGTTCCGCTATGCTACCGGCCTGCTTGAAATGGCGGTTTGCTGCGCGAAACCGCCCTACTTGCTTTCAGATAATCTGCGATCGCTTGGCCGGTTGTCACTGGCAAAGGCAGGATGGGGGGTGGTTTTTCCCAAATCAACCTCCGACCGTCTTTCTATCAAGCAAATAACCAACAACCACATCCCAAATCGGCTTTCCCGCATCAATCTGCCCTACGCTGGCCCAGCCAGTAATTTTATACGACTTGTCCACCGCACAAGCATCTCCATTAGCCAGCCGCATGCGGCTGATTCTCTGGCCGAATTCCGCTTCGGGATCGCAGGCAAAGGTCATGCCGCCTACCCTGACCATATCGCCGCCCTGCTGATAATAAGGGTCCTTATTGAACAAATTGTCGGCGACATCCTCCAAAATCGCTTTCAGCTCTCGCCCCGTCACGGTTCTGACATAAGTTTCAGGATAGGTAATCGCGGTCTGGTTCATGACATCCTCGAAAGTGATGGTCTGCCCAGGCAGTAACGTTGCGCCCCAGCGGAAACCCGGCGACAGGGCAATCTGCGCGTCATTGACGGCAAGCTGGGCATCCAGAATCAGCTGGTCGAACGTGCCGCGGAACGTGTCGCGCCGATAAAGCAATTCATCGGTGACCGCCAGCGGCCGCTGTAATTGCGCCAAATAAGGCCGCCTGATAGTGTCAATCAGCGCCTGCATATCCTTGTCCGGTGCCAGCAGATTCGAGAACACCGGCAGCAGACGGTAACGCAGATCCCTGAGCCGGCCGGACTGAATATCCAAATCCAGCACAGCCAGAAATTTGCCGTGGCTGCCGGCATTTGTAACCCAGGTTGTCCCGCCGGCATTTTTGACCGGCACGGGCTTTGGCAGCGCATCATGGGTATGACCGCCGAGAATCACATCAAGGCCGGCTACGCGCGATGCCAGTTTCAGGTCGACCGGCGCGCCGTTGTGGGACAGCAGCACGATCGCATCGGCCTCATTGTCGGCCTTGATCTGATTGATGATCTGCTGCAGCTTTTGCTCGTGAATGCCAAACTGCCAGTCCGGCGTAAATTTTTTGGGATTGGCGATCGGCGTATAAGGGAATGCCTGGCCGATGACGGCAACCCTGCCCTGCCTGAAGGCTTTGATGACATACGGCTTGAATACGGCATCGGTTTCGGCATCGCCGCCAAACTGCGCCTCCTCGGTCAGGGCGATATTCTGCGCGATGAATTCGCCCCGAAACCGGGCTATATTGTCCATCACCTGCCGGCTGCCGTATGTAAACTCCCAATGCCCCGTCATGATATCGACGCCGAGCAGATTCGAGGCATCGACCATATCCTGTCCCTTTGTCCATAAGGCCGTGGCCGAACCCTGCCAGCTGTCGCCGCCATCCAGCAGCAGCGTATTCTCATGGCCGCGCGCCTGCCGGATCTGTTTGATTAATGTCGCCAGATGCGCAAAGCCGCCCATTTTTCCGTAAACATGAGCCATTTCAGCGAAATCCAGATGCGTGAAGGCATAAGCTTCGGCGCTGCCGGGCTTGATGCCGTAAAAATCGAGAAATTGTTGGCCGGTCAAGTGCGGCGGCTTGTTCTTGTTTTCGCCAACGCCGATATTGACCGCAGGCTCTCTGAAATAGATCGGCAGCAGCTGGGCATGGCAATCGGTAAAGTGCAGCAGTGTCGCATTGCCGAATTCAGGCAGATCATATAGCTCGGCAGGTCGGCCAGTGCAGCCCGACAGCCCAAGCAAGGTCAGGCATTGAAGAAAATGACGGCGATTCATGCAGCCATATTAAGGAATAATGACCCGACAGTCAGGCACTTTCTGCTGCAGCAAACGCTGCAAGGTTTGCTTGGCCTCTGGCTCGCCATGCACGAGCCTGATTTCCTGCGGCTTTTTGCGCATGCGAGTGACAAAACGGACCAGCGAATCCTGATCCGCATGCGCGGAGTAGCCGTCTAACGTATAAACGCCGGCATTGATCGTATAAATCTGGCCATCCAGTTCGACCTGACCATGCACCGGCCCATTTTGCTGAATCGTTCTGCCGGGCGTGCCCTCGGCCTGAAAGCCGGCGAGCAGAATGTCCGTTCGCGGGTCTTCGATCAGGGCTTTCAGATAATTGAGCATGCGACCGCCGCTGCTCATGCCGCTGGCGGCCAGCACGATGCATGGATTGGCCGTGCGTTTTAAATAAGAAAGCGCATCCAGATGATCCTGATGGCTGTTGATGGTCGTTAATTGTTCAAACGACAGCGGATGGCGGTCGGCGTTGACCCTGGCGCGGGCCTCGGCATCCCAGAAGGCCTTCAGCTTTCTGTAGGCCTGCGTGAATTTGTTGGCCAGCGGCGAATCGACAATGATTTCGATCTCGCCCCAGGTCAATCCTTTCGCCACGGGCTCACTTCGGCTGTGATGGATGATGTCTTCAAACTCATACAGCAGTTCCTGTGTGCGTTCGATGCTGAAGGACGGTATCAGGATCACGCCGCTGTTTTTCATACAGCGCTTGATGTGCTGCTTCAGCAGGACTTTTCGCCGGCGTCGATTGACGTGTTTTCTGTCGCCATAAGTGCTTTCCAGCACCAGCACATCGGCCTGATAAGGCGACTTCGGCGCCGCCAGTAAAGGCGTGTAGGGGCCTCCCAGATCGCCGGAGAAGACAACGCGCTGCCTGGCGGATGGCGTTTCGACATTGCATTCGATATAGGCCGAGCCCAGAATATGCCCGGCCGGCTTGAATCCGACCTGGAGCCTGGCGCTGCCGTCTCCCGCTAACGGAATCGCCTGCCAGCTGCCATAAGGCACGGCAACGATCTGGCTCTTCAGCACATCCAGAAACTGGCGAGCCAGCTCTTTATCAAGCGCCAGACCGACTTCCGCGGCATCTTTCATTACCAGCGGCAATAGCTCAGCCGTCAATTCGGAGCAATAAATCGGCCCTTGAAAACCTGCCGCCATCAGATAGGGAATCCGCCCGACATGATCGGCGTGGCAATGCGTAATCAGCAACGCCCGCGCGGACGCAATCGGAAAATCGATAGCCAGGCGGTTGTAATTGGCGCCGCCCGGCGAGGCTTCCAGGCCCTGGAATAAGCCGCAGTCGATCAGCACGGAATTGGCCTGGTCGATCTGCAACTCATGGCAGGAGCCCGTCACGCCGGTAACGGCGCCATGATGCAGGATTAACGGATAGGATGAGTAATTCATGCCGACTTTCGCGACCTTGATATTAAGAAGCGATATTATGCAGGAATCAATTTTTCGGCGATATAGCGAACTTCTCCAATCCGGGCCAAGCTGCAACCTCAATGACGAAACTCAAAACCACTTGATCGCATGGATGACCTAACACAGCTGTGCTACAAAGTTTCGGGTCGAATACTCTAAAGAGCACAAGTGAATTCGACCCTACGACTGCATAGCATCAGCTATTTTTATGGTCCGGCGCGCCTTCAATAATCTGCACGCGCGGCGTGATGCCGCACACTAGCGTATAAGGAATGGTATCGGCGCATCGGGCGATTTCCTCAACAGCCAATCCCTCGCCCCACAGAGTCACTGGATCGCCGGGCTTTGCGTCCGGTTGAGTGGCCAGATCGACGGTAATCATATCCATGGATACCCGGCCGATCAGCGGCACGCGCTTGCCGTTGACCAGCACCGGCGTTCCGGGTTTGGCATAGCGCGGATAGCCGTCGCCGTAACCGATAGCCACCACGCCCAGCGTCGTGTTCTTCTTGCACATCCAGCCGCCGCCATAGCCGACGGTTTCGCCTTCCAGAACCGGCTTGACCGCGATCAACCGCGAGTGCAGGCTCATGACTGGCCTGAGCCCCAATTCCTGCCCTGTGCAGTCGGGAAACGGGGAAATGCCATAAAGCATGACGCCAGGGCGCACCCAGTCAGTCAATGACTCCCGCCAGCCCAGGATGCCGGCCGAGTTGGCGATGCTGCGCTGGCCGGGCAAGGAGGCCACGGTCTCATTGAACAGACGGATCTGTTTCAGCGTTTTATCGTCACTCTTATCGTCGGCACTGGCCAAATGCGTCGCCAGATTGACTGGATGCCTGAGGATGGCGCAATGCTGCAAGCGCTCGTAGACAGCAATAATATCCTTGGCTTTAAAACCCAGCCGGTTCATGCCGGTGTCGATTTTCAGCCAGGCCGTCAGCGCTTCCCGCTCTTTCCGGTCTTCGAGGATGTCGAGTTGATAAAGGGAATGCAGCAGCGGTTCCAGTTGGTACTCCAGCAGATCATCCACCTCTGAGGCGCGGGTAAAGCCTTCCAGAACGGCGATCCTGTTGCTGAATCCGGCCTTGCGCAGGCGAATGCCTTCGTCGACGCGCGCCACGGCAAAAGCATCGGCCCCTTGCAGGGCTTCGGCGATACGCAGCACGCCGTGGCCATAACCGTTTGCCTTGACGACCGCCATGACCTTGGCGCCGGGCGCGCAACTGCGCACTTTCGCCAGATTATGCTGAAACGCATCCAAATCAAGTACCGCGTAGGCTGCTGCTGTCATTCATACCCTCCCGGGTACAAGTTATTTATAGGGTTATTCATAGTCGTCATCGCCATAGGGATTGCCGGCGAAATTTTCAAAACGCGTGTACTGCCCGAGGAAGGTCAGCCTGACCGTGCCGATAGGTCCGTTACGCTGCTTGCCGATGATGATCTCGGCAATGCCTTTGTCCGGGCTGTCCGGGTTGTAGACTTCATCGCGGTATACGAACACGATCAAGTCGGCGTCCTGCTCGATACCGCCCGATTCACGCAGATCCGACATCACCGGCCGTTTGTTCGGGCGCTGTTCCAGGTTACGGTTGAGCTGGGACAGGGCGATGACCGGCACTTCCAGTTCCTTGGCCAGAGCTTTGAGCCCTCGGGAGATATCGGAAATCTGCTGTACGCGGTTGTCGCCGCTGGCGGGCGATTGCATGAGCTGCAAATAGTCGATCACGATCAGGCCCAATGGCCCATGCTCGCGTACGAGCCGTCTGGCCCGGGAACGCACTTCAGTCGGCGTCAGGGCCGGCGTATCGTCGATGAACAGTTTGGTTTCGGCCAGCAGATTGATCGCGGAAGTCAGGCGCGGCCATTCGTCGTCATCGAGCTTGCCGGTTCTGACCTTGTGCTGGTCGATGCGGCCCAGGGACGACATCATACGCATGGCCAATGAATCGCCGGGCATTTCCATACTGAACACGGCCACCGGCTTGTCGCCCTTGATGGCGATGTTCTCGGCCATGTTCATGGCGATCGTGGTCTTGCCCATTGACGGCCGGCCGGCCACGATGATCAGATCGGACGACTGCAAGCCCGACGTCATCTCATCAAAATCGGCAAAGCCGGTGCTGGCGCCGGTGATGTTGCCTTCCTGTTCGAACAGCGTTTCAATCTTGTCGACGGCTGTCGCCAGCAAGGTTTTGATCGACTGAAAACCGCCCTGTCCGCGCTGCTTTTGCTCGGCGATTTCAAAAACCTGGCGCTCGGCGTTTTCGAGCAGCTCGGCCGTATCCCGGCCTTCAGGGTTGAACGCCGAATCGGAAATATTGGTGCCGACATGGATCAGCTGCCGCAATACCGAGCGGTCTCTGACGATGTTGGCATAAGCGACGATATTGGCGGCACTGGGCGTGTCTCTGGCGAGCATGCCCAGATAGGCCAAACCGCCGGCATTTTCCAGTTCGCCTATGGCATCCAGCGCTTCGGACAGCGTAATGACGTCGAAAGGAATCTGTTTTTCGGCCAGTTGCGCGATGGCCCTGAAAATCAGCCGATGATCTTTCCTGTAAAAATCAGTCTCTACTATTTTATCCGCGACTGAATCCCAGGTTTGATTATCCAGCATCAATCCGCCCAGCACCGACTGCTCGGCCTGGATGGAATTAGGCGGGACTTTCAGGGCATCCAGAGCGTAATCACGGTCATAAGAATAATTTTCGGGCATAATCCACAGCGCTAAAAATGTTAATCAAAGGTGCTTACTCAAGGACAGGCAGGTCTGAAAACTTCAGACAATGCGTGGAAAAAATAAAGAATAGCCAAAATAACGATAAGGTAGCGAGAGGGCTGATTGTCAGTGATAGCCTGTGCCATATCATTGAATTCCGACATTTCCTTCTTTGAAGAAAGGGATATTATAGACCAGTTTGGCCTCATGCACTTACCGAATTATTTGCCGGAAACACGCTGCCTTCTTTGTTTATCACCGGTCTTCAAGCCCATCCGTCAGCAAAATACGCAGAGTTTAAGGCTTGCCGCTTAAAATAGCTTTAATCGGTTGGGGCGCTACATGAAAGCCGGCGATGCCGGGGTTGCCGCCCGAACGGACGGCAGCCTCCACGGTCAATAGCTTCAAACCGATCCCGCCCAGGTAATCGCCATGCCCCATTCATTGCCGTTATTGCCCTATCAACCTTCAGACCTCGCCGACCGGCTATTGGCTGGCGGACAGCGGATTTTGCTGTGTGGAGAAACCGGCATCGGCAAATCCACACTGACCGCCGAGCTGGCGCGCATCATCGCCTCTCACGGCCTGGCCTGCTCCGGCATTACTGCCGACCCTGGATCGCCCGGCTTCGGCCTGCCCGGCACCGTGTCGCTGGGACAATGGCAGGCGTCCGGCTGGCAAGTGCTGGCTTTTGAAGCTCTGTGCACGCTCGATGCGGGCCGCTTCCGCCTGCCGCTGATAACGGCCGTAAACAGGCTGACCAGTCAAGCGCCGCCCGGCCTGCTGCTGATCGATGCGCCGGGCGTGATCCGGGGCATTGCCGGCTCGGAGCTGCTGACCGGCATGGTCGAATTATTGAACATCGATACCGTGCTGATGCTGGGGCGGCAGTCCAAACAGGTGCCGTTGCTAAACGAACTGCTGGCGCTGCCGGTTCGCGTCATGGCGGTTCATGCCCATCCCGAGGCTCGCCGGCCCGGCAAAAAAGCCCGGACGCGAAACAGAACCGGGACATGGCGGGCCTATCTCGACACCGCGCATGAAACAACGTTAAACCTGTCCGACATCCGATTGATCGGCGCTCCGCCGCCCATTGACGTGCCCGATGCCTGGCCGGGCCGCCAATGCGCCTTCATCGACGCCGACCGTACCGTGGCCATCGGCGAGATCGTCGCCCTGCAGGACGGGAAGCTAAGCGTGCGGCTGCCTGCAGCCTCGGCAACAACCGATATTTTGCTGCTGCGCGATGCGCGCACCGAAAAAAACGGTCTGTTCGGCAGCGCCGAACCGTTTTCATCCAGTGCGCTGCAATACCTGCCGCCGACCGATGCCCTGCCTTATCCGACAGCCAACTACAGCGGCGGCCCGCGCCCGGTTGCCAAACTGATCGGTGCCTATGCGGCGCTGGTCAATGGCGTCTTCGACGATCCGCTGCTGCATCTGCGCTTGCGCCAGCAACAACGGAGCCTGTTGTTCGACCTGGGCGATTCGGGCAGGTTGCCGGCCCGCATCGCCCATCAGGTCAGCGATGTGTTCATCAGCCATGCCCATATCGACCATATCGGCGGCTTTCTCTGGCTGTTGCGCTCCCGCGTCGGCGGATTTCCCGCCTGCAAACTGTTCGGTCCGCCCGGCTTGATCGGCCACATTCAAGGATTGATCAGCGGATTTCTCTGGGACCGTATCGGTGATACCGGGCCGGTTTTCGAAATCGCCGAAGTGCATGGCGGCCAGTTGAAGCGGGCGCGCATCCAGGCCGGTTGTCAAGACCGTGAAGACTTGCCGGCAATCCGCATCACTGAAGGCTTGCTCGTGGACGATCCGTTGTTCAGCGTCCGTACAATCACGCTCGATCACGGCACGCCGGTGCAGGCCTATGCCTTTGAGAGCAAAGCAAAACTCAATGTGGACCAGGACGTTCTGAAAGCTTATGGCCTGAGCGCCGGCCCCTGGCTTAACCGGCTCAAGCAATGCCTGGCCGAAGGCGATAAAGAAGCGCAGATCCTATTGCCCGACCATACCAGCCGGAAGGCGGCAGAGCTCGGCGCCCGGCTCGTGACTGTCACGCCCGGCGAAAAACTGGTCTATGCGACCGATCTGGCCGACACGGAAGCCAATCGAAGCGCCCTGGTCGCCTTGGCCCGCAATGCCGACATCTTGTTCTGCGAATCCACTTTCCTCGAAGCCGACCGCGAACAGGCGCTCAGGACCGGCCATCTGACCACACAGGCCTGCGGCCGGATAGCAACCGCCGCCGATGTCCGGCAACTGGTGCCGTTCCATTTTTCCAGGCGTTACGAGACCAATCCCGAAACGGTTTACCAGGAACTGACCGACGCTTGCTCGCGCGTCGTCATGCCGCCGAAGGACAGCCTGCAGGACATCCGCAAACAAGCTTGAAATGACGTTACGGCAATCATTAAAAACCCCGAAGGCCGCGAAATTATCTATTTTTTCTTCATGCTCTTCGTGGTAAAAAGCCTCGCTTAACATCACCGAATGACTGCTTTATAACCTATGACTGCCAAATCTCCGAACCCTCAGGGCAAAGGACTCGTTCCGGTTCTGGAAAGCCTGATGCAGACCAGAAAAAACCTGGTCGTACCTGCCAAGGACATTCTGCAGGTAGCCAATGAACTGTTTACCTCGCTTTTCGTGCTGAACAGCCGGATCAAGTTCAAGCCGGCCGTCGGCCGGACTTACTGGCTGTACCGGAAGGATGGACTATATGGGCTTTCTCTGATCGCGCCTGAAGAGTGGTCGCCTTCAAAATACGGTCAGTTTATCGGCGCCTGCCAATTGCAAGCGGATCTGACCTGGACGCTGGAATTGTCAGAGCAATGCCGGGACGACCGGCAACTCATGGCGGAAATCACGCAGCAGAGGGAGCGCTTCGATCAAAAACTGAAAACGGCCGAATGCATTGACGATATCCTGCCCGTTTACATAGCGGCCTTGCCCTTCTATTCTCGCGTACTGGCTTCAGCGCTGGCCCATTCCCTGGGGCAATCCATGCAAAAAGGCGGAATTAACGGACTGAGTTTTAATCAGGCGCGAAGGAAGATGTTGCCAGCCCAAACACAATCGCCCTAAATGATTGCCGGCTTTTTTAATGATTACTCCAGGAATTCGTAAATAAATTATGCCACGGTTTCATTGGGAATGAGAGCGAGCAAATCCGTGACGCCGACATCGACACCGACTTGCGAGAGAAGAGTCGTTGCCTGGCCGCGATGGTGGGTCTGATGGTTGAAGAAATGCATGACAAGGCTGAAAAAGTTCTTCTGCGCAGGGATGCCTTTCATATTTGAATAACTCAGGACGTAGTCCAGGTCGTGTTCATCAATGGAATGTACCCATTCGATGATGGCCTGATCAAGCGATTTCCGATGTTCTGAAAGGCTTTGAATGTCTGTAAAGAGCATCTGATCAAGGCTTGTTGGGGTTGGCAGATCTCGTATCATATCGAGCGCCACATAATTGGCAGGATGGGCTGCGAAGCGCTTCAGCCAAATGGTGTCTGCAACGACCAAATGGTTAAGTGTTCCGAGAATGGAGCCGAAGAATGCTTTTCTATTGGCGTTAAGCTTTTCGATGGGCAAGTTTATGGCAGCCTCATACAGTCTGGCATTCATCCATTCGTTGTACTCCGCCATCAGGCAGATATGGGTGGTACGGCTCACAGAGATTCTCCTAAAGGAAATAACATTCGACATTAAGCCGAACCGCAAGGCGGCGTCGGCTTGAAGACTTGGCTGTGCTACCACTTCATAAAAGGCGGCGGACTTAGCGGGTGTTCGGAGAACCAGTCTGTTGCCCCTTGCATGAGAAATTTATGAAATCCACTGTTCGGTATGGCTTTCTTGACCTGCCTGATATAGCGCCTCGGAAGTCCGAATGTGAAGAAGCCAAGTGAGAAATCAACGAGATCGCCCTTTCGGAACAGCTCAACCAGGGGATAACGCTCATCGCCATAAGTGCGTACTTTATGGTGAAATTCGACCATTAAGCCAATTTCATCAGACCAGGCCTGAAGCCCTGCATTGGATAGATACTGTTTTGCCTGAGCGACCGATGGCGAGATATAGTCCATCGTATGGTCTGACCAGATTCCGATATCATGGAAGCATGCCGCGATAGCCAGTTTTAATTTTTCTTCTTCCGTGCAGGAACGAAGCGCCAAGCAGAAATTGAATACGCGGTATACATGCCCTCTATAGCCGGGGTAGTCATCTCCAATCCTGCTCTTCCACTCCGAGAGAATCTCCTCGATGAAAAGGTGTTTTGTCTCTATGCTCATGCAAATTCCTTTTAAATAATATTTCTAAAATTTCCGCATATCTTCTCTGCTTTTGGCATGAAAAGCAACGCAGCAATGATGTTAGTCCAATTCGCCAACATTCATTATTCGGACTAGTCCGAAACCGGGACAAGATTATTAAAAAATTGCTCGGTGCAATTAGCCCAGGAATAGTTCAAGGCGTAATTTCGACAGTCTTCCGCATCTAATTGCAAAGCCTCAGCAATGGCCTTTTTTAAATCATGATCAAGCTTCCCCACCTTATCGCTGGCAATCACATCCATAGGCCCTCTTACCGGAAAAGCCGCAACAGGAATGCCGCTGGCTAACGCCTCCAGCATGACAATGCCGAAAGTATCGGTGAGACTAGGAAAAACAAATACATCCGCGGCAGCCATATAGCTGGCCAGGTGATCACCCGTCTGAAAACCGACAAAAACCGCTTCAGGAAATCTGGCTTTGAGTTCTTTCAGCAGCGGCCCATCCCCCACCACAATTTTTGTTCCTGAAAGGTCCAAAGATAAAAAAGCGCCGATGTTCTTTTCAACAGCGACTCTTCCGACAAACATCGATACGGGGCGAGACAGTGATAAGAAAGCTTTATCCCTTGGATAATAAAGACCAGTATCCACGCCGCGCGACCAACGGACCATGCTGTTTTTGAATCCCCTGGCAATCAGATCCGATTCTACGGAGGGCGAAGCCACCATGATCTTTCTTGCCGGCGCATGAAACCAGCGCAGAAAGCCGTAGCCCCACGAGACAGGAATTTTAAAGCGCAAGTTGACGTATTCTGCAAATAAGGTATGAAACGACGTGGTAAATGCCAGATTCCGGCTAAGGCAATATCGCCTCGCCGCGATTCCCAATGGTCCTTCCGTGGCAATGTGAATGCGTTGAGGTTTGAACTCATCCAGCTGAGTTTTCAATTTTTTGTAACAGCCAAGCGCCAACCGGATGGAAGGATAAGTCGGACAGGGAATTGTCTTGAATTGATCGGGGGTAATGAGCTTGATCCGATGCCCCGACCGTTCCAAGGTTGCGCAGGTGTTTGATATGGTCGTCACAACGCCATTTATTTGTGGATGCCATGCATCGCTGATAAACGCAATTCTCAATGTCATAAAGTTCCCGGATGTTATCTGCCGATAGCTGCCAACCGTGCAGGTCTTTAGACTGAAACTATTAGATTTCTAGTCAAAAACGTAAGTTGCAAAATTTCAATGCTATAGCGTGAATATGACCGTTTAATGAAAATCGTGCCGGTAAAAAGCTTTTTGTGCTGGAACAAAGAGATGCCCTGATCTCGCGTGGCTGTTTGAAGGCAAGATTTGCCGAATGCACAAAAAGCACGGCCTCGATCCTCCCTGATTTTTCCGGAAAACATGGCTCATGCGGACCAGCCTGAGTGCAATGGCATGAAAAAGGCTATGAACAATGTCCTTACCGTGCTGGCTCTTTTTGGGCCGGGCGCACTGCGACTCGGTACAAGGCACCTGCGCCAATGACAACACCAGTGACATGCAGGCCCGGCGGTACCTGCACGTCACTCCCTGAGGTGCTATAAAGTCTTCAGAAACTCGATCAGATCCCAGCGCTCGTCATCGGTAAGATCGGTTCCATAATAATGCCCCGTGTTCAGGTTGCCGGGCAGGCTCGCATCGAATTTGAAGGCATGCTGGCCCGGTTTCGAACGAAAACCGACTGCTTGCGGATCAAACTCGTGGCTTCCTACATAGAACATTTTCCGACGTTCACTAGTACTACAGTTGTAGATTCTCTCGCTGCCTGCGCCGCCGGTAGTGGCAAGCACGGGCCACGGCTTGATGGCGTCTTCGCCATAATGACCAACCCACGGTGTGCACGGCCTTGGGCGGATGCCGCC
>Ga0208265_100362_pt1 | contig 16282 bp, 9 predicted proteins | sample LakWasMet44_HOW7_2_FD_183882 | JGI IMG/M metagenome (GOLD analysis project Ga0208265, IMG submission 183882) | Freshwater sediment methanotrophic microbial communities from Lake Washington under simulated oxygen tension - Sediment Metagenome... | ecosystem: Environmental > Aquatic > Freshwater >... | reverse complement strand
TTCTTCCTCTTCTTCTTCTTCCTCTTCTTCTTCTTCTTCTTTAGATAACTCAGGGTGTCGTATATTACGTTTACCTTCAAAAGATAATACTATTGCAGCTAACATACATAAAAATAATAATAAAGCTATAATTAAAACACCCATACCATAATCACCAAATAAACTTGGCCCTAATGCTTTAAGTTGACTTGTCTCCACTAATAATTTCGAAACATCGGTATATACATTAGCTTCTACTAATTTATCTAAATCACTTAAACTTATATAAACTAAGCTACTATAATCCATTACAAGATAGAATATAATTTCAATAAAAATTATTGCAAGAACTAAATGTTTATATGATAAAATTTCACTAAATCTTGATTTTTCATCTACATATTTCAAATCAAGCATCATAATAATAAATAAAAATAAAACAACTATAGCTCCTACATATACTACTAAAAATAAAATAGCAAAGTATTCAAAATTTAATACATATAAGAGAGCTGACCCTAAAATAAATACACTAATTAAAACTAAAATACTATGGATTGGATTAACCACACCAATAACCACAATAGACGCTCCTAAAATAGAACTACATAAAATTGCAAATAAAAGTGTACTTATCGAATCAAAATCAAAATCAAATGACATCTGTTCTTTTTTAATTTTATATTTATTTTATAAAATATGTAAATATTTAAATTGATGCTACAGCCTCAAACACACTATTTGTTGCTATTAATATTACAGAATATACTACAACACAACATAATGCTATAGGTAAAAACACTTTTCAACCTAATCTCATTAATTGATCATAACGATATCTTGGTAAGGATCCACGAACTAATACAAATAAAGCAACAAAAAGCATAGTTTTAATACTACTTGATATACAGTTTAAAATTACTGTAATTGCTACAGAATTTTCAAAATCACCAAACATCTGTCAACCTCCTAAAAAAAGAATTGCGGTTAATGTTGACATTAATAAAATATTACTATATTCTGCTAAAAAGAATAAAGCAAACCCCATTGCAGAATATTCTACATTATACCCTGATACGAGCTCTGCTTCTGCTTCAGGTAAATCAAAAGGATGTCTATTAGTTTCAGCTAAAATAGAAATAAAAAATAAAACAAATGACGGAAAAAGTGGACCAGCTAATCAAATATTTTGTTGAAATTCAACTACTTTATTTAAATTTAATGTTCCTATAACTATAACTATAGATAATATTACAGCACCAAAAGCAACTTCATATGAAATCATTTGCGCCGCTGAACGAAGTCCTCCTAAAAATGCGTATTTACTATTACTTGATCAACCAGCCATTATAATTGAATGTACACTTAAAGAGGATAATGCAAATATAAATAAAACCCCTAAATTTAAATCAACTAAAGCAGAACCTTCTGTAAAAGGTATTACAGATCAACTTGCAACAGCTAACCCAAATGCAAATACTGGTGCAAATAAAAAGATTTGTATATCTGCACTTTTTGGAATTATACTTTCTTTTAATAAAAGTTTTACTCCATCAGCAATAGGTTGTAATAACCCTAAAATTCCTACTGTATTCGGTCCTTTACGTCTTTGTAATGCAGCCAATACTTGACGTTCAAATAACGTAAAATATGCTACCCCTAAAAGTACAAATATTAATAAACTAATAAAAACTGCAACTTTTTCTATAAAAAACCACACTAATTCTAAATTTTCTGTAATAAAAGATCCTACTGTCATAAATGATTTTAACTTATAAAGCTTTTTAATTACGGATAATGGGAATCGAACCCATATTAGCTGCTTGGAAGGCAGACCATTTACCATTAATGGATATCCGTACTTTATAAAGAATAAACTTTTAAACTTAGAGAGAGCAGGATTCGAACCTGCGAAAGGAAAACCTAACAGATTTACAATCTACCGCTTTTGACCGCTCAGCCACCTCTCTATATTGAAACAAGAAATAATATTTTTAATTCATATTTTTTAATTTTACTTTATAAAAAAATATGAAACAAAAAAACAATAATTCACATATAAAAAAATTAATGCCTAATAATAAAAAATCTCTAATTAAACTTTCACCTCCAAAGAATTGATAAAAAGACACACTTGAAAATCCCAAAACAGAAAAACGAACTCAATTTCATATATATAATCTTTCTATTTGGAAAAAACATGTCAAATATATAAAACATTCTAAAAAGAAAGCCAATCAAAAATATATAAGAAAATTAATAATTGTTCAAAATTCTTCAAAAAAAACTCAAGCTAGCATTTTAAGATCTAATTGCACTTTGTATGAGAATTGGAGTTGTGTTGTTATTGTAAATCAATTTGAAAGAAATAAATCATTCTCAACAACTCATAAACAAAAAATCAAATAGATATACATAATAAAAATAATAAAAATAAAAATCGCATATATATTTTTTGATAAAATATTCAATAAAAAAATACAACTCACATAAATAAAATAAAAAAATACAAAAATTATCATATAAAATATAACAAAAACTAATTCAATATTAATAATATCATACGAATCTCTTATATAAATTTCATCAGTGATATCTTTAAAAAGATATAAAATTAAAATTTCAAGATAATTATAAAAAAGCCCTAAAATTAAAATAAAAAAGCCTAATACATAATACAACTTATAATATAAAGATGTGGCAAAACCTACAAATTTAATATAAAAAACACCTAAACTAAAAATAATAATAAGAAAAAAACATAGGATTATATTGAAATATTGATAAATCGCTAATATTTGTAATAGCATTTAATTTTATTGGGCGGTGTTGGACTTGAACCAACGACATTTTTGGTGTAAACAAAACGCTCTACCAACTGAGCTAACCACCCAGCCTATTAAAATACGTTTATTTTTATAAAAATAAACAATAATAAAATAGGTTAATTATAATAAGTATTCCCAATCTAAAGACATAATCTTTAGTTTAACGGTATTACACACACCTCTTTTTTCACTTACATAAAATAACAATAGAGTTCGAGAAGGGATCTTGTGAAGACTTTTTTCTATTAGGGGCAAAGCCTCACCTAATACGATATAAGACCTTTTATAAGAGGTTTTCTTTTTCTATTACTTGTTATATATTAAAATAATTAAAATTAACTTTAATAGATACTTTTAATTAACTACAATCAAAGATAGATTTTAGATTTTCATACTATATCTTAAAAAATATAAAATTAATTGTAATATAGTTAATTAAATTTAATTATATACTTTCCCTATATCTTAAAAAAAATATATTTAACTTTAATGGATTTTAAATCCAAATATATAGAACAAAATATATCATTTTTTTATATTTACATTCTGAAGGAGTCGAACCTTCGACCGATAGCTTAGAAGGCTACTGCTCTTCCAACTGAGCTAAGAATGCTTCTTAAAAAAAACTTATACAATAATATATATATTCCTATATATTAAAATATAAATTCTAAAATAATACAAGATCTGCTAAAAAATTGAGCAAAATAGGATTCGAACCTATAACATAGCCGTTATGAGCGGCCTATTCTACCATTGAATTATTTGCCCTTTAAACTTTTCCACATGACTATAACAGTTAAATTCTTCTAATAATCAATATAATCTATAAAATTATATCAACCACCCACAAACTAAATCTTTACATAAAAGTAAAGATATTAGAAAGTGAAAAGAATTAAGAAAGCGATCATAAGTGCAAAAAGTGCGATCGCTTCAGTTAAAGCAAATCCTAAAATTGCAAGACGGAATAACTCATCTTTTTCGTTAGGATTTCTTGATACAGCGAGAACTAAAGATCCGAAAATGTTTCCAATTCCTACCCCTGCTCCTGCTAAAGCTAAAGTTGCTAATCCTGCTCCAATTAATTTACCAGCTACTAACATTATTTTTATTTATAAAATAAGCTTTATTAACACTCACACCACAATGAGTTTCCTTACACAAAATGTTTCAACTAATAATACTACTATTATTTTTTTTAATAATATTAATTAATATCCAGCACCACTATAGAAAGCTTGAAGTGCTTTTAAAGAACATCTAAAAGCAAAAGTTACTTCCTCCGGTTTTGGATGGTATAAATAAACTGCACGCAATGTACGAGTATCTAAATAAATATATCGAGGTATATGTCAATGTACTCGGCGGAATCTTAATACAGTTCTACGTCGACGTGCATTTTTACGGCGTTTAGTGCGTATAAATAATAACGGTGATTTTAATTTCTTTGGTTTTTTAGTAAATCGATCTTTTACAATTCTAGGTTTTCGTATAAATCTTTTAATTCTATTTATAAGTAGTCTTGCACGTAAAACTTTAATCGATTCTATAACTTGTTTATATTGAGATTTTGATATTATGCTTTTTTTTAAAAGAAATTTACCTTTTGAAAAGTAATCACTAATCTCATATAATTCAACACATAAATTCTTAGCTAGTAATTTTCAATAAAAAATTATAGCTTCTAATTTAGCTAAATCATCGCCTAAAGATAACACACAAGCATTACCCTGCACACCTTTCTGAGTTTTTAATATTAAAGCATTTTCATAACTTGTTCGTTTTCTTTCATACTCATCAATTATATGAAGTATCACACGTAATAAAAGTTCTTTCTTTTCATAAACAGGTCTTATTAAGATTCATGAAAATTGACTTAAATAAGCACTTTCAACAAGTTTAAATTGTGCTTGTGAATAATATAAAAATTTATAAGCTTTAAAAATTCAATTAATAAAATTTAAAAAGCGACGCATGTAAAGAATTCTGCTATCTTTAAGTCTACGTTTTCGTCTACGTATTAATCTTGCTGATTTAATAGGTCTTTTAATAATAATTTTATAAGTTTTACCTCTAAATTTTCTTATAAGAGCTTTTCTTAAAAAACGTACACGTCAACGCATTTCTTGCCCTAAACGATATTGTTTACGTTTTTTAAACTCTAAAAGTATTCTTGATAATTTAACTTTAAATTCAAATCATAAATTTGTTAATTTTCTTCTAATAATTTGTGTTAAAGAAAGAAATCAGAAATGTTTTTTAATTTCAAATTTCTGTATCTCCTCTAAACGCGCCTGTACTGTACGTATAGTTCGTGTATTACGTGGTTCATGTTCACCATAAGATCAATCTAATACAGTAGGAATCTTAAATAATAATTGTTCTCATTTTTCTTCACTAACCTCTGTTAAATCTTTCATAACTTTCACATTTTTTTGTAATTCTAATACAGTTTTATCTATATCAAAATAAGTTGTTGTTGTTTGAGGATAGAATAAATCTACAGGGATATTATCCTTATAGAATGTACGACTTACTTTAGGGTAAGGTCGATATAGATTTTTATCATTTGCTTTTTTTTCTTCCTTTTCTATATTTTTTGAATTCTTTGATTCTTCTTTTTTCCCTAAAGGACGTAATCGAGATTCTTTAACTCATTTATTAAAATTTGTTCTAATTTTATTATCTTTTAATATATCTTCATTTATTTCTACAGCATCAAAGTTACGAATAAGAGTTCTTTCTGTTCATCTTAAACTTTCTTCAAACTTAGTATAAAATCTAAAAAACGTTGGTAATTTTGATACAAATATACGGAAAACATAACGGCGTTTTGTTAATAATGCTAAATTTTTTTTCTTAAAAACATGATTACGTCTTATTCTTCAAAGTTTTTTACGTAATTTTTTACGCTCGCGTTGTTTTCAATAATATGTTCCAACAAGACGTCATCCTATACGTTCTTCTAAAGTCTCTAAAAAAAGATCTCAATATGTTTTTTGAAAAGTGATAATATCTCCAGGTAAAACTCTTGTTGATGGCGCATACTCTTGACCTTTATTTATACGTACACCAAAATAATAAATAAATTGTCGACAAGCATATATTGTAGGTAAAAATCTTAATCTATATAAAAATATATCTGCCCGTGCTTCAATACCTGATATAAATACACGGCTACGATTTCGAACACCTCCAGCGAAACTTTTAAAAAAATTTCTAAATACTTCTTCTTTTTCTTTACCATAAAAAGCACGTAGTTGTTGTTTTGAATAAAACGCTGTTTTAAATTTTCGTTTTAATGGTCGACGTCTTTTCATAAACGGACGTATATAACGTCGCGCAACAGTTCATTTCATATTATTAAAAACAAGAACAATACGTTTAAAAATACCTCTTCGTACAAGTTTACGCCCCCTTATATTAAAAAATCGACGTAATCTTGAATTTTTATATGGTCATATTTTACTTTTAGCTTGAAAAGCTACTTTATAGCGTGGTCTATAAAAATCTCTTAATATTATTGCCATTATTTCCCTTCTTTTTTACCTTTTTTTAATCTTAAAATTTCTTTATAATAATGAATACCTTTACCTTTATATACATCAGGTTTACGTAAATTACGAATTTCTTTTGCTATTTGTTGAACTCTCTCTTTTTCAGAACCTTTTATTAAAAGATAAGCCCCTTTAGCTTTTGATACCATAATAGTAGCATCCGATGGAATATCGTAATACACTTCATGACTATATCCTATTTTTAATAAAATTCGATGTTCTTTTAATATTGCTTTAAAACCAACCCCAACTAAACGTAAGCGTTGTCGATATCCTTTAGATACTCCTACAATTAAACGTTTTAACATGATTAAATAGAAACGTTCAATATTTTCTAAATTCGAAGCAGTTCATATATATAATATGTTATCTTTTTCTGCTAAAAAGAAATTTGACCGTTTTTTTACTAATACACCTAAAGGTCCAGATACTTTAACAAAATCAGAACCTCAACTTAAATTTACTTTTTGTGGTAGATTTAAACTTAACATTTAATATTAAAATATTCCACAAAGTACTTCACCTCCAAGATTTAACAGTCTCGCTTCACGATCTGTCATAACTCCATGTGGAGTTGATATTACAAAAATTCCTGTACTTGTACGCGGTTTTCATAAAGCTTTAGTTGATAAGAAAATTCGACGTCCTGGTTTAGATATTCGGAAAATACCATCTATGGTTCTTCCGCCCCCTTTTTGACTTGTTTTAAATTTTACTACAGTTCTAGTTTTTCCAGTTATAGGTGAAGAAATATCCAACACCCCTCCTATATAACCTTCTTCATATAAAATATTTAATACATCATAACATGTACGTGGCATATGTGGATGTAATTCTACTGAAGGCAATCCTGCCAATTGACCGTTTTTTATTCTTGCAATCATATCACCTAAATAATCTCGCATTATTGTTAGTTTATATTTTTAATTTTAGTATACTTATATACAGCGCTGAATTATCAACTGCTGTTTCGGAACCCTATTAAGTTCCCCTGTCATAAATATTTACGAAACATAAGTCGCGATAATCCTAATTTACGATAAACTGCACGAGGTCTATTAGTTAAAACACAACGATTTCTTATACGAGAAATTGAAGAATCTCTCGGTAATTCTAGAAACTTAATATATAAACTTCGTTTAAAATTTTTCGGTAAACTGGTATCGTGAAATAACGCTTTATAAAATAAGCGTCTTTTCTCGAAAAAGGCAAATAAAACACGTCTACGTTTATCTTTTAACAATAGATGTTTCATCTAATTTTTAATTTGGACCCAGCCGGATTTGAACCGGCAACTTAATGCTTGCAAAGCATTCGCTCTACCAATTGCGCTATGGGCCCTTATACTTGTATTTTATCACTTAATTTCAATCTTAAATAGGCAAGGAGCAGAATCGAACTGCTTTAAAAAGATTTGCAATCTATCACATTAACCATTTATGTTACCCTGCCTCTAAATTTTAATTTAAAATATACACTTTAACTTTCTCTTTGGACCCAGGAAGAGTTGAACTTCCGACCTCACGCTTATCAAGCGAGCGCTCTAACCAACTGAGCTATGAGTCCATACTGTTTTCTTTATTATATATTAATTTATTGAGTAATTATAGTTTTTAATGCTTCCATCTCTAAATCAATTAATGCTTTGTTTACAACAAAAGAATATAATACTAAAATTAAGAAAAGAATTATAATTAATCATTGTCTTTCTTCAGCATAACGTCCTTTATTCATTGTTAAACTTATATTAGATGTTGAGACTATCACATTTTCTTTCTCTATATCTTCAAAAAATATTATTTTAATTATACGTAAATAATAGAAAAAACTTGCTACTGTAAAAAATAATAAAAGATAATTTGTATAGAACTGAGAATCTTCCATAAGCGCTATAAGAATATCTAATTTTACAAAAAATCCCCCTAATGGTGGAATACCACTCATAGAAAATACTACTACAGCAAATGCAATTGCAAGTTCACGATTTAAAATACGTAAATTTGCAAAATGTGCTATATTATTATTTCGAACACCCATCTGTAATAATACAAATCACATTAAGAATGATGTAATAATATATACAGGAAGATAATGAAATAATGCACTTATTCCATTAAAACTTGAAATACTTAAAGCAACTAACATAAACCCTACATGTCCCATAGAACTATATACAAAAAAACGTTTAATTCCTTTTTCTGTAAATGCTCCAATCATCCCAAATAAAACACTTAAAACCCCACAAATAATAAATAATGGTGCAATAATTATTTTATAACTACTAAAGAAAATTGCAAACATCTTAAGGAAAGCAAAGAAAATAAGACCTTTTGAAAAAATTGAAAGAAATGTTACACTAGCTACTGGAATTCTTCCGTAAATTGCGGGTGCTCAGAATTGAAATGGTGCTGCTGTTAATTTAAATAAAAAGTTTGTTAATAATAATAATAAACTTAAAACTGTTACTGTAGAATAATTATATTGTAATGTCATTAACGCTTCTAAATCTCATTTTGCAAAATTTACACTTTCTTCTTGTAAAAGTCTAATTGCATTAGTTTCAAGATTATTAAACCCATGATGCATGAGTCTATTTGTATTAGATCATCTAAAACATTCCATTGAATCATATAATTCTCCTAAAGGATACATATTGATAGTATCAATAGGATGTCACTTAGCTCATCTATGAAAAGTTTTTACCTGACCCTCAAATGAAAATTCTCTTAATACATGAATATTTTTATGAAATAATTCAAAATCTCAAAGAGAATTTTGAAAAAACACATTTCACATAGCTTGAAAATCTACTCCAAATTTCATTATAAGAGTTTGGTCTAAGTATCCTGCGCGCTCCTCATCATTAAAATGTACTAAGATTTTCTGTATTGGCTCGAATAATTCATTAAATGTTTCACGACCAAATAATGTGAGATACTCTAATTTATTCATTCATACGTATTCGCTAAGATAACGTCATAAAACCGAATGGTAAGGCATAAGATGAAACTCAGACATACCCATAAAAATCTTATGTTTTTTTAAATCAAATAAAGGCTCTTCTGGATTTGACACTTCAAAAGGTATTTTATGTGATAATGCTCTTATAAAAACATCTTGATTCATAAAATCTAAAGTGTACAATCCAAACCGCACATTAAACAACTGAATCATGTCATCGAACATCTTGTAGTAATTTGGTTTATTAGATTCATCTAAATCTACCAATATACGTAAATCCTGAGGATTATTTATTTCAGTTTCTGAATAATTTCATAAAAGCCCGGCTAATTCGTTATAAGCAAAAGTACCTCAAGTTTTATAAATTAAAGCAGTACTTAAAATTAATAATACGCTAGGAATGCTTCCAATAATAAAATATTGTACACCACCATAAGTGCTAAATTTACTTTTACGATCATAAGCAGCAAATGCATAAGATCCTAAAGTAATAATTTCAATTGCAAGTACAAATTCTATTAAAGTATTTACTGAAATTACAAGAATAGCCGCTATATAAAAAAAAAATAAAAGAATAGGATATTCTAACTCATAACTTGTAGCAATAAAGAAACGTTCAGCAATTCCATAAAAGAAAATAGCAAAAAGTAATGTCACACCAATAAAGAAACAATCATGAAAAATAGTTCCAAAATATGGAGATCATAATTCTAGTGTAGAAATTCAACCCATTTTATCGGCTATTGTAAAAGTAAAAGTTAATGCTATAAGTACTAAATAAATTGCTGAAATTTTATTAAGAAACTTAGTAAAAGATCCAGTTTTTTTAAAGAAAAATCCTAAAAAAAGAATAAAAGTAGCAAGAAATACCACTTGGATTGCACCTAAATTTATCATAAAAAAATCAAAAACAACACTTTTTATATTAGAAACATATTCAGGTATTTTTGATGGCACTTCTACTCGCAATTCAGCAGTAGAATTGCGCATACCAGGCTCACGGAAGAAAGCTGCTCACATAGCATCGTAAGGTTCACGTAACCCGGTTCATAAAGCCCCGAATCTTAAAGTACTTGTAATTATTTTATTTTCTAAGAACCCCATAAAACTTAATCCAGGAATAAAATAACCAAAATAAGATACAGTTACAAAAATACCCATTTCAATAAAAGGACTTTCTACAATTTCTTGTCCAATTCAACCTAAACTTACAGAATCTCCAAAGAAATATCAAAATAATCAAATATTTAGTGGTTTAAAAAAAGTACTTCTAAATACAGAAGTATCTACAACTGGAAGAAATGCTAAAATTACAATAGCTAAAAACATTAATACAACCCCTCCTAATTTATCAGGTACAGTACGTAAGATAGCATAGAATGGTAAGAAATATCATTCTGGTACGATATGTGCTGGAGTAACTAATGGATTTGCTTCGATATAATTATCTGGATGTCCCATATAATTAGGAGCATAAATTACAAAAAAAGAGAAAATTAAAACAAATACACAGAATCCAAATAAATCTTTTACATAAAAATAAGGGTAAAAAGGAATTCTATCATAAATAGAAGATACTCCTAATGGATTATTTGACCCAGGTTGGTGTAATAATATTAAATGAAGTAAAGCTAAGCCTGCAATAACAAAAGGAAGAAGGTAATGAAGACTAAAAAATCTGTTAAGAGTAGGATTATCTACAGAGAAACCTCCTCATAAAAGTTGCACAATTGAAGTCCCTACTTCAGGAATAGCTGAAAATAAATTAGTAATAACTGTTGCTCCTCAAAAACTCATTTGACCTCAAGGTAACACATACCCCATAAATGCAGTAGCCATCATAGCAACAAAAATTACGACTCCACTATATCATAAGTTTGCTCTTGGTTGAAAATATGATCCATAATATAATCCACGGAACATATGGGTATATACAACAATAAAAAACATAGAAGCTCCGTTTGCATGGATATATCTTAAAACTCAACCCCCTACAACATCACGCATAATATGTTCAACACTATTAAACGCAATATGTACTTCCGCAGCGTAATGCATTGCTAATAAAACTCCAGAAACTATCTGAACCCCTAAAGCAATACCAGCTAAAGATCCAAATCCTCATAAATAAGTTAAATTTAACGGTGTTGGATAAGTATCAATATGATTACTTACAGTAGCACCTAAAGGGTTTGTTAATATCATTTTGTAGAAAGCCATTTTAAACTAGTTAGCGAGGGGGGGTTTTGAACCCCCGACATATGGATTATGATTCCACCGTTCTACCACTGAACTACCTCGCTATTTTTTTAAATATATCCTTAAACATTTAAATATTATTGAGAAGAATGGGATTCGAACCCATGGTACCTTTTACAGTACTCTGGCTTAGCAAGCCAGCGCCTTCAACCACTCGACCATCCTCCCGATTAAAAAAATATATAATTTAATTAAAAAAAAAACAATTTAAATCAAAATTAAAGTCAAACATAAAATAATATTAAAGCTAAGATTAAAAGGAGATCTAAGGGTAAGAAAGATATAAAGAAAGGTCAGAAACCAAATCCAAAAAGAACAAGTGAAAGTGCCCCTAAAAGCACAAATAATTGATGATATGTAAATCCTAATGGTTGTACAGTTAATTTATTTGTATATTGTGATATTTGTGTAGCTAATCCTTGTGGACCTAAAAATTCTAAAATACCACGATCAATATTTTGATAAGTATCTCTATATGAAATATTTAAAATATTTTGTGAAATTCACTCATTATATACTTTATCAAAGAATCATTTACGGTTTAAAAAAGTATATAATAATCTTCCAGTTTTAGTATTTTTTAATTCAAATAAGAATTTAAAAAATTTTAAATAATGTGCTATAGCTAAACCTACCCCAGAAAAACTAAATACTAAAGGAATTAATTTAATTTCAGTATCTAAAAATTCTGCTTCTAAAATATATTCTTTACTAGGCAATGTAGTTAAAGCATTACCTCAGAAATCAGTCCCTACCCCTACAAACATATCTCGACTTAAATATCCTATAAAAATACTTCCAAAAGATAATAAAAATAAAGGTATTGTCATTGGAAGTGGGGATTCATGAGAATGTTCATAAAAATAACGAACACCATTAGGTGCGCGTAAAAAGGTTAAAGCTAATAATCGCATAGAATAATAGGCTGTAAAAAAAGCTGCAAGTACCCCTAAAGTATATACAAAACGACCTTCAACAGTAAAACTTCCATAAGCTACCTCTAAAATTAAATCTTTTGAATAAAATCCAGTTAAAAATGGAAATCCCATTAAAGCCATTGAACCTATTACCATAGCTGAATAAGTAAATGGTAAAATTTTTATTAAACCTCCCATTTTTCGCATATCTTGTTCATCACCCATTGCATGAATCACAGAACCTGCCCCTAAGAAAAGGAGTGCTTTAAAAAATGCATGGTTAGATAAATGGAAAACACTTACTGAATAACTTGATAAACCTGCAGCAAAAACCATGTAACCTAACTGACTACAAGTTGAATATGCAATTACACGTTTTAAATCATTTTGTAAAAGTCCTGTTGTTGCAGCTAAAAAGGCAGTCATACCCCCAATAATAGTAATAATAATAGAAACACTCGGAGCATACTCTAAGATAATTGAACATCTACAAAGTAAAAATACCCCAGCAGTTACCATGGTTGCCGCATGAATTAATGCAGATACTGGTGTAGGTCCTTCCATAGCATCAGGTAATCATGTATGTAAACCTACTTGTGCAGATTTACCTACAGCACCAATAAATAAAAAGAATCCTATAAAATCTAATACATTTATTGGAAGACTTATAAAAGGTAATTCATAAGTATTAATTAATGGTGTTAATGAAAAAACAACAGCATAATCTAAACTTTGGAAATATGAATAAATTGTAAAGATAGCTAACGCTAATCCAAAATCTCCAATTCTATTTACAATCATCGCTTTTAAAGCTGCTTTATTCGCTTGAATACGCCCATATCAAAAATTAATAAGTAAATAAGAACAAAGTCCAACACCTTCTCATCCAACAAACATTTGAATGAAATTATCGGCTGTCACTAAAATTAACATAAATCCTGTAAAGAAAGAAAGATATGCCATAAATCTAGGTAAATGTGGATCTTCTCCCATATATTCTGTTGAATATAAATGTACTAAACTTGATATAGATGTTACTACAATTAACATAACAACAGTTAAAGTATCAAATAAGAAACCTCAAGTTAATTGATAAGTTTCTGTTACAAATCATGGACTAAGTTTAATTAAACAAGGACTTTTTAATAAAGCTACTTCATAAAAAGCAAAACATGATAGTAGAAATGTACTTATTATCGATAAAGTACTTAAAATTGCCGCTCCACGACCTCCAATTCAACGCCCTGCTAAACCTGAAACAATACTACTAAGAAAAGGTAAACTAATTAAAGTTAAATACATTTTATTTGTTTTAATTCTTTTATATTTTTAATACCTAAAATTACCCTCTTAAATTAATAAAATTTTTATCATAATATCTATAGTTTAATTTGCTATAGTTCAAATTATATATTTTAATTAAATACATAAACTTTGTTTAAATTCGACTCTTGGGCGAATAGTCGGGTTTGAACCAACAACTCCTGAAATCACAATTCAGTGTTCTACCAATTGAACTATATTCGCCTTAATTTATAATAATATTTAAATTAAAAAAAATCATTTATTACAAAACATCTGAATTTTAATAAAACTTTATCTTTTTATACTAAATTAACGTTTAACTGCAAGACCCATCACAACTCTACGTGGAGTTTTTCCATTTGAATGAGTACGTTGCCCTCTTACTGGTAATCTATTTTTATGCCGAAGACCTCTAATACATCCACAATCTATATATCGTTGAACATAACCTTTAACTAATTCTCTTAAGTTAGTTTCTAAACGATAATCACTTTTAAGTTTCGCAGTTAATTCTAACTGTTCAACTTCACTTAATTGATCTAGTCTCATATTTGGTGCAAATCCTAATTCTTTACAAACTTTTTTCGCAAAAGGTAACCCTATTCCAAATAAAATAGGAAGTGCGTATATTACTTTTTTTTTAGTTAAAGCTATATTAACCCCATGTACAACGATCATTCTTTTATAAATTATAAAATAATAGACAAAGTGGGATTCGAACCCACGGTACTCTAAGAGCACACTAGATTTCAAGACTAGCGCCTTCGACCACTCGACCATTTGTCTTTGTTAAACTCCTCACATAATATAAATTTAAATAATTATTTTATTTAATAACAATAAATTTTAAGCTTTAACTACAGCTAAAATACTTGCTTGGTAAATTTCTGGATCATCAAATCCTTTAACAGTTTTTGATCCAAAGTTTTGGAATGCTCAAATCCCTATAGGCATAAATCCATGATTTACCCCACAAAGTTCGCTACATTGCCCATAATAACGCCCTGCATAACGGATTAATACAGAAGTTTGATTTAATCGTCCTGGACAAGCATCTAATTTTACCCCTAAAGATGGAATAGCTCAGCTATGAAGAACATCACTAGAAGTAATAATAAATCTTACTGAACGATTTGCAGGTACTTGTAAAAGATTATCTACAGCAAGTAATCGGTATTCTTGACGTTTAATTTTACGTAATCTTTCAACTAATTCATCATCACCTAACATATAACTATCAAAATTTGAAACTCCTGTTGCTGTAATTGCAAAATCTTCCCCTAAAGTTTCATTATAAAGCGCTGCAATTACTCCTACATCTAAAGTTTCATAAGATCAATATCATTGATGCCCAATAACTTTAGCTGTAAAAAAAGGTTCTACAATTTCATCCACTGAATAAAGTAATGAAAAAGATGGAATTGCTATAAGTATAAGAATTAATGCAGGAATTATAGTTCAGATAATTTCAATAACAGATGCATGTGTTAATTTAACTGCAGGTTTTTCGCTATTTTCCGCAAATTTAATATTTGAAAAATCACGTAAACATACAGCTAATACATATAAAACAAATCCAAAAATAAATGATAAAAATACCATAAGATCATCATGGAATGCCACAATCCCATCAAAAATAGGTGCTCCTGATTTTTGGAATCCGAATTGATAATTTTCTTTTGATGCCCCAATAATATTAAAATTTACAGGACCTAAAGCAGCTAAAGCACCTGTATATTTATGTGCTTCTCCTTTATTTTCTGCTGTAAAAAAAGATATTCATACTGCAGCAAAGAAGAAAATAAGTGCATAGAAAGAAATATTACTTCCTAAAGATGCTACTTTATTTCACCCTAAATATACATCAGGATAATCTGGAATTCTACGAGGCATTCCAGCAAGTCCTAAGAAGTGCATTGGGAAGAAAGTTAAATTCACCCCAATAAATGTTAATCAGAAATGAATTTTACCTGCTATTTTTGGAATATTAATTCCTACTATTTTTGGGAATCAATAATAGAATCCAGCAAAAATTGCAAAAACAGCTCCCATAGATAAAACATAATGAAAGTGCGCAACTACATAATAAGTATCATGAAGAGCAATATCTAACCCCCCATTAGCTAAAGCTACTCCAGTTAATCCTCCTACAGTAAATAAAAAGATAAATCCAATAGCGAATAAATTAGCTGGGTGTTCTAAGTTTAAAGATCCCCCTCAAAGTGTTGCAAGTCAACTAAAAATTTTAATTCCAGTTGGAACCGCAATAATCATTGTTGCTGCTGTAAAATAAGCACGAGTATCTACATCTAAACCTACAGTATACATATGGTGAGCTCATACAATAAATCCTAAAATCCCAATAGATACCATAGCATAAACCATCCCTAAATAACCAAATACTGGTTTTTTAGCTCCTGATGAAATAATATGACTAATAATACCAAATCCTGGGAGAATTAAAATATATACT
>Ga0208265_100352_pt1 | contig 16614 bp, 12 predicted proteins | sample LakWasMet44_HOW7_2_FD_183882 | JGI IMG/M metagenome (GOLD analysis project Ga0208265, IMG submission 183882) | Freshwater sediment methanotrophic microbial communities from Lake Washington under simulated oxygen tension - Sediment Metagenome... | ecosystem: Environmental > Aquatic > Freshwater >... | reverse complement strand
GCGTTGCATTTTGACTTCTATTGCAGGCTCGTAACCAATCATGTCCTGTTGGGATTTGCGTTGTCGATGGCGTGTTATTATCCGCTAATTCACTTTCATTTAGGGAAGTTGTTTTTGACGAAATCCTTATTCAATCCCCTTTTTTGAACGGGGCAGTGAATAATCGCCCTGAGGTTGGACTGTCTCCTTGAGGGCGGCGAGGATCTCCTGGCATTGTGAAGCAATCAACCTTTTTTTCCCAAGGGAGAGTTCCGCCGACTTGATATTCGTATTCAGCCGGGAAAGCCTTAAAACCTCCCGGGTCAAATCCATAAATCGACCATATGCGGCCTCTGCAGCCTTCAGGTCTTCATCACCGCTGAGTCCTTCAAGGCGATCAAGAGACCCAAGAGCCTTCCTGGCCAATTCGTCATAAAATTGAATGCGTTGCTCGATCTGATCCATCGCTTGATCGTCCGCCTCTTCAATATGCGGTTTGTGAAGAGCGAAGACGTTCAGGCTGGCCGTGAGCGCTTCATACGAGTGCATGACGGCATCGTTACACTGGCTGCGGTGTGTGTATCGTTGGATGAGGCGGTTCAAGCTCTCTTCAAAACGCTGCATTTCTTCAGCGCATTGCGTCGCGGAGATCTTTTGCGCCTTGAAGTTAGTGTGTTGAGTTGCAAGATCCAGAATCGTTTCGTCTAATTTCTTATAGTGCGACCAGCAAGCATTGAACTCATTGATCATCCCCGTCTCGCGCGGGAGTTTCTCCTGATGAATGATGGATTCGATTTGCTTCCGACTGCTTTCTACGCGATCGGCAGCCTGGCGAGCTTGAGCGGCGAAGTCTTTCGATGCCTGACCGTTAATGGCCAGTACGGCGTTCTTCTCGGCCTCAACGGCTTCGAGAAGATGAATCTTCATCGTTGATAACAAATTAACCTTCATAAACTGCGTCTCGAATGGATTAGCCCCCTCTCGATAAACAAAGACAAAGAGGGTGAATGCCGCCAAGACCGCAAAAGCCAGTATCCAGGGCAAGAAATCATATAATCTTCTCTTCGTTTTTTGTTCCATACTCCAGCCTCTCGTTTTCGTTTAAGTTCGCTTCTACTGCATGGCGTTCAATGCCAGATTTAAGGTCAGGACGTTAATCCTGGGCTCTCCTAAAAAGCCCCATTGCCGGCCCTCGGTATGCATCCGCACCATTTCTTGAAGCTTCTTCGGATCGATATGGCGCGCATTGGCGATACGTTTGATTTGGAATTCCGCGGCTGCCGGACTGATATGTGGGTCCAATCCGCTGCCGGAAGCGGTGACCAGATCGACCGGAACCGGGGCTTTATTTTCAGGGTCGGCCGCCTGCAAAGCCTCGATCCGGTGTTTCACTGCATCCGCCAGCGCGGGATTAGTCGGGCCTAAATTGGAGCCGCTGGATGCTCCCGCGTTATAGGGATAGGGTGCGGTAGCCGAAGGCCGGCCCCAAAAGTAGCTATTGTCGCTGAACGGCTGCCCGATCAACGCCGACCCCACCGCTTTATCTTGCTTATCCCTCAGGATGCTGCCGTTGGCCTGATTGGGGAAAAGCACATGTGCAAGCCCCGTCACCAGAGCCGGATACATAACACCGGTCAGCAAGGTCCAGATCAGTAACATCATAACCGCCGGTTTGATAAGTTTAATCATATCTAACACCATATTAGAGTGAGTAGGACGGATAAGCGGAGTGCATCCACCTTTGGCCCTTACACAAGGCCCAGCCCGATCAGAAGCAAATCGATCGCCTTGATGCCGATAAACGGCACGATCAGTCCGCCGACGCCATAGATCAGCAAATTGTTTTGCAGCAGTTGTTCCGCGCCGACCGGCTTGTAGCGGATGCCTTTCAACGCCAGCGGAATCAGCGCGATGATGATCAATGCATTGAAAATCACCGCCGACAGGATCGCGCTGTCCGGCGTCGCGAGCTGCATCACGTTCAATACATTCAGTGCCGGATAGGTCGTTGCAAACGCGGCCGGAATGATCGCGAAATATTTCGCCACGTCGTTCGCAATGCTGAAGGTGGTCAAGGCGCCGCGCGTCATCAGCATCTGCTTGCCGGTTTCGACGATCTCGATCAGTTTGGTCGGATTCGAATCCAGATCGACCATGTTGCCGGCTTCCTTGGCGGCCTGGGTGCCGCTGTTCATCGCCACCGCGACGTCGGCCTGGGCCAGCGCGGGCGCATCGTTGGTGCCGTCGCCGGTCATCGCGACCAGGCGGCCGTCAGCCTGATGCTCGCGGATCAGCTTGAGCTTGGCTTCCGGGGTCGCTTCGGCGAGAAAATCGTCCACGCCCGCCTCGGCGGCGATCGCGGCGGCGGTCAGGCGGTTGTCGCCGGTGATCATGATCGTTTTGATGCCCATCTGGCGCAGTTCCGCGAAGCGCTCCTTGATGCCGCCCTTGACGATGTCTTTCAGTTCGATCACACCCAGCGCATGCGCGCCTTCCGCGACGACCAGCGGGGTGCTACCGCGGCGCGCGACATCGTTGACCAGCGTTTGAATCTCCTGCGGAAACTTGCCGCCCTGTTCTTCGACGTAGGCGCGGATCGAGTCAGCCGCGCCTTTACGGATCTGCCGGCCTTCCATATTGACGCCGCTCATCCGCGTCTGCGCGCTGAAATGTACGAAAGTGGCGCCCAAAGAATGCACGTCGCGCTCGCGAAAGCCGAATTTTTGTTTCGCCAGGATCACGATACTGCGCCCTTCCGGCGTTTCGTCGGCCAATGAGGCCAGTTGCGCGGCATCGGCCAAGTTCTTTTCGATGACGCCTTTGACCGGAATGAAGGCCGAGGCCTGGCGGTTGCCCAAGGTGATCGTGCCGGTCTTGTCGAGCAGCAACACGTCGACGTCGCCGGCGGCCTCGACGGCCCGACCGGAGGTCGCAATCACGTTCTTCTGCATCATTCGGCCGATGCCGGCGACGCCGATCGCCGACAACAGGCCGCCGATCGTGGTCGGGATCAGGCACACCAGCAGCGCGACCAGCACCGTGATCGAGATCGGCTTGCCGGAACCGGCGCTTTCGACGCTGTACAGCGAGAACGGCAGCAGGGTCACGGTCGCGAGCAGGAATACCAGCGTCAATGCGACCAAAAGGATCGTCAGGGCGATTTCATTCGGGGTTTTCTGGCGCTTGGCGCTTTCGACCATTGCAATCATCCGGTCCAGAAAAGTTTCGCCCGGATTGACCGTAATTCTGACCACCAGCCAGTCCGACAGCACCCGCGTGCCGCCGGTGACCGAACTGAAGTCGCCGCCGGACTCGCGGATCACCGGCGCGCTTTCGCCGGTAATTGCGCTTTCATCGACCGAGGCGACGCCTTCGATCACGTCGCCGTCGCCGGGAATGAAATCGCCGGCCTCGACCAGCACAACATCGCCGCGTCGCAGCGTCGAGCCGGCGATCTTGCTGTAGTTCGAACCGTAGCGCGGTTCGTCGAGTTTTTTCGCCGCGATGTCGCGCTTGGCGCTGCGCAGGAAAGCCGCCTGCGCCTTGCTGCGGCCTTCGGCGACCGCTTCGGCGAAGTTGGCGAACAACACCGTGAACCATAGCCATAAAGCGACCGCCAAGGTGAAACCCGGTTCGGCTTCGCCTTGCCCTCTGAGTGATTGAATCCATAAAAAAGTCGTCAGCAGACTGCCGATGTAAACGACGAACATCACCGGATTTTTCGCCTGCTGCCGGGGCGATAATTTGCGGAAGGCATCGAGCAGCGCTTCCTGTAAAATTTGCCGGTCGAATAACGCGGTGGAAACCGATTTTTTACGCATAAAATTCTCCAATCCAGCCTACGGTTCTTTTGCCATTTGCAGATGTTCGACGATCGGCCCCAACGCCAACGCGGGAACAAAGGTCAGCGCGCCCACCATCAGCACGGTGCCGATCAACAACGCCACGAACAGCGGCGTGTGCGTCGGCAAGGTGCCGGGGCTGACCGGCACGATCTTCTTCGCGGCCAGGGAGCCCGCGATCGCCAACACCGGCACGATCAGCCAATAACGCGCAAACAGCATCGCCAGACCGAGCATCAGATTGTAAAAAGGCGTATTCGCGGACAGTCCGCCGAATGCGCTGCCGTTGTTGTTGCCGGCCGACGAAAACGCATAGAGCGCTTCACTGAAACCGTGCGCGCCGGGGTTGAATAGCGAACTTTTACCGGCATCGATCATTACCGCGGCGGCCGTGCCGCCCAACACCATCAGCGGCGGAATCAGGATCGCGACGGCGGCCATTTTCATCTCAAAAATCTCTATCTTCTTGCCGAGATACTCCGGCGTGCGGCCGATCATCAACCCGGCCACGAACACCGCCACGATCGCAAACACGATCATCCCGTACAGGCCGGAGCCGACGCCGCCGAAAATCACTTCGCCAAGCTGCATCAGCCACATCGGCATCATGCCGCCAAGCGGCGTAAAGGAGTCATGCATCGCATTGACCGAACCGTTCGATGCCGCAGTCGTCGCGACCGCCCACAGCGCCGAATTCACGATGCCGAAACGGGTTTCCTTGCCTTCCATATTGCCGCCTGCTTGGGTGTTCGACGGGTTTTGATCCGAGCCGAGAGTTGTCAAGATTGGATTGCCGTGCTGTTCGGCGGTGACGGTCACGAAGACCAGCGTAACAAAAACGATCGTCATCGCCGCCAGAATCGCCCAGCCTTGCCGGACATCGCCGACCATCATGCCGAAGGTGTAGCAGAGCGCGGCCGGAATTAGCAAAATTGCTAGCATTTCAAGGAAATTAGACAGGGGCGTCGGATTCTCGAAGGGGTGCGCCGAGTTCACGTTGAAAAAGCCGCCTCCGTTGGTGCCAAGCTGTTTGATAGCGACTTGCGAAGCCGCAGGACCCAGCGCCAGGGTTTGTTCATGCACGGCGATTTTTTCAAGCACCGGCTTGCCTTCGGCGTCTTTGAGAGGCTGTCCGTCGTCACCGAGCTTAGACTGCTCGTAGCGGGCCGCCTCGGTCAACGCGACGCTTTGATAGGGCTTGAAGGTCTGTACGACGCCTTGCCCGGCCAAAATCAATGCCAAGAGCAGCGACAGCGGCATCAAGATATAGAGCGTGCCGCGGGTCAGATCGATCCAGAAATTGCCGATCGTCTCCTGATTGCGCCGGATGAAACCGCGAATCAGCGCGACCAACACCGCCATGCCAGTTGCCGCCGAGACGAAGTTTTGCACGGTCAGTCCGAGCATCTGGGTCAGGTAACTCATCGTCGTTTCGCCGCCGTAGCCCTGCCAGTTGGTATTGGTTGCAAAACTGACCGCGGTGTTGAACGCCGAATCCGGGCTGACGGCCGGTAAATGCTGAGGATTGAACGGCAAATAAGCTTGCAGTCTTTGTAAGGCAAACACGGCAAAGAAACCCAATAGATTGAAAACCAGCAGGGCGGCAGCATATTCGGTCCAGCGCATTTCCTGTTTCGGATTGACGCCGCTGAGACGGTAGATCAGTCTTTCAACCGGGATAAGCCAGCGCATTGGCCTGATCGGCTTGTCCAGATAAATGCGGGCCATGTACCCGCCGAGCGGTTTCGCCAATGCCAGCAAAGCGGCGAGATAAACCGCGATTTGTAAAAAAACATTGCTTGTCATCAGAATTTCTCCGGAAAAAACAATGCAAAAGCAAGGTAAATGAAAATCACCAATGCGATGCCCGCGCTCAGGAGATAAAGCCCGCTCATGACGAACTCCTTAATTTTTCGAAGGCGTAGACCAAAGCGCCGGTCAGCAGGAAAAACCCTGCGCAAAGAAAGATAAATGCGATGTCCATACAAGTTCTCTTAAGATTCAGTACGGTTTGCAAAGCTACGGGGCCTCATCGGTGTCCGTAGGTTCCTCTTAACCTCTCAGTGTCGGGATGCAACAGAAAACAGTGATTCCCGGCTCGATCGGTTTGATTGCGGAATAGATTACGCATTCAAAAATAAAAAAGATGTAAAATTTTCGGTAGAATGCGCGCCTTTGTTGTTTGTTTTAACCATTTCACCATCCTGCCGTAGAGGGCAATGAATCCACCATCTCTCCCTATTAGTCCCTATCCCGCCGATTTGTCCCGCCGGGATTTACGGCGCATGATCCGTCTCGTCCGCCTGCTGCACAAATTGAGCGGCAATGCCGCCTACCGGAGCCATCTGGAGAGCCTATTGCCGGTAAGCGCGCGCTTCGATCCCGGTCATCATGCGGTGATGATGGGTTACGATTTTCATTTGGCCGAGGCCGGGCCGAAGCTGATCGAGGTGAATACCAATGCCGGCGGCATCTGGTATGCGAGCCTGTTTGATGATCCGGAAGCGGTCGAATTTCCGGAGCGGCTGGGCTCAAGGCTGCTGAAAACATTCTACGACGACTATGCGCGCTACCGGAATGCTCCCGATTTGCGCCCCCAAACCCTGGTGATTCTGGATGAAAAGCCGGCAGAGCAGCCGCTTTATGCCGAAATGCAGGTTTTTGCGGCGCTGTTCAACAAAGCCGGTATCGAGACGGTGCTCGCAGATCCCTCGGAGATTGCGACGCAAGAGGGCGGGCTTTATCTCAACGGCAAAGCGGTCGAGATGATTTATAACCGGCACTGCGATTTTTATCTGCAAACGCCGGAGATGGAACACATCCGCGCGGCCTACCTGCAAGGGCAGGTGTGCCTGAGCCCGAATCCCCATGCCTACGGCTTGCTGGCCGACAAGCGGCGGATGATGCTGTGGTCGCGGCCTGCCATCATGCAGGGCTTCGGGCTCTCGGACGCGGAAGTCTCGCTGTTGGCGGCGACGGTACCGGAAACCCGGTTGTTGGCCGAACTGACGACCGAGGAAGCCTGGGGCACGCGCAAACAATGGGTGTTCAAGCCCGAGACCGGCTATGCGAGCCGGGGCGTCTATGTCGGCGACAAGCTGACCAAACACAAGCTGGCCGAACTCGTGCATGAAGAGACCTTGATCCAGCGGCGGATTCCGCCTTCACTGACGTTAGGCGCGGACGGTCAATCCTTCAAGACCGATTACCGGCTGTTCGTGTATCGCGACCGGATTCTCGGCGTCGCCGCGCGGATTTATCAGGGGCAGGTGACCAACCTGCGGACCGAAAACGGCGGCTTTGCGAAGGTGCGGCTGATCGCCTGAGCCGCAAACCGGGCGCATCGCCAGCGTTTTCAGATATTACGATTAATATCCACGAAAGGCAGACTCAAGAAAACCGCAACCCATTTCCCCATCCATTTTTTCGTGCCTTTCGTGTTTTTTGTGGACAATACGTAACATTAAATTCATTAAGCCGGGAATAATTAAACTATGTTATTTAACGCAGTCCAAATAAGTCAAATCACGCATCTCCATGAAAAAATAGGGAACTTGCATGATAGGCGGGAGACCGAGGTGGACGATTGTTCGGGAGGACGTCAACCAAAGTCAGTCCAAAGCCAGTAAAACCGGCCATTTGAGCGGGTGAGGGCAAGCGCCTTCGAAATTTTACGACTCTTTTGAAATTTTGGCATTGAATCTGCTTATTTATTGATAAAGCATTACTCTGTCATGAGGTCATAATAATGAGTCAACAATTAGCACAGTCCAAAGTCACAAAAACTTCCGGCAATAACGGCGCCTTGTTGTTGGGAACCGGTCTCGCGTTGGCGTCGATGATTCTAATTCCTGCCTTGGCAACCCGCATCGGGTTGGGTGCAAGCCTGACCGGCGCGCTCAGAATGGCGGTGATGAAAGCCGGCAATCAAGCGATCAGAAGCTGAGGCTTGCCCCGTTCATAGTTTCCCCTCAGGGTTAGTTCCCATGCTTGGCGCTCTTCGTTATACATCAGTGTCGTCATACTTGCCGGAGTGGCGGATTTGTGTATAACGATGAGCGCTCGGTGCGGGAACTCGCCTAAGGACGCTCCGACTGAGTAAGGCAAATCCCATGCCTACGCAGAACGTATCCTTTGAGCACGAAGGGGAATGATCAAGCCGAATTTCGGGAAGTTAATTTTTACCCTCTCTTCATTGTCATCCTTGCCCGGTTCGTACGCCGCAACGGTCGTGTGGATCGGGTTTTTTTGCTTGCCGCTATTTTTTTTAGAAAGGCATTGCGTCTGGTCGCCGAGTTTAGTAGCATTTTCCTACCACGTAATAAACTGATGTTGATATGAGCGAAATCGATAAGGCGTGTGATCTTTGCGGATTGCCGGTGTTGACCCCAGGTTTCAAGTTGCGCACGAAGGAGGGTGACAAGGATTTTTGTTGCGAGGGTTGCATGGGCATTTATCAGATGCTGCATGAGGATGATGTGCTCACGCTTGCCGATCAAACGGATCAAAACGATTGAGTTGCGTTTTTTCCAGCCCCTTCCTTGTCCCCCCTATAAACAGATTTTTCAGCAAAGCCGATGTTCACGGCAGCGTCCGTATGCCGTGCGGCAGTTGCCGGTCGGCGAAGGTTTTGGATTCAACTACAAGAGGAGTGTCGTGATGGCGCATGTACATGGCAAAGGCGTGATGAAGGAAATGAGTAAAGTCAAGGATTCCATGGGCAAGGAGATTGTGAAAGGCTCGATGGCTTCCGTTACCGTACATACAGGAGCAAAAATGATGAGTAAATTAACGAAATACCCCGTTCTGGTGTTTGGGGCCGGCGTTGTGGCCGGTATTTATGTCTATAAATACCGCAAGCAAATCATCGCGAGCGCCAACAAGGCAATCGATTCCGGCAAGGACTTTGTGTTGCAGCAAAAAGAAAATCTGGAAGACATCGTCGCGGAGACGCAGGAAGAGAGCTGACAAGCCGCAGGGTATTTCCCTTCCCCTTTTTTGCAGAGACGGGTGATTTCTCTTGATGAGGGAATCACCCGTTTTTGTCTATTCCGAGTGTTTTTTGACTTATGGCTATTCAAAAAGAGTTTGTATTACGCTATCGGGGGTCAGAGCACGTTCGTTTTGAAATACCTTCCGCGTTTTGTGATGAACAGATAGCTGAAGCGTTAACCGGACGGCTATTGGCTATGGACGGTGTTTACCGGGTTCATGTGTATCGAAGCCAGAGAAAATTGGCTATCCGTTATCAGGAAACGGTGCACGATTTTACAGGCCTGTGCAAATTGTTATTCCGGATCGTCAGCGAGCTGGAGAAAGAAGCGCTTGCAGAAGCCCGGCCGAAAGCTGTGCAGGTCGCCAAACAGCGCGTCAAAAACCGACTCAAGAATATCAAGGTCTTCCGCTGGTTCGGCAATAAATACGACGATGCGAAGGAAACCTTGCAGGCCGCGAAGATCGTGACCACGGGACTGACCAAACCGGGGAAATTTTTCAAGGACCCGGAAAAGATGGTGATCGATTTTTTGAACGACATGCTGGTGTTGTTCCTGATCCGTCTGCATTGGGACCACATCACCAAGGAATGGATTCCGCGTCCGTTCAGGTACCGCTACGAATGGATGGCGGCGTTTTATATGATTTATCTGTTGATGCGTTCGCGCCGGCCGAAACCTTAAGCGCCAGAAGATTCAGTAATGAGTAAGTAGGAATTATCGATGAACGATCTTGCCGCGACAGGCTACAGACATTTTCAGATACGGCATCAGCTGCAACGGCGGATACGGATCGTGTCGCCGATGTTAAAAAAGGACGACGAGCGTTGTTACATCCTCGAAATCCTGCTCAAAAAACGCGCCGAAATCAAACGGGTGCGTTCGACGCCGGCGCTCGGCACGGTCGTGATCGAATTCGATCCGAACCGTCTGCCGAAGGCGAATCTGCTGGTGATGCTGGATGCGGTGCTCGGCAATCTGGCCAGCAAGCCCAGTTCAAGCGGCCAGCGTAAAAAAGCCGATTTCTCGAACGGCGTGCAGGAAGTCGATCTGGCGATCGAAGGCATGACCTGCGCGTCCTGCGCGCTGCTGCTCGAAATGGTGTTCAATCGCGATGCGAAGGTCAAACAGGCCAGCGTCAATTTCGCGACCGAAACCCTGAGCGTGGTCGGGCAATTGAACCGGGACGAGGTGTCGGCGAAGATCGCCAGCCTCGGTTACAAGGCCTATGCGATGGATACCTTGTCGCAGCGCAAGAAACTGATCGAAAAGGAACAGTTCCGTATCCGCTCGGCCTGGCGGCGGTTTTTGTGGTCCGCCGTGATGAGTGCGCCGGTGATCGTGCTCGGCATGAGCATGGCGAAGTCGCGCCCGATGCACTGGCTGCAATTCGCGCTCGCGACGCCTGTCGTGTTCGGCTCCGGCAAGCCGTTTTTTGACAAGGCGATCAGGCTGGCCAAGCACAAGGCCGCGAACATGGACACGCTGATCGCGCTCGGCGTCGGCGCCGCTTATGCCTTTAGCCTGTCGTCGTTCCTCCGGCGGCGCGGCCACATGTATTTCGAAGCGGCCGCCGCGATCATCGTGTTCGTGCTGCTCGGCCGTTATCTCGAAGAAAGGGCCAAGGGCAAGGCCGGTGAAGCGATCCGGCAACTGGTCGACTTGCAGCCGCAGACCGCGACCCTGATCCGGGACGACCGGGAAATCGTCGTCGACGTCGAAAGCGTCGAGGTCGGCGACATCCTGCTGGTGCGGCCGGGCGAGAGGATTCCGACCGACGGCGAGGTCGTGCACGGCATTTCGACCGTCGATGAATCGATGGTGACCGGCGAAAGCATGCCGGTGATCAAGGACGTCGGCCATCAGGTGATCGGCGGCTGCGTGAACGGCAACGGCGTGCTGAGAATCCGCGCGACCGCGGTCGGCATGGATACGGTGCTGGCCGGCATCGTGCACATGGTCGATCAGGCGCAATCGACCAAACTGCCGATTCAGAAACAGGTTGATCGGATTTCCGCGGTGTTCGTGCCGTCGGTGATGGCGGTTTCCGGGCTGACCTTTGCCGGCTGGATGGCGCTCGGCGCGCCGTTCGGCTTCGCGCTCGGCAATGCGATCACCGTGCTGCTGATTGCCTGCCCCTGCGCTCTGGGACTTGCAACCCCGGCGTCGATCATGGTCGGCACCGGCCAGGCCGCGAAGAAGGGCATCTATATCCGCAACGGCGAGAGCCTCGAAGTCGCGGCGAAGCTGAACGTGATCGTGTTCGACAAGACCGGCACGATCACCGAAGGCAAGCCGAAGGTCAGCGATCTGTTGAAAGTCTCGCGCCTCGGCGAGGAAAAGCTCGTGATGCTGGCCGCCTCGGCCGAGCGCAACTCCGAGCACTTCCTCGGCAAGGCGATCGTAGACTATGCGCGCGAGCAGGGCATCGAACTCAAGGACTGTGCGCATTTTTACAGCGAACCGGGACGCGGCATCGAAGCCGACGTGGACGGCAAATCCTTGCTGCTCGGCAATCTGGCCTGGATGCGCCAGCGCGACATCGACGTACAGAATCTGGAAGCCGCGGCCGGTCAATTCGCCGAACAGGGCAAGACGCCGGTATACATGGCGGTCAATAACAAGGAAGCGGCGGTGTTCGGCATCGCCGATCAGCCGAGGGCGCATGCGGCCGAGGCGATCGCGCGTCTGCACAGGCTCGGCGTCGAGACCGTGATGGCGACCGGCGATACCGAAAAGACCGCGCAGTTCATCGCGGCGAAGGTCGGTATTTTTGAAATCGTAGCGAATGCGAAGCCGGAAGAAAAACTCGCGATCATTCAACGCCTGCAAGCGGAAGGCAAAGTCGTCGGCATGATCGGCGACGGCATCAATGACGCGCCGGCCTTGGCCGCCGCGAATGTCGGCTTTGCGGTCGGCAGCGGCGCCGACATCGCGATCGAGTCGGCCGATATGACCTTGACTCAGGGCGACATAACCAAAGTCACCGATGCGATCGAGTTGAGCACCGACACGATCCGCATCATCAAGCAGAATCTGTTCTGGGCTTTCGGCTACAACACCATCGCGATTCCGGTCGCCGCGGTCGGCAGGCTGAATCCGATGATCGCCTCGGCCGCGATGGCCTTGAGCTCGCTGTCGGTGATTTTGAATTCGTTGCGCCTCAGCAAGAAATAGGATTTTAGATGGATCATTCAATGATGGAACACGCCGCCATGAACCACGCGGCGATGGATCACGGCGCGATGCACGGCATGGCCGAGGTCGCGGCTGCGGCCGGCGGTTTCGATTACACGCTCGCCTTCATCGCAGGCTTCCTCGGCAGCGGCCATTGCCTCGGCATGTGCGGCGCGCTGGTATCCGGCTATTTCATGAATTCGGGCAAGCAGCGCTCGTACTGGCCTTATCTGATGTATCAGGTCTCGCGCATCTCGGTCTATACCTTGATCGGCGTCACCGCCGCGCTGCTTGGCGTCGTGCTGGTGTCCGGCGGCCTGTTCGGCAAGATCCAGAGCATCCTGCAGATGATCATCGGCATCGTGGTGATCGGTCTCGCCTTCGGCATTCTGGGCTGGCTGCCCTGGCAAGGCTCGCTGCGCCTGCTGCCGTCGCAATGGCTGCGCAAAGGTTATGCGACCTCCAAACAAAAAGGCCCGATCGGCGGCGCGATGCTGGCCGGACTGTTGAACGGCATGATGCCGTGCCCGTTGACCTTCGCGATGGCGGTGAAGGCGACCACCGCGACGACCGTGCTCGAAGGCGGGGCCTTGATGCTCGCGTTCGGCGCCGGCACCCTGCCGATGATGCTGTTCATCAGCCTCGCCTTCGGCAAGATCAAGGCGAATATCCGCGGTCTGATGTACAAGGCCGCCGCCGCGATCATGGTGTTCATGGGCGTCAACACCTTCTACCGCGGTTTCGGTTTTTACATGGACCAGCATTTCAAGCATCACAATCACTATATGATGATGCAGGAATGGGTGAATGAGATGATCGCTTACCTGAATGAGTTGATCGCTTACTTTGGTGATTTGGTCAACAATATCCAGAATATGTAGATCGCTTGTCCTGCTTCAAGCCGGATTTTGCGCGTAGAACAAGAGAGTAGCCGTTCGAGCTGACAAGCGAGTTCGCAGGGCTTCGAATTGTCAGATAACCGATAAAACGGTATAGGATCTATGAAACTCCGAACCCGATCTGATATCTTCAAAAACTAGCCACGATTGATTTAAATAATGACGGGCTGGAGTCGACCCGTTGCTGCCAAATAAGATTAATTTAAAAAGACAAGAAATGGCAATGAGCTGTCATCCAAAATGTAGATGCGATTAGCTTGCGTAATCGCACTTTTCGAAGCCAACATTCCTCCGATTACGCTATCGCTAATCGGAGCGGGCTTTCAGCCAGGCTTCGGTTTCCCATAAGGCAGATTCCGGGTGTTGATGACGCCGAGCGTGCGCTTGTTGGTGTCGATGAACGCTGCTTTTAGATCGATTGACCCGCTTTGCTAATTGTCGAAGGCTTTGCTTGCCTCGGGCAACACATTCAGTAATAATCAAACGGCTCGTTGCTCGGATTTCTTGTGTTGTTTTGTTTTTTTAGTCATTAACTCATGATACAGGACTGGGCAACGAGCGTCTCACTTTGTCCCGACTTAAGTGGGTAGCCCAAAGTGCCAGTACAAAATAATCCCTTAATAGGTGCATAGATTGAATACCACCTGATCTGCTTAAATGCCAACTTTAAAAGCATCCAAGGATTCATTTAACACTTCAAAATCAAAAAAAACGCAACTTATAATCAATGTCAATTAGTCTTGTTTGCCCTATACGCGGGGATTTAAAAGCGGAATACTTTGCCAAGGATGGTCTCACTGTTTCAGAAGAGGCCAGAAGAATTGATTGTATAAACTATTTACTCAGCAAAGGATATCCTAGTGAACACATTGAATGTGAAACAACGATAATAAAGCATATTGGTAATAGTGGGAAAAACTCTCTAAGGGCTGATATTACAATTTATGAGAAACCAAAATACATTATTAATTCTCTGCCACACGAAGAAAAAATAAAACAAATTATTCTAGTAGGGGAAATAAAACGCGAAAGCAAATCTAAAGGAAGTGCCGTAAAACATCAGCTTGAACCCGCGTTGCGCCAAATTGATAGACCTGAAGTTTATGGTGTGTATTGGGATGATATAAATCGTCATTTGTACATCAAACAAACAAAGAACAATCAAGTCTCAATATCGAAAGATGAGTTAGGTAATCTTCCAGAATATGGCAACCCATATCTCTACAAGAAGCTGAAATATAAAGATCTTATTAAGCCAGAAGACATTTCTGCTACTTTGATGGAAATTGCTAATATCTTAAGATCAAACCATATCAACGATGAGTCGACTCGATACAGGGAGACTGTAAAGCTTCTTTTAGCAAAATATATGGACGAAAGGGAGGCAAAGGAAAGTGGAAATGAGTTAATTCTCCAAATATCTCCAGGAAATGATCCAGGATTCATCACTCGGGTTGAAAGCTTATACAGAACTACAGCCAATTTTTACTCAAAAGCAAAAACCATATTTACCCATAAGACTACCGAGCTTGAAGAAAAGGCACTTAGAGAAATTGTAGAAAAAGTACAAGGTTTGAATCTTCTCGATTCATCGATTGACTCAATGCAGCAGGTTTTTATGACGTTCGTACCTGCTGTATTTAAAAAAGAATTGGATCAATATTTTACGCCATTAACCTTAGTAAATTGCATGGTAGAAATATTGCGTCCTGGAATCAACGATAAAGTCGTAGATCCAGCCATGGGGACTGGCGATTTTCTTACTGCTGCAATGCAATATAGATTTAAACTAGGTGACGGAACGATTATTAGCCGTGTCTATGGAATGGATAAAGATCCACAGGCTTTTGAACTAGCAACGGTAAATATGATATTGAACAAGGATGGGCAAACATATTTTGAAAATCTTGATTCAATTGAGAATCATGCCAAATGGCAAGGTGAGTTAGGAATTGCGCTATGTAATCCTCCATTTGGGTCAAAAACTGTTGAAACACGACCAGAAGTTCTTGCTGCGTATGACCTAGGACATGAATGGATTAATGAAGATGGGAAATGGAAAAAAACTAACAAAGTTATGGAATCACAACAACTTGGTATACTTTTCATTGAGCGTTGTTTTAAACTATTAATCGATAACGGTAAACTTGGAATAATTTTACCTGAAGGTTATCTATGCACTCCTAGCTATGGATATGTGCGTAAATGGATTTTGGATAAATTCCAAATTATTGGATTAGTCGAACTCCCTAGAAGAATATTCCTGAAATCCGAAGCTGATTTGCGATCCAATATATTATTTGCAGTAAAAAATGATGGGCAGAAATCTGATTATTCGATACACACAGAGTTAGTTAGAAAAGTTGGGTATAAACTCGGGAAAGGTTTTTTTCAGGTTCCTTTGCGAGATGCTGAAACTGGACTTGAAATGCGAGATTCAACCAATAAGATTCTAATTGATACGGATTTCACAAGGGTAAAAAATAATTTTTTTAATTTCATAGAAAAAGGGAAAAAAGGTGAGCTTTCTAACTGGCAAGGAGGCAGAGTTAGCGATATTCTTAATCACCCTCAACTAGATATGAAGCCGCGTAGATTAAATGTCAAAGCCCTTTCAAATTTGCGTAGCATTAAATCGAGTAAATATGAGAAATTAAGTGAAATTGCAGAGATCGTTGAGGATGTATCACTTTTTAGCGATACTCTTAAAGAATCCGATTTAATGTATCTCATAGAAGGGCAAGATATTCGTGCGGCTGAAGGCTTTATTGTTCTGAAGGATTCAGAAAAGCGCTGGCAAGTTGAAGTAAGAAAAACAAGTAAGGCATACGCTGTAAAAACAAGAGATGTTATTGTTGGATTAGTTAGGCCCGAACGCCGTAATATTGGTTTTTACACACACACAACAGCAAATGTTTTTGCAAGTCCAGATGGTGTGGCAGTTGTACGAGAACGTTCTGATAAAAAACATAACTTTCCAATTGAATGGATATTTCAAGCATTAAGAACAGAACGATGCCGATTACAATTTTGGACAGAATCTGGGGGTACCAGCTATGGAAAGCTAACTCCTGATCAAATTAAAAATGTTTTGATTCCAGTCCCAGAGCAGAGTGAAATCGATGAAATTGCAAATGCTGTAAGGGGTTGGTCCCGCTATGTAGCAGAAACTTCAAATCGTTTTCATGAAATTTGGGACTCGCATGATAAAGTAGTCATACTTAATTCCCCCATTATAGGCTTAGAGTCAGAGGAAATACCTGTTGGGGGTGATGAAGAGGATGAATAAACTTTATTGTCCCGTTGCTAGCTGATTTTGTTGTTTCATCCGACTGGCATTGAAGTTATGAGTGTGTGGTTTTGCAATCGAGGTCACTGAAAATAATATCTAATTCTCTCAAATATCCTGGCAATGGCCATCGGTGATAAACTTTGTCAGGACCAACTTCAAGAATAAGCCAATAAACAAACAAAGAAGCTGGCTGGGCGAAAAATGGATAGTTTTCTGCTCTGCTTAAAATCTTTGAGATGATATATTTCTTTTGGTTGAGCAACTCTGGGGTCAGGTCTTGCAATATAGCAAAGCATGATTGCAAGACCTAATGGAATGGTCCGCCCCACTTCCCAAGCGGCCGAAATGGGGCCAAGATGGTATTTTCTATACCCTCTCAACAGAAGCGAGGCAGACCATGGCAAACGATCATACAAACACCGACAATGTCG
>Ga0208265_100343_pt1 | contig 17008 bp, 13 predicted proteins | sample LakWasMet44_HOW7_2_FD_183882 | JGI IMG/M metagenome (GOLD analysis project Ga0208265, IMG submission 183882) | Freshwater sediment methanotrophic microbial communities from Lake Washington under simulated oxygen tension - Sediment Metagenome... | ecosystem: Environmental > Aquatic > Freshwater >... | reverse complement strand
CATCGTCCCCGGATCAACGTTAATATACGGATCCAGCTTGGTCATAGTGACCTTGAGACCGCGTGATTCCAAAATGGCGGCCAGCGAAGAAGCAGCAATGCCTTTACCAAGTGATGAAACAACGCCGCCGGTAATAAAAATGTATTTGGTCATGTAAGATTAAGACGCCTGAGAAGAGCTGATGAAGATCTGGGCACAATGATTAATGTTTTGGACTAATCACTTAAAGCAGGGGTGATATAAACCGTGCTTATTCCCCTAACAAGCCGCCCATTTTAATCGACTAAAGCGACTTCGTCATTGTCTTTCGGGTCTGATTCTTGTCTTTGCCACACCACACGCACGCAAGCAGTCGAATTTTCAGCATAAAATTCTGCGCTAATCCATAAATCACCCACGGCAGCAAGACAGCCATTTAAATAAATCAACGGCATTTGCTCTCTTTCCCATGGCGGAATACCTGCTTCTTGAAATAGTTTTTTCAGCGAATGATGCCCTGTTCTGCCGTACAACCTAATTTTCTCGCCGCCGCTACGAAATTTGATTTCTATTTGGCCGGCATGCCAATGATCAGCCAAAATGCCAGAGGAAGATTCAATCCAGCTCAGTGCTTGGTGATTGCCGATAGTGATAAACCGCTGTTGATTCGGCCAGCTTTTAGCTTGTTGAATTTCTATGACGGCTTGCGGCAAGCAATACAACTTGTCTCGATAGCGACGAATTTCAAAACCTTGGGTACTAATCAGTGGAGCGCTTTGCTCATTGGCGCCAACGACTTCATCAAGAATTCGACCCACCAGATCTTGAGAAGGCATTTTTAAACCAATTTGTGCAAACCACTGTCTAATAATCAGTTTCTGATGTACCAATGACTTTAAATGCAATTGACTGATGATCAGAGTCTGGTCTGCTTGGTTAAAAACCTGCTCAAAAAATTGCTCGGCGATTTCATTCACCAGCCCCCGTGACTCTGAGCAATGACTAGCTGAACGTGACACCGTTTTGTCGATAGCAGGCCAGCGCTGCTTTAACAATGGCAATACTTCGTTACGTAAAAAATTACGGTCATAATCACTGTATTGATTAGTTGGATCTTCCACCCAGCTTAATTGCTGCTGCCTGGCATAGTCGTTGATAGTTTGCTTAGCAATATTTAAAAACGGCCGCAACAACATACCTTGGCCAAACGGCATTCGCTCGGGCATCCCTGATAATCCCGCCAAGCCTGCACCACGAAACAATTGCAACAATACCGTTTCCAATTGATCCTCTCGATGTTGCCCCACCAGTAATACATCGCCTTCTTTCAGCAGTGCTTTAAAAGCTGTGTAACGAGCATCTCTGGCGGCTTCTTCCGGGCTTTGGCCGCTTGTAGCATGGGCATTTACCTTCAGCAACTGAAAATCGACACCCAAAGCGGCTGCGATTTGTTGGCAATGCTCAGGCCATGATTCAGCCGCTGCCTGCAAACCATGATGCACATAGACCGCGATGATTTTGTCTTTTAAGGATGGTATGCAAGCGCACAAATGCAGTAAGACGTGGGAATCTACTCCACCGCTGTAGGCGACATAGACTCGCCCGACGGGATTTTCGGGTGTTAATACTGATTCGATAAGTTGTGATGAAAGCAAAAAAGACACCTTAAAATTAATCTGACGATCCTCTTGCAATTCTACCAACCTGCAAAGTGAATAACTGAATAATGATCTCGAAGCCCTTTCGTTAAACCTAAAAACTGCACTTAACAAAAACACCAGCGCATTCATCGCCTGATCTTGCATCGCTGCCAACATTGCGCTCGGTCGCTAAATATCTAAAAACGCCTTAATTTTCGCCTCGCCATCAGCAAAGGTAGGCGCGTTTGTGTTTGACATAGAGTAATTACCGTCTATAGTGAGGCGCAAATTTGCCTGTTTTTAGGGCTAAGATCAACTTATCAAGGTAACTATGCGCGGTTTTCTAATTATCAAAGCAAAAGTGCCCGAAAAGGCGGGTAATATCGACTTGTCTGGGCAGATTTGCTTGATAATCAATAGTTAGGTTTATGTGTATTGGCTTAGAAAATATCTAGTCGCATTACTTCCCGCCATTATTACAATGGTTGGGTGGCAATCTGCTATTTGGGCTTATGGTTACTTTGGGTGCCAAGGTAATCTAAAAAATCTTCAGCCTTGCTTTGCTGGCTCTATAAATATTGTTCCATTTCTTGGTTTTGGTTTGTTTTGGTGCCAACTCTTAATGTTCGTTGCCTTGCCGCTATCTTTTTGGTTAGTTATTAAAGTGGTTGCAAAACAATATAGGGTTCCAAATGCGCAAAGTTAAACCTAACCCATCATTCAAGCGGGACGCCTAACGGCGCCCCCCCCCTTAATTCAAACGTTAGGTGGCTATGCCCTTCGATCTCCAATCCGCTCAAGTCGTTGTCGCTGTCACAATCAGCGTACTTACAATCCTTGGCACTATGTTCGGGTGGTTTGGGAAGGCTTGGCATTGGGCATCATCTTTCTTCAAGCCCAAGCCTTTGGTGGGCGTTATCGATGTTCCGTCCAAGACGATGATTCTTATCCCCGTCGCTCACCAAAATTCTCTATGGTGGCACATGGGTGCCATGGGCGACCAACCTGCAATGCAGATCGTCGGCGATTTGAACGTAACAAACATTTCCAAGTACGGCATCTTTGTCATGGGTGCCAAACTCAGAAAGCCCAAGGCCGTTGGTCATGCGATGGTTCGCGCTCACGACTCCAACATTTACAGCTCAAAGAACATAATTCCGCAGGGTGGCGTTAGCGATCTTCGTTTCGACTTCTTCGTCCAACCACCCGTGTGTGAGATCAGCCAATCCTTCAAGGCTGATGTTGCGATCATCGATCAATTTGGAAATGAACACTGGTTAAAAGGGTTGGAGTTTCCGTACTTATGATGTCTCAGCCACCTAACATGGCGCTCAACCGGAGCGCGGTTATAATGCGGTTTTGTTTATTCAGCTTTCCGTGCCGCGCCCGGTTAGCTCTACGTTAGGAATCGCAATGGGTGTCTTGCTAATTTATCCGCTTCTCTTAGTTTGTATGGTGGTTCCATCGATCATGATCTATCGATCACCATTACCAACAGGTTGGCGCAAGACGGGTTGGGTATTGGCTTGCTTTTTGTCGGCTTTCGCTCCAGTTGTACTTGCGACCTCTGGTATCGCCATCGCAACGAAATTTGGTAACTATGAGCTCACCGCAAATTCCATGATGTTTGGGCCGGAGGCAACAGTAATGGCTATATCAAACGTTGCCATGCTTGTTTTGCCGTGGGTCATTTATCTCATTTTTAAGACAAAAAGGGTCAAAGGGGTCATCAAAGGGGTCAACATCAAAGGGGTCAACATCAAAGGGGTCAACATCAAAGGGGTCAAACATCAAAGGGGTCAGACTCGATTGATTATTCATAGAATCCCGCTAAGCTTGTAGCTTCTTGTTTTTTCTCAGGTTTAAGCTCATGGCTCGTCTTCCTAGAATGGTCATTCCCGGCCAGCCGCAACATATCATCGTTCGCGGTAACAACCGTTCCGAGATTTTCTGCTGCGATGCGGATTACCGCTTTTATCTGGAAAAACTCCTGGCAGCCTGCAAAAAACATGATTGTCAAGTACATGCCTATGTACTGATGACCAATCATGTCCATTTGCTGATGACGCCCTTTTTCGAAACCGGCCTGAGCAAAACGCTGCAAATGCTGGGGCGTTATTATGTGCAATATTTCAATCACTGTTACCGGCGCACCGGCACGCTTTGGGAAGGCCGGTACAAAGCAACGCTGATCGACAGCGAATCGTATTTGCTGGCCTGCATGCGCTATATTGAGCTCAATCCGGTGCGTGCCGGCATGGTGGCCGATTCGGCCGAATATCCGTGGTCGAGTTATCGTTTTAATGCGCTGGGGCATGAGGATGACTTAGTTACCCCGCATGTTGAATTTCACCGTTTGGGGGCTGACGACAAGGAGCGCCAGTCGGCTTATAGAGCGCTGTTCAATCAATCGATTTCTGAAACTCAAATTAACGAAATCAGGGACGCGACTAATAAGGCGTGGGCATTGGGTGACAGCCGGTTCAAGGAGCGCATTCAATTACAACTGGCGCGGCGGATAGAACCCATTGCCAGAGGCGGCGACAGAAAGTCGACTCAATTTAAAATCAATCAAGTATGACCCTTTTGATTTTTATAGAAAGGTAATCATCATATTTCGCTGCGTAGCCTATACGCCAACGTTTTATGACACCACTTAAAAAACACTATTTAGCAGTATCGCCAAGGATATAAATCATGTCGTTTACGGGACAACCCAAGCGAATCAAAATTTTCATAATGATTGCGGCTTTACTGGTCAGTACCAATTTAAAAGCAGCTCCCCACTCAGATTTTCAAGCGTGGATTCCAGTTAATCTAAACGTAAAACTGACCGACCAATTGCGTGGTTTTTTAGAATTTCAGCCGCGTGTCGGCAATGACATGTCAAACCTTACCGCCATGATGATTAGGCCCGCCATTGGCTGGGCAATCAATGACAAAGCGACTCTTTGGACGGGCTATTTAATGAGTGCCGATTCCATCACGCCTGACTCGGACACCTACCTGATTGAAAACCGCGCTTTTCAAGGATTTACCTGGAAAGACACCGCCAACGACAAGCAATTTATATGGGAGGTGCGCAATCGACTGGAGGAACGTTTTTTGCCTCGAAATACCGATCCCAGCATCCGTTGGCGCACACGTCTTCGAGTAGAACAATTGATTCCTGGCGGGTCGCACTGGTCTGTCATTGCCTCTGAAGAAATATTTTTCAATCTTAACAACAATGCCAACAATGCCCAATTGCAAACCGGAACCCAGCAAAACCGCTTATATCTGGGGGTCGGTTATCGATTTGCGCCGGAGTTTCAAGTTGAATCAGGTTATTTATACCAACATGTGTGGAAAAATTCGCCAGTAGCTGATCAAAATAACAATGTATGGATGACCAATCTTAATGTTAATTTCTAGCTAAGCCGGTAAGGTTAGCAAGCCCCGGGTCGAACCTATGTCAGCCGGGGCAAATCTCAGTCAATATAGCGATCAATCAACTGCCGGTAATAATCCATCTCCTCTGTCTTGCCGCGTTTTGTCACACCGTTAAGATAAATTTCCGCTTTCTTCAACAACATGCCGACTGCCGCTTGCCGGTTTTCAGTTGATAACTGATTACCATCAATGATTTTTTGCAAGGCAGTTATGCGAAACCTGTCCATGCCCCAGTGCTGTTGCGATAACTGATCTTGATGACCGCCGTGCTTTTTTATTTGCGGATCTTGAATCAATAACACCGGGTAGTTTGCGGTGATTCTCAGCCACAAGTCATAGTCTTCGCAGGTGGGAAAACAGGTATCGAACAACCCGACATCATCAAATACCGAACGATGGATCATCACGGTAGACGGTGAAATCGCGCATAACGGCAGGCAGTCTTTAAATATCCAGCCACCGGGTTTGGCGTATTGTTTGGCGGGATTAACGCGAACGCTATTGCGTATCCATTGCTCTTCGGTATGGCAAATTTTGCTTTCAGGACTGGCTACCAACGCGGCAACTTGCTTGGTCAGTTTTTCAGGCAACCATTCATCATCGGAGTCCAATAAGGCAATCCAATCGCCTGTTGCGTGGCGTATACCCAAATTCCGAGCACTGCTGACGCCTCTGTTTTCCTGACGGCAATAGCTTACTTTCGGAAATTCTTCGCAAATCATCGCGGCTGTATCATCGCTTGAGCCGTCATCAACCACTATGATTTCTGTTGGTGACAAGGTTTGCGCAATTACTGATAACAGTGCTCGCCGTAACAATCCGCTGCGATTGTAGGTGGGGATGACAACTGAGATGTTCATAAAACTAATTGCCTAGAAAAATCAGTTGAGTTGTACCAATTTCGTTCGCACTGAGCTGGTCGAAGGGGGAACGGAATCGGCATGAAAGTCAAACTAGGTAGGGTACGCACTGCGTACCTTTTGGGGTGATTTTGATAAGGGATGTTTGAAGTTGGTGCGCGGTGCGTACCCTACTCGCTCATATCAACTCTTCAAATCCGCCAAAATCTTATCCCGCACCAGTTGCCCGGATAGCGTTACCATCGGCATGCCGCCGCCGGGATTAACGCTGCCGCCGACAAAATACAGGTTGCTGATGTCTTTGCTGCGTTGCGGTATTTTAAAGCCCAGGTTTTTAAATCTATCCGCGACCACGCCGTAAATCGAGCCTTGGTTGGAGTAATAGCGTTGCTCAATATCGATCGGGGTCCAGTATTCTTCGCAAACGATGTGTTTTCTTAAGTCGGTTAAACCCATTCGTTCCAGCTTGATCAACACCCGCTCGCGCAGTGCGGCATAGTCTTCTGCGGTGAGCGGGTGCTCCGGATTAAGGTGTGGAATGTGCGGCAAAATTTTGATGATCTCACAGCCCGGCGGCGCTTGGGTCGGGTCGCTTTTAACCGGGGCGACCAGATAAATGGTTGGATCATCAGATAATTTGTTGTCATGAAACACCGCGTTGAAATGCTCACGCGGATGATCGGAATAAAAGAAATTATGATGCGCCAGTTGCGGATAGATAGTATCAACGCCCAGATGCAGCACTAAACCAGAACAGCTAGGTTCAAAACGCTGCAGCCGTTGAGCTTCTTTTTCGTTGTTAAGCAGCTTTTTGTAAGCGGGGATAACTTCCATGTTGGAAACCACAATGTCAGTAGGAATAACGGTACCATCCAGCAATCGTACAGCGGTTGCTCGCCCGGCGTTGTGTTGAATTTCTGCGACTTCCGAATTTACCCGGATATTAACACCCAGCTCTTCGGCCAGTTTTTGCAAGCCTTCGGCAATGCCGTACATGCCGCCTTTGACGTACCACAGGCCATAACCGAACTGGATATACGGTAACAAGTTCATCAATGCGGGGGCGTCATAAGGCGATGAGCCGACATACTTAATAAAGTAATTAAGCACATCGACCAGTTTGGGATCTTTGATAAAGCGCCGCACACCTTGATCCATCGAGCGAAACACATCGAATTCCAACAAGCTGCGCACCGGGCCGTAGTGCTTAAGCAACTCCCAAAAGGAATCCAGGCCATGTTCAAAATAGCCTTGCTCGGTGATTTCGCAGAGTTTTTTGGAATACGCTAAAAACGCCTCGAATTCTTTGGCTGTGTTGGGGCCTAGTTTGTCTAATTCCTGTTTCATAATTACCGGATCAGAGCTTAAATCCAGCGTGCTGCCGTCTTCAAAAAAATTGCGCCAATGCGGCTCAACGGTTTGGATGTTGATGTAATCGGCCATATTCTTGCCGGCACGATCAAACAGCGCCTGGAAGATATGCGGCATAGTCAAAATGGATGGCCCCAAATCGAAGGTGAAGCCGTCTTTTTCAAGAATATTCAGCTTGCCGCCGACCTTGTCGTTTTTCTCCAGCAGGTCAACGCTGAAACCCTCAGTTGCCAATGAGATAGCCGCAGACAAGCCGCCCAAGCCTGCGCCAATGACAACAATGTGTTGTTTTTTATTCATAGTGTTATCTCTTGTTACTTAGAAATATCAAAAAATTGCGCCAGTGCTGGCGGAAATTGGTCGAGGCGTAACCGCGAAACGCCTGTAATTCAGTTAGATTTCGCTGGATGCGTTGCCATAGGTTGCCGCTGCCGAACATAAAATCGACAAAGCCGCGCATTTGCCGGTAACGCAGATCGGAATACGGAAACCAGTTGGGCTCATCATTGAGAGTGCTGCGACTGGTCAGGCCTGCCACCGTATAAGTGAAGCTGCGCAAACCTTCAGCTCCGTGATAACGGCCAAAACCGCTGTTTTTGACGCCACCAAAAGGCAAACCAGGGTGACCGATGTTCTTGATCACATCATTCACCGCCCAATTGCCGACTTGTAATTGTCCGGCGACGCGCTCGGCTTTGGTGATGTCCAGGCTCCAGATGCTGGCATTAAGACCGTAGTCGCTGTCATTGGCTAAGTCGATGGCTTGCAGCTCGTCGTCGAACGCCATCACCGGCAACAACGCACCAAAAGTTTCTTCACGCATGATGCGCATATCGTGAGTGACATCCCACAACACTACCGGTTGTAGATAACGGCCATTTAACTGTAACGGCCCGGAGGCTTTTGCACCTTTGGCCAATGCATCTTGGTAATGGGCTTCGATGATTGCAAATTGCTCGAGACTAGTCAGCGCGCCCAAATCGCCTACTTCACCATGACCGACGGTTAGACTGGTTAAGCCATCCAATAATTTACCGACAAATTCATCGTAACAACTTTGCTGCACATACAGACGTTCGACGGATACACACACTTGCCCGCTGTTGCTAAACGCGCCATATATGGCGGCTTTACAGGCGCGAGTAAGATTGGCATCGCTAAATACCAGCATCGCATCTTTACCGCCCAGCTCTAAAATCACCGGGATAGGATGTTGCGCCGCTCTTGCCATAATCGCACGTCCCGCTGCCACGCCGCCGGTGGCAAATACCAAATCCGAACGGCAGTCGATTAACGCTTGTCCGGCCTCCGCTTTGCCGATGGTGTGCTGAATCAAGCCCGTCGGTAATTGCAACTGGCTCAGCAAATCAACGATCAATTCACCGACCGGAATAGATAACTCGGAGACTTTAATAATGGCCGCGTTGCCGCACACCAGCGCAGTAATCAGCGGGTTTAAGGTCAGTTGAAACGGAAAATTCCACGGTGAGATAATTGCCACCACGCCATAAGGGCGACGCTCGTATTGTGCTGAAGCATTAGGAAATGCCAGCGGCGAAGTGCTGACCTGGCAAGGCGCAAGAATGCTTTCGGCATGTTTTTGATAGTAACGCAGCAGTTCAAGTACCGGGTAAATCTCACCCAGTAAGGCTTCTGTTTTGACTTTGCCGGTGACGTCCACCAGAGTGTCGGTAATGGCATCCACGTTTGCCAGAATGACAGCCTGTAATGCCGATAACAACTTAAGGCGCTCAGCCACCGAATAAGCCGCCCACGTTTTTGCTGCTAATCGCGCGGCAGCCATTTGCTGATTGATTTCAGCATCTGTTGTCACGGGGTAAGTGTTTAGAATTCTGCCATCCAAGGCAGAAATCGACTGCAATTGCTCAGCCATGTTTACATCCAAGTGCTGCGATTAGGTTCCTGAATATTGACGCCGTATTTCCGGCAAATCAGTTTTGTCGAAATGCGTGCGGACTCGTAAATGGTTGGCAAGCCGCTACCTGGATGCGTGCCGCCGCCAACTAGATAACAACTATCAAGTTCCTGAAATTTATTGCGCGGACGCCAGTACAACATCTGGCTAAATTTATGCGCCAGACTAAAAGTTGCGCCCATGAAAACGTTTTCGTCGGTTTCCCAGGTTTTTGGGGTAATGATTTTTTCGCAGACGATTTGTTCACGAATATCAGTCATGCCTAAACGCTTAACCATCGCATCCAGCACTTGCTCGCGGAGTTTAGCGCAAGTCTCGTCCCACTCAATATCGCTTTGATTGTTTGGTGCAGGTACCAAGACATAAAGCGCGGATTGCCCTTCCGGAGCTAAAGTAGGATCAGTTACCGAGGCGTTTTGCACGTAAAAAGAAAAGTCATCGCTCAATATTTTCTTGTCGAAGATATTGGTGATGTTGGTGGTGTAATCGTGCGCGAAGACGATGTTGTGATGCGGAATATCGTAGCGGGTGTTTAAACCCAAATACATCATGAAGGTCGAGCAAGAATACTGCTTCTTTTTTAAGTTTTCCGGGCTGTGTGCGTTTAACACGCCGGGCTCAACCAAATGGGTCATCGCGTGCGCAAAGTCGGCATTAACAATCACTTCATCGGCGTCGATTTGCCTGCCGTCTTCTAAACGCACACCTTTAACGACTTTGTTTTCAATCACTAACGACGCCACCGGCGAGTTGGTATGGATCTCACCGCCCTGCTCTACAATCACTTTCCCCATCGCTTCGGCAATTTTGTTAAGCCCGCCCTGCACGTGATAAATCCCGTATTCATGCTCTAAATAAGACAGCATGGTAAATAATGCTGGGCATTCCCATGGCGACATGCCGAGATATTTGGACTGAAAAGAAAACACCAGACGCATTTTTTCTTCCCGGAAATACTTGCCCAGATTGGAAAAAACACTGTGATTAAGTGCCAGATGCGGCAGCGCACGAATTAAATCCCACGATAAAAACGATGTCAGACTGGTGTAATCGCGCTTAATGCACGGATACAACTTACGAAACCGATTACCCTCTTTATCCAGATAACGATCAAAACCGGCGCTGCCTTCAGAGAATTTGCTTTGCAGTTCGGCGCGCATCTTGTCGTGGTCGGAATATACATTGACGGCCCGATCACCAAACAGCAGTTGATACATCGGGTCCAGTTTTACAAAGTCGAGATAGTCTTCGCTTTTTTTGCCGCACAACTCGAACATCTCATCCAACACATTTTTCATCAACAAAAAGGTCGGGCCGGTATCGAAGACAAACTGATCCAAATGAATCGGCCGGTTGCGACCGCCGACTTCCGAATTTTTATCAAATAACGATACCTTAAAGCCGCGTTGACTTAATAGCATCCCTGCGCACAGACCACCCGGGCCCGTGCCGACGATAACGATATGTTTTGTTTTTGCCATGTTTATAAATTGTTGTTTGTGGAAAAAGCTGTCGACTGTTGAATATGCGTTATCAAACGTATTAGTCAACTTAATAAAGCCAGGGGATAAGGGCCTTAGTACGCAAACAATAGGATGAATAAGCATCGCCAAAATGGCCCAGCAACCATTGTTCTTCAATTTGAATACGTTGATATAAAACGAAAGTTATCGGTGCCAATAAAACCAGCAAGGCCAACATATCGCCCATCGCCAGCCCGGCAGCAAAAAAACTAATCAGCAAGCCGGTATAAGCCGGATGACGCAGCCAACGATAAGGACCGGTTTCAATTAATTGATGTTCTGAGTGCGTAATGACGGTGGTACTAAAAAATTTACCCAGATTTAGCAATGCAGTTGCGCGTAATGCCAAACCGCTTATAAAAAGCAGCATAGCCACCATTTGGCGATAAAAAATCTCCATCGGCAACGGTGCCCAGTGTTTTTGTTTAAACCAAAGTGCGACAACGACTGCGATTATCACAGCCACCCAAATCAAGCTCTCCGAACGGTACGGGTGTTCCCCGGCACTGGAAAAATGTACCCGTGTTTTTACGGCAATTACGATTTCTATCAGCGTCCAGCCAAGCCCGAGGACTAGCCAAATTAATTGAGTTTGGGTCATAAACTTAAGTGAAAAAGCCGGTCTGGCGTGCCGAGTGTGTACGCATGATAGAATTTAAAGTCTAAATGACCAACCCAATCTTGTTAATCACTCTTATGGCCAATCTGATACAGCTCAATAATGTTTACAAAACTTACACGCAGGGTCAGACCCCGCAAACGGTTTTGCACGACATTTCCTTAACTATTGATGCAGGTGAATTTGTTGCGATTGTTGGGCCTTCAGGTAATGGCAAATCCACTTTATTGAATTTACTGACCGGCATCGATCATCCCTGTCAGGGCGAAATTACTGTCAGCGGCAGCCATTTGCATCGTTTAAGTGAAGAGCAATTGTCGAAATGGCGCGGAGCCAATGTCGGGATTGTGTTTCAATTTTTTCAATTATTACCGTCGTTAAGTCTGCTGCAAAATGTATTGTTACCGATGGACTTTATCGCCAAGTTGCCCAAACGCGAGCGACTGGAACGGGCGCGGCATTTATTGGAATTGGTGGGATTAAGCGATCAATGGCAGCAACTGCCCAGCCAACTATCCGGCGGGCAACAACAACGCGCCGCGATTGCCAGGGCTTTAGCGAATGATCCGCAACTGATTGTTGCCGACGAACCGACCGGCAACCTAGATGCGGCAACCGCTGATGATGTATTTGCACTGTTTTTGCGACTCAACCAACAAGGCAAAACCCTGGTGATGGTGACCCACAACGATGAGCTGGCAGCATCGGCAAGTCGCAAGATTGTGATTCGCTCTGGACGTATTCATGAAGATCAACCTACCCCCGTTTCTAAAAACGCCGGGCAAAGTCATTGAATCATCTTTGGCATAAAGTCATTGCCGATCTGACGGCCCACAAAGCGCGCACTTTACTGTCAATTTCCAGCCTGACTATCGGCATCCTGATTATCGGCATGTTGCTGGGTATGATCGATTTGCAGCTGAGCCATTTGGACACCGCCCATCGTCAATCGCAGCCTTCGCATATCAGCCTGATTCTTAAAACCGATGCCGATTTGGCGATGGCGAATCACATAAAAACCCTTGCCGATGTCGCTGGAGTTGATGTACTCACGCAATTTACCGCCCGCTACAAAACCCCAAACAGTCCAGACTGGCAGACCGGCACAGTCGTGTTCCGGCCCGATTATCACAACCAACAATATGACCTGATGCCTTTATTGTCGGGACATTGGCCGCAAGGACAGCATTTGGCCGTAGAACGCTTAACAGGAATTGCCGGCAAACTTAAATCGGGCGATAAAATCGAATTTGAAACACCAACAGGGCCTGTGGCCTTTGATGTCGACGGCGTCATACGTCACCCATTTGTTAAGCCACCTACATTCGGCGGCCAGCTGCATTTTTTTATCGATGCAGGCAGTGCGGCGGAATTTGGCATTAAACCGCACAGTTTTCGGCAAGTGTTGGTGCAAGTCAGCGAACCTTATACCGAGGAAAAAGTCCGTTTGGTTGCTGGCAATATTCGCAGCTATTTGAGCCAGTCTGGCATCGGCGTCAACGCCACCCTGTTGCAAGATCCGCAAAAACATTGGGGGCGAGCGTTTTTTTCAGGAATTAACTTGATCTTAACGGTGATGGCCTGGGCATCATTGGCGCTGAGTTCAGTGTTGATTCTTAACACCGTTACTGCTTTGATCACTCAGCAAACCGACCAAATCGGTATCATGAAATCGATCGGGGCCAGTCGCTGGATGATTGCGAAGATTTATCTTGCCGAAGTGTTGATTTTGGCGATGCTCGCGCTGATGTTGGCGATGCCAATCAGTCTAGCCGGAGCGTTTTTTAGTAGCCGCTGGTTACTGGATATATTCAATGTCGAAATGCCAGGTTTTGCATTCTCTTACCGGGCGATTACCGTTATGTGTATCGGCGGCCTGCTGGCACCGATATTGGCCTCATTCTGGCCTATTTGGCGTGGGGCATCAATGTCGGTACGTCAAGCTATTGCCAGTTATGGGTTAGGTTCGGATTTTGTCAGTGACCGCTTTGATATGTGGCTGGAACGTAGGCTTTCCATTGCTTTACCGACGCTTTATGCGGTCGCGTTGGGTAATCTGTTTAGGCGTAAAGCCCGCTTGTTTTGGACGCAATGCGTGTTGATTATCACCGGAGTGTTGTTTATGGTGATCCTGAGTTTGATTGCCTCGGTTAATCTTACTTTAGACAATGAACTGGCACGCAGCCGCTATGCGGTGCGCTTGGGATTTAGCGCTGACCAATCTACTTCTTTAATTCAAGAAGTAGTGAATGCCAATCCACAAACCACGGCGCTGGAGTTTTGGCAGCGATTGCCAGCCGAATTGCTCTATAACGGCCAATTGTTGCGTCAGTCCGGCAGCTTGGGCGCGCAACTGATTGCTTTGCCTGAAACTACCCAAATGTATCAACCGTTAATTGCTGAAGGCCGTTGGTTGACCGACAACGACTACCAACAAAAAAACTTGGTACTGAATGCGGCAACGGCGGAATTAAACAATATTCATGTTGGCAATAGCATCACCGTCAAGTTATTCACCCCACCCCAAAATACCGTTCACCCGCTTGTCGAAGGGCGGGTTTCGACAAGCTCAACCAGAACGGAGCTAGATGCAGGGTTAACCGCGACTGACCAAAGCCAAAACTGGCAAGTGATCGGGCTGTACCGCTGGTTTGTCGGATCAACTTATACCGTAGAGCCGGTTTACGTGCCTTTGAGCACGATTGAAAATTTCACTCATCGCAATCAAGTCAGCTCGTTTGCGCTGCTGTCAGCAAATATCAGTTCAATAACCGAAGAAAAACAGTACACCGATTCACTAAAGCGGCTTTTTCAGGATCGGCACATTCCACTGGATGTTTACACCACGGTTGCCAAACTGGAACAACGCCAATTCAGCCAAAATCAATTTAAACCCGTTACCAGCATGCTATTGGGTTTGGCCAGTTTAATTGCCAGCGTTGGTACAATCGGCCTTGCCGGCACCTTGGCAATCAGCGTATTGCAGCGCACCAGGGAAATCGGGGTTTGCCGCGCACTGGGCGCAAGTTCAAAAACTATCTTCAGCCTGTTTCTACTGGAAGGCGTATTTCATGGGCTGCTGGCCTGGGCGATCAGCATTCCGATTGCTTATGCTGTAGCGGAGCCGCTGTCACACAAACTAGGCGAAATCATGCTGGGTCTGCAACTGGATTTTAGGTTTTCTGTTACTTCCGTCTGGCTATGGCTGGGCTTGGTTTTACTGTTATCTTTGCTCGCGTCTTATTGGCCGGCACGCTATGCCACTAAGATAAATGTGCATGCCAGTTTAGGGCATTAACATCCACTGGGCGTAGCAAAAGCTCTGCCACAATGTAAGCAATTCTGGTATTAAACGAGTGTTCAAATTAAAATGCCCAGCATTAATCGACCGCGCTACTATTCAGGCCTGACGGCAGACAAGCTCCTAAAGGCTCACACACAACCGCAATGGACATATGACTGATTTTAAACTCACACATCTTAAACAGTTGGAAGCCGAAAGCATCCACATTATTCGCGAAGTTGCTGCAGAATTCGAACGTCCGGTGATGTTGTATTCGATCGGCAAAGACTCTGCCGTTATGCTGCATCTAACCATGAAAGCGTTCTATCCCGGCAAGCCGCCTTTCCCTATGCTGCATGTGGATACCACTTGGAAATTCAAGGAAATGATTGAGTTCCGCGATAAATTGATCAAGGAGCTGGGCTTAGAATTGTTGGTTCATATCAATCAAGATGGCGTTGATCAAGGCATTGGACCATTCACGCATGGCAGTAAAAAACATACCGATGTGATGAAAACTGACGGCCTCAAGCAGGCTTTGGATAAATACCAGTTTGATGCCGCTTTCGGCGGTGCTCGTCGTGATGAAGAAAAATCTCGCGCCAAAGAACGGGTGTATTCATTCCGTGATAAAAATCATCGCTGGGATCCGAAAAACCAGCGTCCGGAGTTATGGAATATCTATAACGGCAAAGTAGACAAAGGCGAAAGCATCCGCGTGTTTCCGTTGTCCAACTGGACGGAGCTGGATATTTGGCAATACATCCACCTGGAGAATATCCCGATTGTGCCATTGTATTTTGCCAAAGAACGCCCTGTTGTTGAGCGCGACGGCATGCTGATCATGGTCGACGATGAGCGCATGCCTATCGGCCCCGATGAAAAAGTGGAGATGAAAAAAGTGCGTTTCCGTACCTTGGGTTGTTACCCATTGACCGGCGCAGTTGAATCGAATGCCACGACGCTACCGGAGATTATTCAGGAAATGCTGTTGACGACGACTTCTGAACGCCAAGGCCGTTTGATTGATCATGATCAAGCCGGATCCATGGAGCAGAAAAAGCGTGAAGGTTACTTTTAACAAAAGCTTGCCATCGCCATTCATCACAGTTATTCAGAGAACACTATGTCCCACCAATCCGATTTAATCAGTACCGATATAAACGCGTATTTAGCGCAACACGAACGTAAGGAATTAGTCCGGTTTTTAACCTGCGGCAATGTCGATGACGGCAAAAGCACGCTGATCGGGCGTTTGCTGCACGATTCTAAAATGATTTACGAAGACCAGTTGGCTGCGGTTCAGGCCGACAGCGTTAAATCCGGTACCACCGGCGCCGGTAAAATCGACTTGGCATTGTTGGTTGACGGCTTGCAGGCGGAACGCGAGCAAGGCATTACTATTGATGTTGCCTATCGTTATTTTTCTACCTCCAAGCGTAAATTCATCATTGCCGATACACCGGGGCACGAGCAGTACACTCGCAACATGGCCACCGGTGCTTCAACTTGCGATTTGGCTATTATTTTGATCGATGCACGCTATGGCGTGCAAACTCAAACCAAACGCCACAGTTTCATTGCCTCGTTATTAGGCATTCAGCACATTATTGTTGCGATCAATAAAATGGATTTGGTCGAATACAGTGAAGCGACGTTTAATAAAATTAAACAAGATTATTTAGCGTTTACTGAGACGCTGGATTTGCACGACATTCGTTTTATCCCGATGTCGGCATTGGATGGCGATAACGTTGTTAATCCTAGTGAACATATGGCTTGGTTTACCGGCACGCCGTTGATGGAAACATTGAACAGCATCGAGATTGCCAATGATCGCAATTTTACCGATGCGCGTTTTCCGGTCCAGTATGTGAATCGTCCAAACCTTGATTTTCGCGGCTTTTGCGGCACGATTGCTTCGGGGGTTTTTCGTAAAGGCGACCAAGTAACTGCGTTGCCATCCGGTAAAAGCAGCACCATTAAAGCCATTGTCACTTATGACGGCGAGCTAGAACGGGCCTTCGCGCCGATGGCAGTTACTTTAACGCTGGAAGATGAGATCGATGTTAGTCGTGGCGATGTACTGGTAGGCAAAGAACAAATTAGTGCAACAATAGCTGATAAATTCAAGGCCCATATTGTCTGGATGGCCGAGCAAGCCATGACGCCAGGAAAACAATACGTGGTTAAGCTTGCCACTCGTAGCGTGTCCGGTTCTATTGCGATGATTCATCACCGTATTGATGTCAATACTTTGGAACACCACGACGCCAGCGTCTTGCAATTGAATGAAATCGGTTCTTGTACGTTATCGGTCAACGCACCAGTCGTATTTGATGCTTACAAAACTCACAAAGGTACC
>Ga0208265_100317_pt1 | contig 18572 bp, 10 predicted proteins | sample LakWasMet44_HOW7_2_FD_183882 | JGI IMG/M metagenome (GOLD analysis project Ga0208265, IMG submission 183882) | Freshwater sediment methanotrophic microbial communities from Lake Washington under simulated oxygen tension - Sediment Metagenome... | ecosystem: Environmental > Aquatic > Freshwater >... | reverse complement strand
GCTCTTTTGAAAGCGCCCAGTCACTTACCCTGGGGAGCCAATTTAAGCTTAGCACCAAGCCGCTGGCTGTCTGCACCGTCATCGCCCTTAACAGCGTACTTGATCTGGCCGCGAAAAAAGGCACGTATATTTGCAGCCTACAGGATCTGGACCCGGCGATTGTCTCGCTGGACGTAGGCGGAAAAGACATCGACTTAAGCGTCAATCTGGCGCTATCCGATATCCCGCTGCCAGGACTGGTCGGCCAATTGAACACATTATTGAAACCGCTCAATCTGCCGCCTGACCTTGCCTGCGTCAAAGCCAACGTCACCCTGCCTATAAAAATAACGGGGAATGAGAAAAATTATAATGTCACCATCAAGGAACTATAGAACAGCGCGGTAACGGTATTTCCATCAGCTTTCTGTCCACCTCGAACGCAGGAAATGCGCAGCCATTTTGGGGCGCCTGTCACGGGTGAACACGCCCTTGAAGTTCATCGCGGCCGCACGGATGATGTTCTGGCCGGTCTTGAAATCGGCGAAGGCCCATACGTGCATGCCGACGACAAAAGGACGATTCTCTACGGCATCGAGATAGTGTCTCAGGAGTTCGACCTGATACTCCTCCGTCCACATCTCCGGCGGCGTATTGTGCGCGCCGGGCAGCGTGTCGGCGCCGAACTCGGTCATGATGATGGGCTTGCCCAGCGACTCGTGCAAGGCATCCAGTTCGCGCTCCAGTTCCCGTCTTGCCCGGTCGAGCCGCCCCGGCATGGCGTACCAGCCGTAGTAGCGATTGATGCTGACAATATCGAACAGCCCGAGCCACTCGGCCGGTCCGCCCTGCAGACCGACGAGCGTAACAGGCCGTGTCCCGTCGAGCCTGTGCGCCTCGCCGTAGAGCTGGCGAAAGAAGGATGTGCCTGCCGCGACAGCTTCCGGCATCGGCACGTCAGGCGTCGACCCTGTCACCGGTTCGTTCGCCAGGCTCCAGATGATCGTGCTCGGGTGGTTCTTGTCGCGTAGGATCAGTTCGTGCAGTTGCTGCCGGCATTGGGCAAGTCGCCTGGCGGTCATCGCCTCTCCATCCCCGAAATTCAGGCCGACGGCGGGAATCTCGTTGATCACCAGTACGCCGAGCCGGTCGGCCAGCATCATGGCTTCCTCCGCGTAGGGATAATGCGAGGTCCGGTACGAGTTGGCGCCGATCCATTTGAGCAGTTCATAGTCCCGCACCCACATCGGCAGGTTCTGCCCGCGGCCGCTGAGCGGGAAATCCTCATGCTTGCCGAATCCTGTCAGCTTGATCGGCTGCCCGTTCAGCAGCAACTGATCCCCGCACACCGCAATGGTGCGGATGCCGATGTCGAGCGAGTAGGCATCGATGGTTTGGTCTTCGTCGGTGAGCGTAACGGTTAGAAGGTAAAGGTACGGATCTTCCGGGCACCAGAACCGCGCCGAGGGCACACGCAATATGGCTTCAGCCGAACCGGCGCAGAAGTTCAGCTCGGCTTCGCTATCGTTCAACTGCAACTTTCCCTTGCCGGCATATCCGCCGGCGGACACCGCGACTTTGACGACGCCGTCCTCGTCGTCGAGCGTCGTAACGACCGTGACGTCATCGATGTGCGCGGCGGCTGGGACAGAGTAGAGCAGCACAGGGCGGTGCAGCCCTGCATACGGGAAGAAGTCATATGTCGTCGCCGGGAACGGGGGCAGGCTTCCGAACGCCCCGGCTCCCGCTGCCGCAGGCCCTGGCGGTACGCGCTCAGGCAATTGTCTGTTCTCGACGGAGATGGCGATGATGTTCTGTCGATCCCATAGCAATTGATCAGTGATCTCGACAGCGAAAGGCAGGTGTCCGCCGAAATGTTCGGCAACAATCATGCCGTTGACCCACACCTTAGCCGCATAATTCGCCGAGCCCACGCGCAGAAACACGCGTTGCCCCCGCCAGGAGGACGGGGCGTATCCTTCATGTCGATACCAGGCGAGGCCTAGGTAGTCCCGCGCATCGTCGAACAGGTCGTTCCAGCTGCACGGCACCGGAATCATGCGCGGCGAGGGCAGGGCATTGAACCACGCCTGCGCTTCGCCTTCTTCCTTTGGGTCGAGCTGGAACTGCCAAAGCCCGGAAATTTCCAGCACGTTGCGCAGCAGGTTCTGCTGCGGGTAAAGCAAGCCGCCGCTGCCGGGTATGGCGGGCTTGTGCGCTGCTTTTTTATGGTCGGTATCGTTGCCGTGCGAAAGTGGATCCTTCATCTTGCCTCCTTAGTTTATCTCGCCAGGACGGCGCTTTGATGATGTGAAGATGTCATCGTATGCTCGCTAATCCAGTAAAAATTGGCAGCTGATTTACGAAGAACCTCTTCGAATCATCTCCGCCCCATTCCGCGCGCGTCAATTTTATTCCTTACTTTAACAGGCATTTGGCTGCGGGCAGTCGTGCACCGGTTTTCAGCATTAAATAATGCTATCGCAACGCTTGTAACATAAATTTCATTTCCTTTTGTTAGCATTTTACGGATGTAGACCTTTCTGGGAGTAACCTTTCATTCACTAGGGAGAATAGTGTTGCCTGATCCTAATATTGCCTTGGGGATGATTTATGCACGATCATGACCTTGTAAAACAATTCAACATGTCCGCCTGGCGAGCCACGGTTAAGCAGGCAGTCTCAGAGCGCCTCATAACAATAACATTGGCATTTTTATTATGGACAATCATTCCTATCGCACCATCTGGATTTCCGATCTCCACCTGGGCTCCACCCAATGCCAGGCGGATGTTTTACTGGATTTCCTAAAGCACAACGACAGCGAAAAGCTCTACCTGGTCGGCGACATTATCGATTTTTGGGCACTTTCCAAGAAATCGTACTGGCCCAGAGACCATAATACGGTAATCCAGAAGGTGCTGAGAAAAGCGCGGCATGGCACCCAGATTATTTACATACCCGGCAATCACGACGAAAACGTAAGGGACTACCACGATTATGTCTTCGGCGACATCGTTGTAAAAAATTCGGATGTTCATGTGACATCCGCAGGAAAGCAATTCCTGGTGGTCCACGGCGACGAATACGACACGATCGCCAGATACCATAAGTGGATTGCCAAGCTGGGCAGCGTGGGATACGACCTTCTGCTTGAAATCAACCGCTTTTTACGAATGGCCAGGCGTTGGTTCGGCATACAGTCGCACTTCTCTCTTGCCGCCTTCGTGAAGTTCAAAGTCAAGAATTTGGTTCAGTTTATTTCCGATTACGAAGAAAGCATCGTCAGTACGCTCAGAGACCAGAACCTGGACGGCGTTATCTGCGGACATATACACCATGCCGAAATCAAGGAGATAGACGGATTTTTGTATATCAACACGGGGGATTTCGTGGAAAGCTGCACGGCCATAGTGGAACACTTCAATGGCGCTTTGGAACTGGTGAAGTGGCACAAGACTCAACTGGCCCTTGCTCATAATGAAGCTCAGGAAGCTGATATGCCTAAACAGATAAACTGGTTAATGGCTAAACGCGGCAATATCAAACGATAATGAATTCAATAAATATCAATGCAGTCAGCAAGTTTATGGGGCCTTATCGCTTGTTTCGGTTCAAGTTTGCAGCCGCTGGACTCCATGAAATAAATCTTCAACCATTCAGGGTGCAATAATGGTGGTTTCCGTAAAGTCGCGCAGCGCAGATAACTCCATAAGCCGCGGTTTCAACACCATTCTTGCGGCGCAATTTTTTTCATCGCTGGCAGATAACGCGCTTCTCTTTGCCGCTATTGCGCTGATCAAGGAGCTGAACGCCCCTTCCTGGCAAACGCCTGTTTTACAGCAATTTTTTGTCTGCGCTTTCATCGTGCTCGCGCCTTTTGTCGGCGCATTTTCCGATGCGCTGCCGAAGGGGCAGGTCATGTTCATCAGCAACAGCATCAAGATAGTAGGCTGCATGGCCATGCTGCTGGGGTTGCATCCGCTGCTCGCCTACGGTTTCGTCGGTATTGGCGCGGCGCTCTATTCGCCGGCCAAGTACGGCATCCTGACCGAGTATCTTCCTGCCGATAAACTGGTATGGGCCAATGGCTGGATGGAAGGTCTGACCGTGGCGGCCATCATTTTGGGCGCTATCTTCGGCGGCTTGTTGATTGGCCATCGTGTCGAGGATCAGGTTGTTCAGAGACTGGGCGGGCTTGAGTTCAATGGCGGTATCGATACTGCCCCGGAGTTCGCGATTTTTGTCATTCTGGGTCTTTATCTGACGGCGGCGATACTCAATTATTACATTCCCAAGCTGCCTATTGAGCATACTTTATCGAAACGAACGCCAGGGTTCCTGTTGGCAGATTTCTGGCGAACTTTCCTGCTTCTGTGGAAAGATCCGCTGGGGCAGGTGTCTCTCGCGGTAACTTCCCTGTTTTGGGGCGCAGGAACGAGCTTGCGTTTCATCATTCTCGCCTGGTCTGCGGCAGCGCTGCAGCTTGATCTGGAGCAGGCGACGCAATTGACGGCAGTCGTCGCGGTAGGCCTTGCCATCGGTTCTGTGGTGGCGGCCAAGGCTGTGCCGTTGGAACACGCCGTGAAAGTATTGCCTTTGGGGATAGCCATGGGATTGGTCGTATTGGCGATGATATGGGTGACCGATTGGCGGCTGGCGGTAATGATGCTGATACTGATCGGAACTCTGGCCGGCAGTTTTTTGATACCGATGAACGCATTGCTGCAGTACCGGGGGCACCAGCTGATGGGCTCCGGGCACTCTATAGCCGTGCAGAACTTCAACGAGAATCTCAGCATTTTATTGATGCTTGGCGCTTATGCGTTGATGATTAAGGCCGGACTTTCGGTGAATACGATCGTGATCGTGTTTGGGCTGTTTGTATCGATTGCGATGGCTTGGCTTACTAAAAAACATGGCCACGATCAGGACAGATAAAAAGGCGCGTCAACCTGTTTCAGGCAGGGCCGTATCCGAATCCCGGGAGCAAGCTGGAATTGACGTGCGTGTGATTGACAACCTTGTCCAGTTTTCAAATAACTCAAACAGGTGCGTTATACACAAATGAAAAAACGGGTTTTGATTATGTCGGCGGGTGCGGGAACCGGTCACATTAAAGCGGCCGAAGCCTTGGAGAAGTCTTTTGCCGCTGACGATCGGGTCGCCGAAGTCATCAGCAACGATGCGCTGCAATACACCAACAAGCTGTTCCGGGATTTCTATTCCAGCTTTTACGCATCGCTGGTGCGATCCGCGCCGAATTTTCTCGGCTGGTGGTATAAAACCAGCGATGAACCCTGGTACACAGACAGAATGCGGCATATGATAGACCGGCTCAACACCAAGCCGCTGGTGCGGTTCATCCGGGAGTTCAACCCGCATATCACAGTCTGCACGCATTACATGCCAGCCGGCATCATTTCTCATCTGATTGCGACCAACCAGTTGCAGGCGCATTTATCCATTGTGGTCACGGATTTCGATTTTCATGCCATGTGGTTGTCGCGTTCATTCCATCGCTATTTTGTCGCCATCGATGAAACCAGGGCGCACCTTGAAATGCTCGGGATTCCCAGTGAGAGAATTACGGTGTCCGGCATACCCATCGATCCCGTTTTTCAGTTGCCCATCAACCGCGAAGAAGAAAGGCTTCGTTTCGGATTGAATCCGGAAAAACCGGTTCTGCTCCTGTCAGCGGGCGCTCTTGGCGTGGGGCCGACCGAGTTCATGGTGGAGCGGATGCTGAATCTGAATAGCGATGCGCAGACAGTGGTCGTCTGTGGGCGCAACGACGAACTGAAACAGCGTATCCTGCAATTGGTCGACAGCCGAAGCTCAAGATTCAAGGTTCTGGGTTACAGCGGCGAAATGCACAAGCTGATGAAGATGGCCGATATTTTTATCGGCAAGCCCGGCGGCATGACGACCTCCGAGGCTATCGCTTGCGGATTGCCCATGTGCGTTGTTTCTCCCATTCCCGGACAGGAGGAAAGAAATAGCGATCATCTACTGGAAGAAGGTATTGCCGTCAAGTGTAACGATTTGACGACGCTGCCTTTCAAACTGGAGCGTTTGCTGGAAGACCCGGACAGGTTGAGCCGAATGAAAGCCAACGCCTTGCGTTTTGCCCAACCTGCCGCTTCGGCAACGATTGTCGATACCTTGCTCGAAGATTGTCTTCCGCCTTTATCGCTTACCAAGAATCAGCGAACGGCAATCACGCTGGCTGCGGGAGCCGACAGTCAGCGCCGTTCATACACTGCCGGCCTCGCTTCTTACTATAACTTCAAATTCCGTAACTGATGTTGCGCATCAGTTGAATTGAGTCGAATTCATTCGACCCGAAACGCTGCTATTTTTAAAGATGGTTAAGTGCGAATAAATTCGCACCTACACACGCGCATCACTATTTAGGCGGCGAGACCTGCTGCGATGCATGAGGAGCGCGATCAGCAGGATAAAAAACGGCCCCATGCGTAACATCAGTTCCGTAATTGAAAACAATTGAAAGATTTATGCATGGGATGGTGGCTTATAGTTCCGTTGCTCTTTCTGCAGTATTCAGGCCTATCTCAGTTATCGCCTTAAATGAAAATCCGGCCGGAGCGGGAATGCTTCATCAAACTGTCACAAAGCCGATTTACTATTGCTTATAAGTTCTCAGACAATCCGGTGGCGCCGCTATTGAGCCGTTCAGTATCAGGGTGACTTTTCTGGCGCAGTGAATCAATTCAAAAGGCAATAGTGTAGCGCTATTTGTCGGACATGTTGTAGGTTGATATGAACATATTAAAACTGTTGAAATTAGCTGATATCTTCACTATTGCCAATTTATCGTGCGGAATACTGTCCATCACGATGTCGATTGAAGGCGACTTCACTCTAAGCGCTTCATTGTTGTTTTTAGCGGTGATTTTCGATGTATTGGATGGAAAAATAGCCGGTTTATTGCATCAGAAAAATCTTTTTGGAAGACAAATCGATTCAATGTCGGATTTGGTTTCATTCGGCCTTGCGCCCATGCTGCTTTTTTATTCATTGAATTCTCCGGGAATATTGATTTCTGCTTTATCAGTATTTTTCATTACTTGCGGCATGCTTAGACTTGCCCGATACAATGTTTCCGATGCGCCCGGTTTCGAAGGCGTGCCTATTACTGTCAACGGCGTTTTGTTCCCCATTCTTTTTTTGATTTACAGCAATAATCCGGTCAGCTTGAATTTTTGGCCAATCATTATATTGATCCAAGGTTTATTAATGGTTTCCACCATTAAGGTTTCTCGAATATTTTGAAGCGAATAAGGTTGTTTTTACCTGTATCTCTGCAAGAATAATTTAGCCATGGAATATCATAGGGTTGGGTTAGCCGAGGAGCTTATTCATAACAAAGACAAAACGATTGTTGATGTGTTGATCGTCTAACAAGCGACATTTGAGTTCAATATTATTTGCAGAGTTTTCAATGAATCGCTATTCACCCATATTCAAGATCAAAACCTATAACACCCTATCGCGCACCGGCCTGGAAAAATTTCCAACTGAACGTTATGAAATCGGGCCGGAGATTGAACGCCCTGATGCGATTCTGCTGCGGTCTCAAGATCTGTATGAGGTCCCCATTCCAGAGACCGTTAAAGCTGTGGGTAGAGCGGGTGCTGGCGTTAACAATATTCCTGTTTCCGAGTACTCAAAGCGAGGCATTCCCGTGTTCAACACGCCGGGCGCCAATGCAAATGCCGTGACTGAACTGACCATCGCCGGCCTGTTGCTGGCGGCGCGCAATATTGCCGAGGCCTGGTATTTCGCAAAAAATCTCGATGGAGATGGAGAATCACTTGATGCATTAGTTGAGCAAGGCAAGAAGTGCTTCTCAGGATTCGAGTTGGCCGGCAAGACATTGGGCGTAGTGGGACTGGGCGCCATTGGCGTAAAAGTGAGCAATGCCGCTACGGCTCTCGGATTGAAAGTAGTGGGGTTCGATCCCCAGATTACTGTGGAAAGTGCATGGCGACTCTCGGCAGATGCCATTCCTGCCGGCAGCTTGGACGAGCTGTTGTCAGGCTCGGATTTTGTCAGTTTGCACGTACCGCTGAATGATCATACGCGACAGCTTATTAATGAGTTATGCATCGATAAGATGAAGCCCAAAGCGACTTTGCTGAATTTCTCGCGAGCCGCAATAGTCGAGGAAACTGCCGTCCTGGCGGCGCTGGAGTCTTCTAAACTTCATGCTTATGTTTCGGATTTTCCATCGCGGGCCTTGTTGAATCATCCGCGAACAATCGTATTGCCGCATCTGGGCGCATCGACCGCTGAAGCAGAGGATAATTGCTCCGTTATGGTTTCTCAACAGGTGCGTGACTTTTTGGAAAACGGCAATATTCGCAATTCGGTCAATTTTCCGGATGTCAATTTGCCTCTTAACGATGGCTTTCGGCTTGCGATTGCTAACAAAAACGTCCCTGGCATGGTCAGTCAGATTACTGCGATTCTGGCAGAGAACAGGATTAATATTGTTGATATGTTGAATAAGTCTCGCGGGAATTATGCTTATTCGTTGCTCGATATAAACGATAAAGTCCCGATGGAAGCCCTTGCTCGGCTAAGTTCCATCCAGGGAGTGCTTTCAGTGCGGGCGATTTGAAAAGTTTTTCGCAAATATTCAATTTTTTGCCTAAAGATTTTGCCGTGATCCATTCGCGGTGCAAAGACGGACTTAGCTGGGTATATGGTCGGGAAATGATGGTTGGGTCAAGGCGCCCTGTAGTTCGTCAAAATCGACCGGCTTGGTCAGGTAACCGTTGAATCCGGCTCTTTTCGCCTGTTCATGATCACCTTGCCGCCCGTAGCCGCTCAATGCGATCAGTTGTATCTTTTTCAGAGCGGGATCTTGCCTGAGCGCCCGCGCGACCGCGTAGCCGTCCATGCCGGGCAGGCCGATGTCAAGCAGCATAATCTGCGGCCGTTCAGCCAGAGCGACTTCCAGTGCCGTGTAACCGTCATAGGCCAACAGTACAGCGTGTCCTTCGCTGGTCAGCAGCATGGACAGACTCTGGGCGGCATCGCGGTTGTCGTCGACTACCAGAATACGGAGCGGGCCTTCATCCGGCTTGGCGCCTGTCTGACAGGAAATTGGCGCGACCGTTGATGTCCGCAGGCAGGGAAGACGGATGACAAATTCACTGCCTTTGCCCCGGCCTTCGCTGTAGGTCCACACCTCACCGCCGTGCATCGCCACCAGGCTTTTGACGAGCGCAAGCCCAATGCCCAAACCGCCCTCGGCGCGGTCGATGGTGCGGTCCACCTGATAGAACAGTTGAAACAGGCCTGATAGCGCTGAGGGATCGATACCCCGGCCGTTGTCGCGGACGCGGATGAAGATTTCATCGCCCGCTGGCTCAACGGCCAGATTGATGCGGCCGCCTTCATCGGTGTACTTGGCGGCATTGTTGAGCAGGTTCGACACGACTTGCGACAATCGGACCAGATCGCCTTCGACATAGACCGGTTCAGGCGGCAGCTGTACCGTGAATTCATGACGGCGGGCATCGATCAGCGGCTGGCTGGTTTCCACCGCTCGCTGCACAATGGCCGATACCTCGAGCGGTTCCTTCTTGAGTTCGATCTTGTTGCGGCTGATGCGCGAGACATCCAGCAGATCGTCCACCAGCCGGACCAGGTGTTCGACTTGGCGACCGATGATGTCGCGGCACCAGGTCAGTCGTGTTTCGTCCAGACCGGAGCGTTTCATGATCTGCACGGCGTTGCTGATCGGCGCCAGCGGATTGCGCAGTTCGTGAGCCAGCATGGCCAGGAATTCGTCCTTGCGCTGATCGGCTTCGAGCAGGGCGGCCTCGGCCTGTTTGCGCTCGGAAATATCGCGGCTCACGGTGGCGATGCCGACCGGCTCGCCGGTACAGTCTTTGATGAAGAATACATTGTAGATCATCCAGATGGGCGCGCCGCTCTTGAAATGACGGAATCTGATTTCTACATCAGCGTGACCCTCGCGCAGGACGCGCGGGAAAAATTCCTCAAGGATGTAGCCCTGATCTTCGGGGAAGAAAAACTCCTGGACTGGCGTTCGAATGCACTGCTCCAGGCTATCGAGACCGATCAGGCGCATGCCGGCTTCGTTGATATAGAATGGATTGAAATTCATGTCGAACATGCCGATGAACTCCATGCTGTTGTCGGCCAGCGAAACAAACTTTTGCCGTTCCAACTCCATGTGCTTGCGTTCGGTAATGTCGCGCAAGGCGATGACATAGCCCGGCTGTCCGTCCCATTCCAGCGGCGAGGAACGCATTTCTGCCCAGGCGAGTCCGTCCGGCCGGATCAGATTAATGTCCTGATAGCTGTCGTTATCAGGATTGAGCGGAATCGCCAACGATTGGCCGATTATCGGGCTGCGCGCCAGCAGGGTTTCGGCGGCTTGGTTGGCATAGAGTACGACACCCTGGCTATTTACAACCAAAACACCATCGGTGATAGTGTCTAGTATCAGGTCAAGCTTGAAAGAGTGAGCGGCCATAGTCGAACAGTTTCTTAAACGATGATGGTTTGTACGCCAATTCCTTTAGCTTCGGTGGTAATGGCCGCGATGATTGATGGCACCCTCGACAAGTCTCCGAGCAGTTTCAGCACGGGTTCAGGCATATCGCGCACCAGCATGGGTGTAGCAAATACATCTTTTTCAAGCGCTTTCTCCGGCATGCCCAGTACTTCAACTACGTTTAAAACCCAATGGCCGGGATCGTAAAGGTTGGCGAGCGCGGCCGTAATCTGCTCGACCAGTCGGCGGGTTTCGCTGTTCAAGGATACCACATACAGGGTTAGAACAAGTTTATGCTGCGTTGCGCGCCGTTCTTGCCTGGGCGCGGCAATACGGGCGATCTGGGCAATATTGCGGATTTGTGTGGACGACAGCGGCTTGCTGGCCAGTTCGAATTTATAGCCTTCCTCATGTATGTCTTTCAGCTGCTCCATATATTCGTTAGAAAAGGCAGTGACAATATAAATGTTCAGCGTTTCATCGATGGTCTTCAGCCGGCGCAAGGTTTCCACGCCATCGATGCCGGGCATGCGCAGGTCGAGAAAGATCAAGTCGGGACGTTCGACGAGAGCCATTTCAATGCCTTGCAAACCGTCCTCAGCCTCCCGGACCGAGAAATTGTCTTCTTCCAGAATCAGTTTGAAAGCGCCGCGCACTGCGGGGTCATCGTCTATCACCAGAATTTTATTTAACATATATTTTTGTCTCTTGTTTATAGAAATTTAAATGCTCGAGCGCTGAGAAATCCTAGCTGTAAATGGCAGTCTCAGTATCCACAAGTTATGTGTAAAGGAAAGTTAAACGCTCAAACATGGGGAAATCGAAGTCGCATGCAACAGCCGTGTCCATATGAACTCTCCACCTGTATATTGCCCCCGACATCCTGAACCAGGCGGCGTATGACCGACAAGCCCAGGCCGGTACCTTTTCCGGGAGGCTTGGTAGTAAAAAACGGATCAAAAATCTTCGTTTGCACATCCTGCGGGATGCCCAGGCCGTTATCGGCCACGCTCAGTTCCAGCATGCCTTCCATGCGCCTGATTGTGATGTTGATCAGTGGCTGGTGGCTATCAGCCAGCGCGTCGCGGGCATTAATGAGCAGGTTGACCAGAATCTGCTGCAGGCTATCGGCACAGCAATGGATGGACGGCAGATCGTCGGCGGCGTCGATTTCTACCTTTATACTTTTCTTGTTCAATTCGCCTTCCAGCAGCAATAGACTTTGCCTGACCACCTCAGTAATCTGGCAGGTGCCGCTTGGGGTTGATCTGTTATGAACAAAGACCAGCATGTTGCTGACAATCTTCTTGATGCGGTGAATCTGCTGCAGCGCCTGATCGAGAATTTCCTTTGATTTTTTATCAGCGCTTCTATCTGCGGCGAATTCGACAAAATTCATGACTCCCATCAGCGGATTGTTGATCTCATGCGCGACACCGCCGACCAGAGTTCCCAATGCCGAGAGTTTTTCCATCTGCAGCATATGCTCTTGGTTTTCCTGAAGTTTTGTGTAGGCGAGTCGGGTCTGTTCCAGAAGGCGGGCGTTTTCCAGGGAAATTGCAGCCTGAGCGGTCAATAGCTCGGTCATATCGGTTTTTTCAGGAGTAAATACGCCTGTTGACAGTCGATTTTCCAGATAGAGCAGGCCGATTAATTCGTTTTGTTTGATGATCGGCAAGCACAGAACCGAACGCAGTCTTAATGCCTGCACTTCCGGAGTGTCCTGAAACTCGCTTTCAGCCATAGCATCATGCAATAACACTTTTTTACGTGTGCGCAGCACGTAATTGACGATGGCGCGGCTGACGCCGCTATGGGTCTTGTCAAGGCTGAGATACTGGCGATTAACGATGTGTTTTTTGCCGACATGGCTTTCCGCAGCGACCAGCAGTTCATCGGCTTCCCTGATCAGCAGGTAGCCGTGCTGAGCTCCCGAACTTTCCAGCACTACGGTCATGATTTTTTGCATGAGCTGATTAAGATCGACTTCCGCCGACAGAGCCAGCGCCGATTTCATGAGATAATTGATGTCGAGATTCGGCAGAGTAGCTGGTGCAGCAAGTGCAACATTTTTTTCGAGACGAACTGTATTCTCGAGCTCGGTGTAAGTGTAAGGGTGGCGCTGATGTAATAGGGCGCCTTTGCGATCGGCGCGGCACATACGGTACGCGCGCCGCGCTGCGCTGTAGTAAAGTTCGGCATCGCCGAGATTACCGGCTGTTATCACCTCGGCCAATGCTTCATATAGATGTCCGGTGAGCAGGCCGTAGTTTTGTGCCTGAGCGACCGCGATCGCATCCAGATACAAGTTGCGGGCGTCGCGCATCTGGTTTTGGGCGCGGGCCATTTCGGCGTAGACAAAGGCCAGAAAGGGTTTCAGCAACGGTCCGAGACGGGCCCAGGTTTCCAGTTCGGCCAGCAGCGGTGCGATTTCCGCTTCGAGCATAGGCCAGTCGGCGCCTTCCGGCCAGCGCAGGCGATTGACGATACGGAAGACATACCAGAGACGTTTCAGGACGTTATCGGTCAAGCCGTGCAGATAGCGTTCCACCATTTGCAAGGACACAGCCGCTGCAGCGTAATCGCCCAGATAATGCTGGGCGAAACCCAGCAGAGCAAAATAACTGCCGGAAGCGGCGACGTAATTATCGATTTCCCAGCGCGCCAGCGTTTCGGTCATGTCCACCGGCTGGTAATCGAGTTTCATCGGCGCCACCCAACCGGCCAGCACGGCTTCGGCAAGGCCAACCGAGAACGATAGCTGGTTCTTGCGGGAAAAATGCAGGCATTCCTCGGCGGCTTCTTCAATCAGGCGCAGATTTTTGCCCTGCACCTGCAAATTCCACATCAACGGTCCGTAGGACAGGCCGGCGTTATACAAGTCGCCGCAATTCTTGCCGCACTGTATGGCTTTGTGACTGTATTCGACGATTTCGGCCGGATGGCTGCGCGAGTGCATATTGCACCAGACAATGCCGTTCATGCCGCGGGTGGCGCCAAAAGTATTCGGATGTTTTTCGCACAGGTCGTGGGCCAGATCCTGGTAAAGAAAAGCCAGTTCGAACTTGCCCTGTTCGCCGAGGTTGAGGCCCATGATCGAAAACGAATAAATCACCGATTCATCCATGCCGCCGTGCAGGCAATGCAGCGTCGATTGCGCCGCTGACAGGTACAGTTGCGGCACCAGACCGGACATGTAGAGATCGGGGATCAGCTCACTGTAGAATGCCAGTTCGATCTTGCTTTTGCGGTCATGGGTAAAAGGCATATGCAGGATAGTTGTCCAGACGTCGCCCTGCTGTTCGATTTCCGCCATTAAGTCCAGCATCCGCTGCCTGGCTATTTCGGGCTGTTCCGGAATTGACTTGTCGAAATAGGCAAGGCCGCGGTTGGCGGTGGCTATCGCCTTGTTGAAGTTGCCGAACGAAGACAATGACGTGGTCTGTTCGGCCAGGGCTTCGGCTTTGTCCAGGTCGCTGACGGCGTGTTCGATCAGATAATTGATCAGCACTTCCGATTTTTCATAACGGCCGCACATCAGCTCAGTTTTGGCCAGGCGCTGATAAATACGGAAAGTCAGATCGTAAGCCTGCTGCCAGCAATTGGCCGGCAGATAGTCGTGGGCTTTCTGAAAAAAATCGTTGGCGGCGTCGCCGGCCAATGCATCCAGCGCCTTGTTGCCGGCATGGAAGTTGATATTGACCAGCCGGTAAGCCAGCTCGTGACCCATGTCCGCCGGACGGCCCAGATTGAGGTGAGCGGCTATAGTAAACAGGTTGTCAAGGGCTTCAAGATGGGTTCCTGCCGGCACCACTTGCAGCAGTCGGTTGCCTATGCGCCAGTGGATGGCGGGCTTGGTCTGGGGATCGACCTGGCGCAGCACCGCTTCCTGAACCCGGTCGTGGACGAATTGCAGATCGGATTTGTTTTCCAGCAGCATGCCCAGATTCAATACCGGCTTCAAATCCTCGAAGAGTTGTTCGATGCGAATATCCAGCACCAGCGCCACATCTTCCGCACTGAAGCGGTTGCCCATGCAGGCGCAGTGGTCGAGAATGTGCAGGGTTTTGGAGGGCAGTTTGCCTACCTTGGAGCTGAACAGTTCCACCACCGAGGTTGGCATCTGTGTGTCGCGAATCCGCTTGATATCCCAATGCCAGTGATGTTCGTCATCGGTATTCAGCAATCCTTCGTTATACAGCCAGGCCAGGCTCTCACTGACGAACAGCGGGTTGCCTTCGGTGAGATGGGCGATAAATTCCGCCAGATTGGCTGTGGCTTCCAGTGAAGAATCGAGGATGTAAGCCACCATCTCGTGGCAGTTGGAGTCGGTGAGCGCCTCCACGCGAACTTCCGCGAACGGGCTGTTGTTTTCCTGAATCTTGCGGATCAGCTTGCTGAGCGGATGGCTGTTGTCGACTTCATTGTGCCGATAGGCGCCCATGAAAAACAGGAAGGGATGTTCATGATGATTGTCGAACAGGTTTTGTAAAAAATCGAAGGTTGCGCTGTCGCACCATTGCAGATCGTCGATGAACAGCACCAGCGGATTGTCTTCGCTGGCCAGACAGGCCAGAAAACGGCCGAACAGGTTATTGAAGCGGTTGCGGGCTTCCACGGGCGGCAGATGCGGCACTTCCGGCTGGCGGCCGATGATGAATTCCAGTTCCGGCAGCACATCGATGATGACGCCGCCGCTGTTTCCTACGACCTCGAGTATTCTGGTCCGCCATTGCTGAACCTGCATGTCGCTTTCGGTCAGAAAAATGCGCATCAGATTGCGCAGTGCCTGAATCAGTGAACTGTAGGGAATGTTTTTCTGATACTGGTCGAACTTGCCGGAGGTGAAGTAACCGCGATTTTTGACCAGCGGTTTTTGCAGTTCCTGAATCAGCCGGGTTTTGCCAATGCCGGACAGTCCGGAAATAAAGACCGAGCGAAATTTGCCGCTGATGACCTCATTGTATTGCTGTTGTATCAGCTGGCTTTCGGCCTGACGGCCCACCATTTTTGAAATAAAAATGACCCGACGGCTGCGATCATGCTGGCCTACCGCAAACGCCGATACGCTGCCCGTTTCGGCGTATTCTTGCTTGCAACGGTTTAAATCGGCCAGCAGGCCTGAGGTGCTCTGGTAACGTTTCTCCGGCTGTTTGACGGTGAGCTTAGCGATAATATCGGCCAGAACCCGGGGGATCTGCGGCTTGAGCTGATTGACTTTAGGCGTTTCTTCGGCCAGATGCGAGTGAATCAGCTCCAGGGGGTCGCTGGAAAAAAACGGCAGCTGGCCGGTAAGCAATTCGTAAAATACGATTCCCAATGAATACAAATCGGTGGAAAAATCGACCCTGTAGTTGATGCGGCCGGTTTGTTCCGGTGAGGTGTAGGCCAGGGTATGGCGTACAAATTCCGGGTCGTAGATAAAATGGCTGACATCACGAATGTCCAGCGGCGTTATGAAATCGGTCAGCCGCAAGGTCAGCGTTCCGGGATGCAGCAGAATATTGTGGGGTTTGACGCCTCCGTGGGTAATGCCGGCATCGTGCACCGCTTGCAGCGTATCGGCTAATGAGCAGGCCAGCGTAAAAAAACTGTTGAGATCGAGTCTGTCTTGCTTTTTTGCCCAATAGTTCAGGGGTTGTCCGGCAAACCAGGGCTGAACGATAAACTGCAGATCACCGTATGATTCCAGTGCAATCGGCGTACAAACACGCGGATCGTGAAGCACTTTCAGGCGTTCAATTTTCTGACGCAAATACCGGGATTGGTCGTCCCAACTCGACAACTGCTTCAGCAGTTTAATGATCAACGGCTGGTCGGGGACGTGTTTGTGATAGCCTTTGAACACCACTGCCTGCAAGCTTTCTCCCAGCTTTTCGCTAACAATGTAGTTGCCCAGTTTCGGCGCGTCCTGCAGTTGATTTTTTATCGTTATATCAATCATTTGCTGTTGTAAGTTGCGCGTATTTGGTATTAACGCCGATTGAATTTTAAGTCTTGCTTCGCCCCCAATTGCTATATGAAGTTCGCTATATTTCGCAAAGTAAGCCATTCGGCGCCCACAGGATCCAAGTACGCTGCTAATCTCATTACAAGCAACGATATTTTCTCATCTATGAAATTTGAACACATATCATCGTGTTGAATCCTCAGGATTTGAATCTGCTTCGTTTTTGCTTTGTTAATGGTGGGTGACATGGCTTTTTTATCGAATTACTGCTGTGTTATGTCCTTAGTCAAAAAACAGAGGACCATAAATGCAATTATCAGGACTGAGAGTAAAACTGCGATATTAAGGCTGAAGGTAAAATAAAAAAATAAGTATAACTACTTAGTAAGACCGCTTATAAAATTTACAGGGTTCGGTTTGCCAGCCGGATTTATGGCTGTATCCGAATGGCGTTCATGGCTGTGAGACAGAATTGAGTACTGATCTGTAGATAACGTCAAAAATGACGGGTAATAATATCTTTTTGTTTTAATTGACGTATGTCAATTTTGCGGCAAAAATTTGTAGGTCTGGGGAGTAAGTACAGGACAAAAACCTCAAAGCCCAAAGAAAGTCATCAAATCGCAGGTAAAAACTCAGAAGACAACTGCGGATAAAGTCGAGCCCGTGTCGGAAGATAGACTTGAGAGGCCGCTGAAGGGTTTTTTAAAAAGGATGGGCTGGTGGCTGTCGAGTCGCTCGCCGGTATGATAGGTCCAGGCAAAGGCCAAGGCGAGCAAGCCGAATAATTTGCTGAGGCGTTCGGGATCAACCAAATGGGTGTCTTCGAAGTTGAAGCCCCGGCTTTCAGGCAGCCGAACAGGGTCTCGATTTCCCAGCGCCGGGCATAGGCTTCAATCGCCTGGGTTTGTGGCGCATCCGAGCTGGCGATGATCAGCCAGTCGCCATCATTCAACCGCAAGGCCGACAAGGCGACAAAACAACCCCAAACCGGACGGCGGCTTGGCAGATGGTGCAGCTGTCCGGGCTTTAAGGAGCCAAACAGTTGATCGGCACGTTTTAGCTGGTTCCAGGCATTGGGAATGCGGGTATTGCGTTTGAGGCGTTGATGAAACGGAATGGCTTGTGCTTGCAGCCAGGCGAACCAGTCTTCGCCGACGAACTCGCGATCGGCTAATAAGGCGGCAATGTTGTTGCCGCCAAATACGGCGATGAAGCGTTTAAGCAAGGCGATGCGTTCAGCGGTATGGGAATTTCCCGCTTTGTCGAGCACGCTCCAAAATACGGGCAAGGCGGTGCCTCGATAGGCAATGGCCAATTAATATCGGTTTTGCCGAATTGCCAGTGAGTGCGGCCAGGGTCAGATACCAGGGCCCATGGCCAATGGGGAGCAAGCGCATCAATAGCCGGGCCAGCTCATCGTAGTTCAGCTCGAAGGACCGGAAAAAACGCTGTAACCGTTTGTAATGAGAATCTGTTTTCGCCCGGCCATCAAAGCCTGTAGCCAGCTCAGCGAGATTGACGCTGCGCACTTTGAGCAACGCTAAGAGAAAATGGGCGAGAAAATTGAGTCGAGCCTCATGCCAGGATAAATGTTCGGATAGAGCAACTTTAAGCAAGTAGGCCGGATCTTGAGTATTTTTGTTCATAGTCCAGCAAAAATACCCGCTTTACCTTAGTTTAATCAAACAGTTGTATCTTTTGTCCTGGATTTAGGAGGCAGTGTAAAACTGCAAGCGACTTGGATACGTTCAAACGCCGGCTCTGCGCAGATGCCAGATATGACAATATTTTTATTTTTGCTTTTTTGTTACGCTACACAAGTGTGATTGTAAAACAATAGTCGTTGCGAAAAGCAATAATAATCACAGCCGGCATTGTTAATTAAGTATAGTGTCCAATTCCCCATTCCATTTAAGCATCAGAAGCATGACGGAATATTTGAGCATGATCTTGCTTTTGCTATAGCATTTTGATTTTCGGCGTAGCCGGGCCAGAAAATGCCTGAATAAACTGTTATAACCTTCCACGGTATAGGTTTCAGCTTTTGATTGCGTATGAAGCTCTTTCGGGACAAATTGTGCA
>Ga0208265_100284_pt1 | contig 20868 bp, 21 predicted proteins | sample LakWasMet44_HOW7_2_FD_183882 | JGI IMG/M metagenome (GOLD analysis project Ga0208265, IMG submission 183882) | Freshwater sediment methanotrophic microbial communities from Lake Washington under simulated oxygen tension - Sediment Metagenome... | ecosystem: Environmental > Aquatic > Freshwater >... | reverse complement strand
ACATCAGGGATTAGCGGGAAAAACGCCGGATGAAGTCTATGACGCTGACCTTTTTGATGAACGAAAGGCCGCATGACCTGGCAGGGTTATCACTTAAGAATGATAAATGGCTGTCCAATTGGTGGGGGCCACTTCTTTCCATAAGAATCGAGCAGTTTCCCGACGGCGTCTTTGATGGAAAAGATCCAGCACCCGGAGTGTTATACCCTGACTTCTATGAGAAGGACTTGGGAAATGGAAACGTCAGACCACCCGATGTTGAAATACGAAAAGAAAACGGAGTTGAATATGTTCTTGCTGGCGGCGGAACTTCGCTTTTGATCGGCCAGGCGTTTTTACAAAAGAAGGCTGGCTTTCTTTTGAAATTCCGAACGGGACGATAATTCCAGATTCACTCATCGTCAAAAACGACGGATGGCGCAAACGATTCAAGGCAACGCACTATCAAATCGAGTCACGGGCTGGAAGGATGACCAAGCAAGCAATGGTGGGCGCGCTAGATAATTTTGCCCGCAATGCCATCGTCCGTGCAGTAGAGCTCGGTCGCGTATCTTTGAAGATTGATTAAGGAGTCAAAAAATGCCAAACATAAACGGAAGAACTCTCGCCTTAGCTATCCAAGCTGTCGATTTCAAGATAGCAGACCTTGAACAGACAATTGACTCTTTGCCAGCAGATGAGGGATGCGAATTGGAAACATTGCTGTTGAGCTACACCAATGCGGCAGAAGCTCTCAAACGAGCTTATCAGGAGGCCCTGGCTGAATCGGACAATCTCCCGCCGTATGAAAAGCTCGTTCGTAGCGAGAGTTAGCGCGGTAGCGCGTAGGCTGGGTTGTTAAACCCAGCATTCGGAGCCGCCCATGCTGGGTTTCCGCTAAAGCTCCAACCCAGCCTACATAAGCTTATTCCCATGAATAGTCCTGGATATCCGGGGAGGCGGCCCAGTTTTCGGGATACATGCCGCGCTTGATCCATTGTTGGAACGATGAATACGGCCAGTCTTTGGCCGCTTGGACGTAGCCGTGCTTGACGGGGTTGTAATGGATGTATGGCCGTATGATGGATGAATTGTAAGGTGGATTTGCCTTTGCAATCCACTACAAACGGAGCCTTAAAACCGAAATGTTCCGCAATACTACCTGGCCTGTTTGAAATGGCGGTTTGCTGCGCGAAACCACCCTACTTGGCTAGATGCCGTTCTTGATCCATTGCCAAAACGATGAATACGGTCGGTAAAAATTGTAGCTGTCCGGATTTAGATAACAATTTGTTAGAGCTTTTTTAAAATTAGACATGGAGGTAGTTAATGAACTACGAGTGGGATGAAAATAAAAGAAGAAGTAACATTGAAAAACATGGAGTTGACTTTATAGCGGCAATCGAAATTTTCAAAGACAATGAAAGGATCGAAACTGAGGATACAAGAAATGATTATGGTGAAGTCCGGATGCAAACTATTGGCGAAGCACGTCCTGGTGTTTTATTTGTTGTATATACATTAAGAGATCAAGGAACAACAAGACGCTTAATCTCAGCCAGAAAGGCAAACAGAAAAGAACGGGCAATTTACCAGTCCATGAAAGCCAGATAAGGGGAATTCAATGACCATAAAAAAATACAGTGAAGAAGAAATCAAGCAGTTGGAAGATCAGACAGATTACGATCGCCTAAAAAAAATGGCAGACGAGGAAATTGAGGAAAATTCCAGAACCGATGAAGATTCGTTAACACCATCAGATGATGGTCTTAAAAAGTTCAAAAAGGTAAAAAAAGATGGAAAATAAAACAATAAGAAGGGTTAATGAGATAAGCGCGAAAGCATTGAAGGACGAAACTGATTGGAGTGCAGTGTACAAGCAGACGGATGAAGCGATTCAAAAAAACTCTGATTCTGATCCTGATGCTCCAACCTTGAAGCATGCTGTCTATAAGAAATCGAATACCAAGCGGTAACAAAGTGCTACAGATAGTTAAATTAGTAGTACTCAGTCAATTCCAACTTGACGGGTAAAAGTAAATCCGTTCATCCTGAGCTTGTCGAAGGATGAGCGGATTTACGCCAAGCATATTTATCCGACATATCAGCGAGGTAGACTGGATTGCTAAATCCGGCATTTTGAAACCGCCCGCTGTGTTTCCGCTCTTACAAACTTAATCATAAGACAACTAAAAAAACACATTAATTATCAAAGTTTCTTATGCTGTTGGGAGATCTACATGGCGGCACTAAAATTCAGTTTTATATTATTGTTATCCGTAGCGTCATGCGCGACAGCAAGTGGTCTGGAGCCGGTAAACTTTAATAATCAACTTTCCGCATGCGTTGAAATTAACGGCATGAAAATTACAACAGAAGGCAGAGTTCCTGTTCTTTCTTTTGATTTAAAAATGAACAAGCCTATCTCTAAGTGCGGTTGCAAATCCGCTCTTGGGGCATATACGGTAATTTCTCTAATGGAAGAATACCAGTCGTATATAATCGGCGGAAAGGTGGCTTTTAAAAAGTCTGAGCATAAGTATTTACCATTGTCGGCTGAACAAAGCTTGATTGATAAAAAGATATTAGAAGTCAATTTATCCTGCGCTCAACCAGATTAAAAATTTCTGACAAATGGCCGTATGATGGATGACTTGTAAGGTGAATTTGTCTTGGCAATCCACCATAAACGGAACCGTAAAACCGAAATGTTCCGCAATATTACCTGGCCTGTTTGAAATGGCGGTTTGCTGCGCGAAACCACCCTACCTGGCTATTTCCGTAACCCAAAATTGCAAGCCGGGCTCAGCTGGGCACGAAGCAGCATGTGCCCAACCTAAAGTCTATGTGGACGGGATGTATATCCCGTCTGGCGAAGCAGGCGCCCGGTACAACCGGACTCAGGGCGTGCCGCAAGGTTGTGGCGCGGCGCCTGCGGTGCTGCCGACGGTGCGGTCAGCCCAGGACAGCATTTGGCTGTAGGCTGCATTTGCGTTGGTGTGCAAGTTCAGGTCATGACCCGAATCGCTGATCACGGCCGTATCGACGCACGCCTCGGCACTGTAGAAGGCCTTCTCGTAGTTCTGCACTGCGGCCTTGTCGGAACAGTTCACGAGGTTGCCGCAGAAGGCGAGGTCGAACTCACCGATGACAACTTGCACCGGCCCTTTGATCTGGAAAGAGATTGGATCGGAAACCATCGCCAGTCCGGTGCCGAGCTCACCAACGGTCACGGTCTGTTTGAGCGTTTCGTCAAGCGCGAGCACCTCGGGGTCTACAGTCGGCAGGTAATAGAACAGGTCGCCGCGTGTACCCGGCATGGTGGTCAGGTAGTCGAAGTTCGGGAACTGTCCGGCGAATTTCTCATCGAGCGTGGCCGGATAGACGGCTGGCGCGAACGTGGAGTTGATAAAGGAGTCGTTGAGGTCATGCAGAAAACCGGTGAGGATGATGCCGTCAGCCTCGCCCGGAAAGCTGCCGGCGTAATTAACGGCGGTGAAAGAACCCATTGAATGGCCGACGACGATGACCTTTTCGAAACGCTGCGAGGCGACTTCGCCAGCGCGCAGGGCTTCAACCACCTGATGGACGACGAACGCATTGGCATCGATGTCGGTGAGGTTGCCATCGGGGTGGTCGCTGGCGCCATAGCCGATGCGGTCGAGATTGAAAGTGGCATAGCCGCGCTTGGTGGCGGCGCGAACGTATGAATAATGCTCGGTCTGGTAAGGGAAGTCCCAATAGTACCGGGCATAGGTGGAGCCGTGCAGCAGAATCTGGACGGTCTTGCCTGCGGCCGGTCCCTGCGAGCACAGCGTTCCTGCCAGCTGGAATGTCTCGTTCTCTCCGGGAGCCAGCGTGACGCTCAGGGTATGGTCGCTACACGCCGGCATGGTTTCGGCTGCTGCCGGCTGAGCCGTTGCGAACGCGCCCGCTGCCGTCATCAGTAGGGCTATGATCAGGCCCTCACGGTCCGCCAGTCGGCCGGCCGTTTGTTTGTCATGGTGTTTCATAGAGCATTCTCGCTAAATACGTTAATTGCATGGGATTGAGCTACCTAACTTCGGTGCAGCGCCATCTATCCATCCTGTAGACAGGGGGGCGTAGAAAGGCAGCACAGCCGCCCATGAACAGGTTTTCACTATCGAATTTCCGGTTCATTTAAACCCGCGACAGACTTGTTTGATATGTTTGGGTTTGAGTCGCAATGGCACGGGCAATCGGGCTCAGCGCTAAGTACGGAGTCCATGGGTATTGCTCTCAATGGTATCCCTAGCCTGGAAATAGCAGCTCTTAGCCGGAGTTGATATCAAGCCGTTATAAGGCTCAGCTTGAGATTGAGATTTTAGGTAAGCGAAACAACATATTCAAGCGCTATGTGCAAATCTGGCGTACAGAGAATCAAGCGGTATCCAGTTGCTGATCCCCGGTTTGCTTGATGCCGTTAATGAATTTCACGCCGGTGATAACATCGGCTAACTGTTAGTCACCTCTTAGCGTCTAGAGTGGGTTGGCAAACCCGGCATTTCCGAGCCGCCCATGCCAAGTTGAAAATAAGCGGTTACACGGAATTATTTACCCCCTCGTCCTATCTATAAAATCTGTAAAGTTGGCGGACTCGATCGACCAGATCCAGCAAAGCAAGATATTATTTTTTACAATAAACAATGATTGGGGAGACGAGCGACAGCAATCTTAAAGCATAACTGGAACTGTAGCCGCATTGAATCCTGGGAAAGAGTAATTCATCAAGGATGCCTTTCATTTAGGAGGAAAGCCAAAATGACTAATTATCGAAAGATTCCGGTTTACTTGTTGTTTGTAACTGCTGTCCTGTTTGCGGCGGGAGCGATTGCCAGAGGCGGCAGTATTGCGCCGGAAAACAAGGTTCCCGACAGTATTGAAAGCAAGGCGCAGAGTCTCACGGACGACCTGAAGCAGCTGGGCTTCGAGGTCAGCCGCGGTTATTTCAAGCTCTACACAGTCGACGATTGTGACTACACCTTTGACAAAATTGGAAGTTGCTATGGCAATAATCCTGCCGCCCCTTATGCAACCTTTGCGGTGCCGCCTTGGCCGGAGGAATTTGTTGATCCCGTATTCAATAACATGTGGGGGCCATCTCAAGAGGGTTACAACGATATCTATCGCCTCGATCCGCGTGAAGCGATCATAATTCTCGGGCAACTGCCTCCGCCAGCCGCTTTTTTTTCCGAACAGACATGGATTTTTACGCGGGAGGGGACTTACGATAAGGACAGCCAGAGGTATAAGGATATTGAAAAGTATCTGCCCGACTTCCTATCGATTTTTTTCGCGAATGTGCCTGATCATCCCGAACGCATTCAGGTTTTATCCAGCCTGAGCAATCCCAACAACAATGTGGTCATCGAGAGACAATCCGGCGCAGCTTTCGACCAGATCCGCTATTTCATCATCACTCCGGATCAGGTCATGGATCAGGAGGTCCGTAAGGCTTTCAGCCGTATCTTGGTGGAAGATAAGAACGTCTTTACCGAGCCGATCCCATCCGACATGAAGGTCGGCCTCAATCAAGGCGCGGATGACTTTACCCACCTTATGCGCTATGTCAAACCTGATGACGGAGGCGGACCCGGTACAGGTTCTGATACTTGGAGAAAAGATCTGCCACTGGTTGTACTTCGCGTCAGGGACGCGCGTTCCGATCGGGAGCCTCAACCGTACCCTCCGGTCGAGCTCGAAGCCAGAACAGCACAGGATGAGCTCTATCTCAAACCTGATCTGTTGAATCTGATGAAAGCGGTCGGTGAGCGATGGGAGCAGCCTTGTGCCACTGCCGATTGTTCGGATCGGGCCGGGAGCTTCACAATGCTGCAGGAGTTCCCCACTTATATGGTGGGGCCGCTCTGCCTCTCGATTGGGCAGAACTGCCTTCTCGACACCTTGGACACTACCTATCAGCTCTCCGGCCCCATGCCGCTCGACAACGGAGAGATCTATGCCGTTGCGGGCACGCTCGGAACGGAAACCGGCAATGCAACATACGTGGGCTTTGGCATCAATCAGCGATCACGCCTTGTAGGGGTTGCCAATCTGTTTAATGATGACCTGAAAGGCACTGCGAACGGATACGCGGGAAAAGCAAACAATACCGGCAAATTCTATCTTTACTACTTCACGCGGGACTGTTCCGGCCTGGAAGACCTCACGGACGGCCACTGCTTTCCGCTCTCGGAGCAGATAATTCCGGCGGGCGATCAATTCATAGCCACTATACGAGATTACATCAAGCAGGGCACTCAACGGGGACCCGATTCGGCACACGTTTTGCCTTCGATGGTGTTCAAACTGCAGAGGCCGTGAAGGAGGTCAGGAAGTGGAACGTTATACGACGTCCCGCGCGGCTTTGGGGACGTATTCAATGCCAGCAATTCTTGATTTTCAAAAGGTACTCGATGCCCACGCTGCATAGTTGCAAAGCACGATAGGTTTGGTTGGTAAGCCCGGCATTTCGAAGTCCAATGCCGGGTTTCTGTTAAATTTCCAACTCAGCCTATATACTAATGTGATTAATCAAAAATATAAGAAGGGATTGAAAATATGCTGATTGTAGCCAAGGTAGCCAGTTGGTCTTTTGAGAAACGCCTTGAAGAAACTTTTACCAGAACACTTCCCAAGTTAGGACCGGAAGCTCGCGCTCAACTTCAAGCGGTAATCGATCCGACATCGCTTGCCATAATCTCGGGTGTTCTGGTCGCGTGGGTAGTGTCTCATGCGGTGGGGATCGGCGAGATAATTGACATAATTATTCTGGCGCTAGGGATAACTGCGATTGGATTCGCTGTCTTCACGGGACTGGATTATCTTTATGACTTTGCAACGGGCGTTTACCGGGCCAAAACCATACATGATATCGATAAGGCAGCAGACGACTTAGCAAAGGCGATCGGTATCCTTGGTATTCAGGCAGTGTTAGCAATATTGTTTCGAGGGGCAAAATCCCCACGCACTGGCAAAGGTGGGCGTATCCCATCAGAACTACTTGGTGCGCCTCCACCGAAAACACCAGGTATTCGGTACAAACCAACCGTGGAAGAAAATCCTAAACTCCCTCTAGGAGAGGGTAGAACTAGCTTGTGGGGTGATATCTCTATTTCAACTCATAACTCTGCTAATGATCGTGCAGTGATTCTTCTACATGAACGTGTTCACCAGTTCCTTGCACCTAAACTCTACGTTTTACGTGAATACAGAGTAAGTAATCGCGCATCTTCCTATCTTCGGTCATCCCTGTATCGCTACATTGAAGAAGCCCTGGCTGAAACAATAGCGCAGGTTGGAGTTAACGGTATCCGGCAGTTTCTCACCGGAATACGATTTCCGGTTAAGAGTGGGTATATGTTTTTAACCCAAGGCGGAGGTTTTAATCGACGCTTCGCCGGAAGCGGCGCCAGTACTGAAGCAGCCGGCCTGCTTTTTAACGGAATGGTATCTGGCATTGCATTTGAACTACGATTTCAACCTACGAATATCCCTGTCCGCGAAATTCCTGCCGAAAAATAGAATGAGGTAAGAAACATGTTTCACATATTTGACAGGTGGCTGAGCAAGAAGAAAAAGCGCCCAAAAACCCGGTTATCTGAACAAGAGGTAGTTGCCATTGCACGAAAAGCAGCCGCTGGGCAACCGAGTTGTGAATATCTCGGTCTTGTAATGTTAGAGGAAAATGAGGGTGTTTTAACATGGATAGTAGGGTCAGCCACAATTGGAGGCTCACTAGAAGTATGGATAGATGACGCTAGTGGCGAAGTGCTCGAAATAAAACAACTTGGAGTTCGTTAAAACTTGGCAGGCCGGATTCAGGTCAACCTGCGAATGTTCCTGTTCGGGAAATTCCTACCGAAAAATAGCATGAGATAAGTAAACATGTTTCACATACTTGACAGGTGGCTGAGTAAGAAAAAAAAGCCCCCAAAGACCCGGTTATCTAAAGACAAGGTGCTTAACATTGCACGAAAAGCAGCTACCGAGTATCCACATTGTAAATACCTCAATATTGTAACGTTAGAGGAAAGTTCTGGTGCTTTAACATGGAGAGTAAGTTCAGCCACAATTGGAAACAGACTACACGTATGGATAGATGACGCTAGCGGCGAAGTGCTCGAAATAAAACGACTCGGAGTTCGCTGAGTGCGGTAACTAAGTAGGGTACGCATCGCGTACCATTTTCAAAGTTTTTCGATGAACCAAACTTCAAAAGGTGCGCGATACGTATCTACAGAGCTGCGGTTCTTTATTGGACATGTTTATGCCAGCTCGGCATGGCGATGATGCAGTTCGGCGTCAGTCCGGCTTTTTTCAGAACGTCAATCGTCGCGACCACTTTATTTCGAGTCATGTCGATAACGCTGACAGAACCATCGTCCATCTCCGGAAGATTGAGGAAGCTGTTCTGGACGAAGGCATAGCGGTTATCAGGTGAAAAGACGAAGTGGTGAGCGCCTCCTGCGGTCGGGATGGTCGCAAGGAGCTTCGGCTCGTAAGGCTCGGCGATGTCGAAGATATTGAAAGCGCCCGGCTTGGCCGTTGTGACGAAAAGGCGGTCGCCTTTGTCATTGAAGCCCATTTCCAGCGGCAGACTTTGGCCGGTGCCGACAAAATCGAATACCTGATGAAAACCGAAATCCCTGGACTGAGGACGCCAGGTCGCGGTCCAGAGCGTACCGCCGTACATGTTGTCGATGTACGCCATCGGAGGATTTTGACCCGGCGCAAAGAGAATCTCAACGGGCGCTTCTCCTGAAGGAGACGGCTTGGTCGAGAGTTTATGCGTCGAAAGAATTTTCTGCGTCGATGCTTCGATGATCGTAACGGTCTCGCCAGCGTCTTTGGGGTCGTTCGGGTTTACCGTGCCGGTGACGAATAGCCGGTCCAGCTCGTCGTTCAACATGATGCCGTGCGGATATTTGATGAATTTATCGGTGGAGTCGCCGCTGTCGATGGTTGCTATGGGTTTGTCGGTCTGGGCGTCACCCACGATAATGTTGCTGGAGCCCATGCAGCTCAGGAACCAGCGCTTCTTGTCGGCCGAGAAGGTGAGGTCCTCCCCGACCTTGCAGTCTGGAACCGGCACGATCGTTTTCGAATCGGGAAATTTCGCTACGTCATAGATGTAGAGCTCGGAGTGTCCGAGCGAAGTGACATAAGCCTTGGTCATATCCCTGTTGTAAAAGATATGGTGCGCCACGAAATCCGGGGGCAGCGGGGTATCTTTGATAATCTTGTTAAAGTTCGGCGAATTCGGGTCGACGTCTATTAAGGCAATGCCTTCGTGCCGGTTTGGCCGGCCAACCTTGCTCTCGTAATTGAGCAGCGCCAGCAATTCCGCGCTTGCGGTGACGGGGACACTTAGCGCCATTGCGCATAGAGTAAATATCTTAAAGGCGTGGTTCATAGATTTTTCTCCAGTGTTCTATCCGGTTAGCGGGCAGGCTGGGGTTGCTAAACCCGGCATTTCGAAGCCGTCCTGAAATTTAGCAAGCTATCAAATTGACATATTGCGCGGGATTTCGTTTCCCTTTCATCGCATCCGTTAATACGTAAATGCTTGCAAATTTTGATGGCGCAATCCTTTGCCGGGAGTGGGGCACAAAAAATATTTTTAATCTGCAGTTGAAAATTAGCTTCCCCGATACTATATCTTTTACATGATCAAGCAGAATTGCATTAATCATTGCTCTCCTTAGACCTATCTATTGAGCCCCTTAACCGGGGCTTTTTTTTTGCCTTTTACAGTGATGGCAATTATGTGCGGCAGAAGCTGCACAATCAGGGACACCGCGTAGAGCCCATTTTCGGAAAAAAGTGAGATAGGGTGCGATTGCTTTTTTTGGAAAAGGCTGAGTGTCGTCAAAGAGCCTTCCCCATGATACAATCCGTTAGGGTGCCTGATGTGCTATCTTGTTAAGAGACTGCAGGCCACCTCGTTTAGCTTCTTCTGAAGCGTTATTGGCGTGGTGCTCATTAACTCAAAGAGTTGAACAAGGATCGCCCGTTTTTATAAATAATCGAGTTTAGTCTGAAAGCAATGTTAATTGCTTGATATTCAGAATCGATCAATGGAATAAACAAGGAAAATAAAAATGAATCGAGTCATTGGAATAGCTGGAACATGCTTGTTATTAACTGCCTGTGGGGGGCAAGGTTTACCCGGAGTTCAAGTGGGCAACATCGGCGGCATTAATGTCGATGCTGCCATGGGGGCTGCGTCCGACCTCGGGAAGGCTGCAACTTTGACGGACGAAGAAGTGAAAGAATCTTCCCGGCAAATGCGGTTGTATGAAGAACAATCCAAGGAAACAGTCGCGCCTGCATCGAGCGAGTATGCTCAGCGGCTCGCCAAGTTGACCGATAAATTCCGCAAGTATGATGGCCTGGATATCAACTTCAAGGCTTATCTCAGCGACAGCGTTAATGCCAATGCGACGGCAGACGGCTCGGTGCGTGTCTACAGTGCGCTGATGGATCTGATGACTGACGAAGAGTTGCTGTTTGTTATTGGTCATGAAATAGGTCATGTCAAAAATGGCCATGCAGGAAAAGAAATGCGTACTGCCTTGGCTCTAAGCGCTGCCCGTAAAGGCGCGGCCGCGAGCGGAACAGCCGTCGGCTCTCTTGTCTCCTCTGAGTTGGGTGGGTTGTTGGAATCCGTCCTGAACGCCCAGTACTCCCAGAGCCAGGAAACAGATTCCGACGACTACGGGTTGCAGTTCATGCGTAAAACAGGCGGCGATCTGAGAGCCGCAGAGAGTGCGCTGCGTAAGCTGGCCGAATTGAGCGGAGGTCAGCATTCAATTCTGTCTTCTCATCCTGAACCAGGCCAGCGTGCCGATCGTATGGCGCAGCTTGCCAAGCAGGAGTAGATGTAATAGCACTGTACGCTGGGTTGCTAAACCCAGCGTTTCGGAGCCGCCAAAGCCGGGTTTCCGCTAAAGCTCCAGCCCGGCCTACACATTTTTGTAGGCTTCCTAATGTCCGTTTCAAAGTTGCCGGCGAAGCAGATATGAACAGATTCTCAATTCTTTGTTGCGTAATGCTTGCTTGTACGGCCTTTTCGTCTCTGGCAGCCGTGCCGGAGATCGATCTCTCGGTAAAAATTAATCCGGACATAAATGAGTTCTCTGCCGAGGCCTTGCTTAAATTAGAGGCCAGTGAAAAGTATATATTCGGGCTTGCCCCCGGATTGGAGCTTGATTCCGCCGAAGCGGATGAGGTTGCGGCGCTTGCGCGCAACATTGGAAGCGACGGTCAGCCGCGCTTTGAGCTTACGCTGCCCAAGCAATTTTCGGCGCATAAATTGAGAATCCGCTATCATGGACGCCTTGTGAAATTGAATCCCGAGGAGCATCGAGATACCCTCGCACCTTTGCCGCCTATGGTTTCCAAAGAAGGCAGTTATTTGCCGGCCGGGAGCGGTTGGTATCCAGAGCCGGGAGCGTTTTTCAGTTACCGGCTTGCCGTCCAGACCCCTGCAGGCCAGATAGCAGTGGCGCCCGGCACCCCAAGCCGCGAGACGTTAAAGGGAGATAGCCGCACAGCTCTGTTCACCATGGATCATCCGGTTGAAGGCATCGATCTCATGATCGGGCTTTACGCTCTGAAGGAGCGTGTCATTTCGACCGATACCGCTCCTATTGCTTTGCGAACCTATTTTCATCCCGATATCGCCGAACTCGCGGACGGTTATCTTGATGCGTCAAAGAACTATCTGCAGCGTTATGCAAGCCAGATCGGCGCATATCCCTATAGCCATTTCAGTATCGTTTCCAGTCCATTGCCGACAGGGCTTGGCATGCAGTCACTGACTTATCTCGGGCGCGATGTGCTCAAACTGCCGTTCATCAAGGCGACTTCGCTGGGCCATGAGGTTCTGCATAACTGGTGGGGCAATGGCGTGTTCGTCGATCCTGTCGATGGCAACTGGTCGGAAGGCCTTACGACTTTCATGGCCGACTATGCCTTTAAAGAAGATGAAGGCCCTGAAGCGGCGAAGGAGATGCGCTACGGCTGGCTGCGGGACAGACAGGCGATCCCGCCCGGTAAAGAGCGGCCGTTGTCCGCCTTCCGATCCCGGCATCATGTCGCCTCGGCAAATGTCGGCTACGGCAAGGCGGCCATGATGTTTCTTGCTCTGCGGGACCGGATCGGCCGAGAGAGCTTTTATGCGGCCTTGCGCCAATTCTGGCTTCAGCATCAGTTCAAAGCCGCCGGTTTTAAGGACCTGAGGCAGACGTTTGAAAAGAGTTCGGGCAAAGATCTGTCAGATTTCTTTGCGCAGTGGCTTGAGCAGACCGGCGCCTCTATGTATTCATTGGACTGGGCGTTTTTTGACGGGAAAGCATTGCATCTGGCTATCGGCCAGACGCTGCCGGATAATGAAATGCGTCTTCCGGTGCGGGTTTATTCCGCCAAATCGCATGAAGACTTTTTTCTGGACCACAGCGGTCAGGAGTTTAAGGCGACCCTGGCGTCTAAGGCAGAGCCTCTCGCACTGTCAATCGATCCCGACTTCACGGTTTGGCGCGCCCTTGCCCCGGAAGAATCCCTGCCTATCCTCCGGGATGTTGTTGCAAGCCGGCATCTGGCCTTGCTGGCCCTGAACGATAAACTGGCGACGGCCGCGCTGTCATTTACAAAAGCCTTTGCTGAAGGCGAGGTAGAAAAAGTATCGGAACAGCAGGCAACGCAGGACAAGTTTGTCATCGTTTTGGGCGAGCCACAGGAAGTCGATGCCTGGCTGTCGCGCAGCAAACTGCCTCCACGGCCAGCCGTTGTTTCGGGAGGCGACATTCAGGTGTGGATGGTCAACCATCCTTCCAGGCATGTTCTCGCGGTTTCAGTTCATGATCAGGATGAAAAAGCTCGCTCTTCGCTTGAGGCTGCCGGCAAACGGCTGCCCCATCTCGCGCGATACGCCTGGGCAACCTTTGAGCAAGGACGAACCAGGCTTCGAGGAAACTGGCCGACAGAGCCGCCGCGCTATTTGATTAAAAGATAACGGCGCACAAAGTTTGTCAGGCAGCGCTATCCGGATGAGATTGAAGTAGCGCATAGGATGCGAAAAGGACAGCTGATAGAATGTGCCGGCTTGCAAGCGGTTTATGCCTTAAGCACGACAGCTTGTCCGTAAGATAAGCGTGACTTGAACCCATTCAATATTGCGACAGAACTCCAAAACGCCGTGAAAACCATGCATTCGACTCTAAAACACGCCCATACTCCCTACGATAGCTGGCGCTCAATTTCAATTTCCCTATACATGACGCTGGTAGGCTATGGCGTCCAGGTCGCCATTCCTGTTATCAGCACTGCCCGGGTGCATTTACTCGGTTTTTCTGAAGTTGAAGTGGGATGGCTCGCAAGTGCCGACCTTGGAGGATTGGCGGCTGGCGCGGCGCTCGCTTCGTTTTTCATGGCGAACGCAAACCGGCGCGTTCTGGCTTTAATCGGCGCGGTTTTCGCGATCTTGGCCAATTTATTGTGTACGCGCTACACGCATTTCGATCCGGTGCTTTATTTGAGAATCCTGGCCGGCATCGGCAGCGGCATATATACGTCGGTCGCAGTCGCCAATCTGGGCGCTACATCAAAGCCGGCTCGCGCTTACAACATGATGCTGTTCGCATTTGCCTTTTCCCAGGCGTTGGAACTCCAGGTTTTGCCGCAATTATCCATGAGCGGGATTCACTATGTATTTGTAGGTGGATTTATGGCAGGGCTTTTAGGCTTGCGGTGGATTCCTGTTCATGCGGAAGACAAACCGTTGGATGTCGAAGTGGATGTCGAGGAAAGCAGCGGCCGCCATCATTCCGAGCATCGTCATGTCCCTGCCTACATCGTCTGGCTTTGCCTGGCCGCAATCTTCCTCACCTATATCAACATCGGAGGCTACTGGACCTATATTGAACTGGCGGCCCGCGATGCTGCGATAGCCGACGAACTCATCAGCAGATTATTGGTATGGGGTTCATTGTGCAGTGTAGCTGGCTGTCTGCTGGCTACCTTGATAAGCAACCGTTTTGGACTTGCCCGTCCTTTGCTGCTGGCGCTTCTGGCAATGACCACAATCGTGGGCATGCTGTACGAAGGCATCGATACTACCAAACTGACCATCAGCATGCTTTCGTTCAATCTCTTGTGGATCTTTATTGACGTTTATCAGATGGCTTTTGTCGCCAATGCCGATCATTCAGGCGCTTTTGCCTCCTTGATACCGTGCGCTCAAGGTTTGGGACAGATCGTCGGCCCAAACGCCGCCGCATCCATTCTTGGCAATACTTTAGGCTACGGCAATGTGTTTTTGATGTGTGCGTTATTTGCGCTGTTAGGCGTATTAACGTACCTGACAGTGTATTTAAGACTTCGCCGTATCCTTCCTGCCTTGGCTGATGCATCCTGATTGCCGGAATGGGGAAATCGGATTTAGCCAGGGAGGATAGGGGGGGCGCAGCGTGATCTTGGTTCAATACCGGCGATTTCCGATTTTTAAAAAATTACCGTCTCGCCTGCAGCGAGTTGCCGCGTTTATCCGGCAAATAGCGATAGTGTCCAGTAATAGGATAGGCAAACAGGACATCTTCCAACCGCGGCCCCTGCCCAATGTTGTGTACCACAAGCGGCCGTTTTGCAGCCGTAGCCATTTCACCCGTGACGATCCCGATATGAGGCAGATTCCCCGGAAGCATCCAGGTAACGATATCCCCTGGCTTATAAGTCTCCGCCTTGTCTGAGACAGGCAGTGCTTGTCCGTGACGCCTGAAAAAAGCCTGCAGATTTGGAACTCGACGATGGTCAATGTTCGAATCTGGCCGCGTCAGGCCCCATAATCTCTTCGAGGGGTAAGCGCTGAAATTCGCAACCATGTCCTTATGTACGAGAACTTGCAGATCAATCCCCAGCTTGCGATAGCTCCGGATGACTTCATCTGTGCAGACGCCGATTCCTTCGGGAACATCGCCCCCGGGGTACGGTATCCGAAAGTACCGGTCGTCATAAACCACTTTATGCGCAGTTCTCTCAATTGCGGCAGCCGCAAGCTGGTCCGGTGCAATTTCTGCAAAGACATTTGATGGGAAGCATAGCGCTATAAGAATCCATTTCGCAGTACGTTTCATAGTTGTGAATGTCATCATGATGTAAATTCGAAGGGCCTTCTCATTTTCCTCGCCACAGCCGTTTTCAATATGACAAAGCGAATGACAAGTCCCGTCCATGGGAAAGGTCAGGGCGCAGCCGGCGATCTCAAAAGATCATAAACAGTTAACGCCAGCATTTATCGGGAAAGACGAACGAGTGTTATCGCCGCCTAACTCGATAAATGCGCAAACCGCAGGATGCTGCCGACGTAAGGCCTGTTCTGAGCGCAGTCGAAAGGAACGCGGTCGGAGGGCGGCGCATCGGCTGCATTGGATGCGCTTCCTTACGTTCAGCATATCGAGTCGGGCTCCCAGATGAGTATCGGACCGGAAACGCCTTTCGCCTCTGGGTTTTGCCGCTCGATTGCCGGCATGAGGCGAAAAGCTTCGCTTAACCTTCCTGAAGAAGCTCTGCAAAAGGTACGAATGCATCACTTTGATGCTGGCTGCAGGCAGCAAATCGGTACTTTTGGCGATCGATGGTTATATCGAGTGTTTCCAGGTTGGTTTTGCGTCTGCATTGCGTGCTTTTCGAAGTGGTCGACTGGCATTGCGTGGCGTTCTTAGCCAGATCGATGACTTTGTCCGGTTTTTTGGCAGCGGGCGCTGGTTTTTTTTCAGGAGCCTGTTCCGGTTGCGCTTTCTTCTCTTCGGCAACAGGTTTCTGTTGTTCGACAACAGATTTCTGCTCTGTTACCTTTGCCTTGGCTTCTTGTTGGACCGCTTCCGGTTGAAGCGCGTTGTTGGATGGTGCGCTTTGTTGTTTAACCAGATATTTTTCTACACCTGTCGGCTGCTTCGGTGTATTTGCGGGTTCCGCGGTTTCTGTTTTACCGCCGCCAGGAGCGGTTTCTTCCACTCTGGACAGATATTTCTCCACACCCGTCGGCCGCTTCGGCGCATTTGCAGGTTCTGTGGGTTCTGTCTTGTCATCGCCAGGAGCGGCTGCCGTTTCTTCTTCCCGTTTGGCCAGATACCTTGCCACACCTGTCATCTTGGCAAGTGCGGCTGCCTCTGCTGCCGCTTTTTCCTGATCTTCCTGCTGCATTTTTGCCAAGTATCTTGCAACGCCGGTCACTTTGGCGGTTTCAGCAGCTGCTTCCTGCTGCAGTTTAGTCAGGTATCTGGCGACACCCGTCGAGCCGTCTTCCGGAATTTTCGGCTGCTGTTCATTTCTGTATGCCGATGGGCTGTATTGACCATGCGCCCCGGACGTTTTTAGGCCTACCATTTCAAGCAATTGATCTATGAAACTCTTTGCCATGTTAAGCTCCTCTTTATTATATTTTTGTGGTATTGGTTTATGTTTAGTTGGATATTTCAAACCCTTGTATTTGGAAAAGAAATATGGGCCGGGGGTAAGCATAGCCCAATCGGAGCACTGAGGTAAACGTTATTGATTTATGTCGATGAAATCGTACCGAGGAACTTGCTTGAGATAAGTAGAGATGGGGGCGATAAACCCGGCATTTAGAACTGTTCATGCCGGGGTTGTCAGTCAGACACGGGCTGTTTATGTGCTTACAGCCTGACTGTTGGCCACTTCATATAAACCGATAAAATCCTGCATGCCCAATGCAGCAATGCTGTTTTCTTCGTCATCGAGAATTTCATACATCACGCCTTCGGTTCCACGGATGCTGAACAGCACAATTGCCCCTTCATCGCCGCCGCATTCTCTGTGAGGCACCGGGTCAGGCTGGCTGACAGTATAGCTGCCGACGGTGCGGATGGCTTTTAATTCGCCATTGGCATAATAAAGCCGATGTTCGCCGTGAATCACAAAAAGGTGATTTAACGCACAATGCCGGTGCAGGACTATCGGGTTATGAGGTTCAAATTTGAAAATGACGTCGACAGTTTTGTTGTCTTTATCGATATTCAGAATCGAGTAACGAAAATTCTCAAATTCGCCGAGTTGCTGCCACGCGATGTTTTTGTCATTAAAAAGGTAGTTGCTCATAACGGTTTTCCTTATTTGAAGTGCAATCCTCAACCCGGCAACTGTTCGGTTTAGCTAAAGCGCATTCATAAGCTTCGCCGCTGGCTGTACAGGTTGTGAGAGGGAATCTGAATGCTACTGAACGAGCGTCGGGCCAGAAAGAGAAAATTACCTTTTGAAAGCGGGCATTTTGCCCGATGTTGAAAATTTCATTTTTCTTTAAAGTTCAGCACGGCAGGCCGGGTTTTTGCTAAAGCTCCAACCCCGCCTGCATGACCGTCAACCTTATTCAGAGCTGACGTTGAACGAACATAAGTCGTTTAATCTTTACTACCAGGCTGCTTTCCAGCCAATTCCATAAGAGCTGCCAGTGTCTGAAGAATGGCTGACGGAACCTGAGAATTTACCAAATTCACTGCCAACGCCAACCCCTAGTGAACTATCACCAGTGCTTGGTGAATGTGTAACTGAACCTGAATACTTGTCATGACCAACACCTACACCATATGAGCTATGTCCGGTGTCTAAGGAATGGCTGAACGAACCGGAGAGTTTATCGTGCTCGCTGCCCACGCCGAGCTTTAGTGAGTTCCCGGTATCCGGCGAATGTTTAACCGAACCTGAATATTGGCCTTGTTGCGCACTTATAGATACGGTTCCATCTTTATTAACATCTAATTTACGGGACGAATCTTCTTTTTTTGATTCAATCCAGCCACCGGTCAATGGAGATGAACTGGCTTTCGGGCTCTTGTTTACAGTTACTCCGGTAACGACTTTATTTCCATCTTCTTTGGTTGTAGAAACAGGAACATCAACCTCCGCGAAGACGGCATAATTTGTCAAAACCAGTGCAATTGACATAAATACGACGAGGATAGTTTTTTGTAATGTTTTCATAGTCACAGGAAGTTCATTGATGAGTTTGCGAAAGCTTGCTTTAGGTATTTCAATACCCAACCAAACGGCAAAAATTACGCGGCAACCCTAGCCTTCAGCGGTTCCGGTTCGTTCTGCGTCCGTATCATTCTGCTCCCATGCTGTTCACGCAGATTCAGGCAAAAACACTCGATGCTGCCGCTATCAGGGGCTAAAAATCTTCAGCTCGATAACGCCCCGTTCCAGGATTTTCAGCGATTGCAGAACGAGTCATTCGGAACCATCGTTCGCCCTTGAACTTATCAATATTTCTTTAGGAATAACTTAATTATTTCGTTGAGTACCACAGCCCGGTAGAGACCGGGCTGGTAAAAACAGACATTTCTGATCCAGCTGTGTTCCCCAAAGCCGAAATTATTTTGTTAGCAAATTCGTTTCGAAGCCGCCCATACCGGATTCCCGCTAAGCTCCAACACAGCCTGCGCGGGATTTTGAGATGCGGCTATTTCTGACTCGCTGCCTTTTTATCCTCGACGCCGGGCAGCGGGCGTGTCTGCCCTGGAAATTTGCCTTTCAGTGCATCGACGCCGGCCTGTGGCTTGGCCAGGGCCTTTAATTCAGCACGTTGATTACGTTTCTCGTTGGTGCTGACGTCCATATGTTGATCGCGCTTTTCGACCAGGCCGGGCAGGGCTTCACCGTCCTGGTTGAATGACCACTCCAGCGTGGCCTCTCCCAACGGTATTTTGTCGCCGGCTTTTCCAAACGGGGCAGAGTTCCATACGTGCCAGGTCTTGCCGTAACTGTTCATTTTGCCTTTCATCAATTCCTTTTCCGCTATGCCGGGAATGCCGGGCGCAATGAGCAGGCCGGACAGAATCTCGTAATTATGCGGGTGCCAGTATTGTTTCTCCTGCTCGGGCAAGGATTCGAACAACGTTTCCGAAATGATATATTCGATGCCGATCAGGTTCGCCTGTCGGGTATTGCCGTCGAACAGGACGCATTGCGCGAAATCTTCATTAACCTGACGGCAGAAATGGTGGGCCTCCATTTGATGAGCCGGGTTGTTTTTATCGGCATGAAAGCCGTCCAGATAGATATTCATGGGCTGCAAAGGCGAGTCGGTCTGTAAAATGGCCGCTCCCGATTCAAGCATCTCGGTTTTCGTTGTTTTTTCCTTGCCGGATGGATGCTGAGGCGCCTCAGTTTTCGGGTTGCAGGCCGCCAGGAGGCCCGCAGAGACAAGCGTCATGAGAGAAACAGAATGAAAGGTGGATGTCATCGTTTTCTCCTTTTGGTTTTCAGCTGCTATCTGTAGCGGATGCTGCACTGAAGGGTAGGAAATACCCGCCGCTTAGTTTCTTAAAGGCCGAATGACGACAATATTGCCCGGCCATGCCGCAGGATAGCTTGTTGGCAAGTTCTAGCATCAGCGGCTTTTATCTGCCTGGAGCATTCGATAAGCGCAATCTGCAGTAGTTCCTCATGACTGGCCGCATAGGGTCAATAGCCCGGAATTTTCAAGCTGACGTAACCCTGTCATTTCGAAGATGCTTATGCCGAGGTTACGCTAGAGTTCCAGCTCAGCCTTAACAGTCTTGATCGGATTGAACATCCGGCCAGGAACTTAACATTCACGGCGATATCGCTCTATTTTTAACGGACTGTATCGAACCGAAGGCGACGTTGACAGGTCTCACAAAACAGACAACCGGTTTGAGACGTGTTGCCGGCAAACCGCCCTGGTTCAGGACTGCCGCTTATTGTGCCTTGGTTTGTTTCTCCGGGATGGGAATGCCATCCATCCCATTTCCGTAAGTTCGGCTTATCCACAAGGGTGTCACCTCTATTGATTAGAAGGTAAAAGCGATGAAATCCAACGTTGGAAGATGGGCTGTGGTTGTTTTGCTGAGCATCGACCTATTCGGTTGCTCCAGCGTTCGCGCCAGGAATGAAATCCCCAACCAGGAATGGACAGTCTATCCCGGCCCTCGGAAAGCCGTGGACGAGATGGGGGATATATTCAGCAGCAGGCGCTCGGAGCCGGATTGGATCAAGGGGTTGATAACAGCCATTCTGGTTGTGGACCTGCCTATAACGACCGTCTTCGATACAGTTGTCGCGCCCTATGATGTGTATCGCATTTACAACCCCGAGGACTTTGAAAAGACCCGCAAAACATCCGAAAGCTCTTCGGAACGGAAAGCTGAAAGCCAGAAAGCCCAGTAGGATGCGCACCGCGTACCTGTCAGGCTCGCGGTGCGTTAGATAGGTAGAGAGTGCAAAAGTTTGTTGGATGCTCCGATTTTATGGCTAGAACCAATCCGTTACACAAATTTGTAACCGCCTGACATCAATTCCGAGTCACGTGCCTTTTGCCCTCTTTGCCATGGTCTTCAAGGTAGATTATCCCCCCGAATCTTGGTCACAAAGGCATCGCCAATACCGCCCAAGTTAGGCTGCAGGGCATTGCGGGTCGGGAAATCGGTCGAGCCGGTATTTCCTGTCACATAGGCTTGGCCCCGCAGATCCACGGCTATAGCGCTGCCATTGTCGAACCCGCTGCCGCCCAGGTAGGTGGAATAGCGCAGCGCTCCGCCATCGGCCCTGAGTTGGGCGACAAAACCATCCATAGGGCCGCCCAAGGTCGATTGCAAAGCATTCACTGTCGGGAAGTCGGACGAGATGGTCCTTCCCGTTACCGAGGCTTGGCCCCGCAGATCCACGGCAATACCGAGGCCTTCATCATCACCGCCTCCGCCTAGTACTACAGTTGTAGATTCTCTCGCTGCCTGCGCCGCCGGTAGTGGCAAGCACGGGCCACGGCTTGATGGCGTCTTCGCCATAATGACCAACCCACGGTGTGCACGGCCTTGGGCGGATGCCGCC
>Ga0208265_100283_pt1 | contig 20970 bp, 21 predicted proteins | sample LakWasMet44_HOW7_2_FD_183882 | JGI IMG/M metagenome (GOLD analysis project Ga0208265, IMG submission 183882) | Freshwater sediment methanotrophic microbial communities from Lake Washington under simulated oxygen tension - Sediment Metagenome... | ecosystem: Environmental > Aquatic > Freshwater >... | reverse complement strand
CCGCGCGCCGATTGCGGCAGGCGGAGCGAAAAAGTCGGCAGAAATTGCTGAGTTAATAGGCTATTTTTGAAAAAACTACTTCCTGGTAGCGATGCCTGGCTCGGATTTTGAATTGTTCAGCGCTTCCCTAAGAATTTGACTTTGCGCAGGCCCAATCAGCACCGATGGATACAGGCATTAAAACAGCAGCATGTATACAGCTAATGCTCCTGCTGCTAAAGGCGCGACGAACTCGAATGCAAACTTTAAAAAAGCAATTGGCCCGTACCAGTCGCGCAGCCATTGAGCTCTAGCACTGCTTTGATGAAGCTCTTCGCATTCCGCCCAATCTTCGTATAACCCCTCTTGAGATTCTCGCATTAGCTTGGCGAGATAATCTTTGCAATCTTTCCGCCAAATGAAGAACTCAGCCAAACCATACCCGATGAAGACTAAAAAGAAGTATGCAACGACGGCCGCCGTCAAGGCTAAAAATGAATATTGTACCGGCAGAGCAAAGTCGATTCCGAGTACATTAAGTTTTTGGAGAGCCATATTATCAATAGCTCCAATGACAATGCCGACAGCACTTGCAAGCAGCAGGTTACGGCGTTTTTTGGGCGCGACTTTACTCAAAGAACCGTTAAGCAATTCGGTGAAGAAAGAGTCTGATATGCCCGGCATCTAAAACAATACATATAAATAATTCATAAGGATTATAAGACAATAAAAAACGCCTTACAAACAAAATTAATATTCTTTATTTATTTATAAAAATTGATAAAAACTACATACCAGACAGCAATAATACAGAAACGGCACCACTCCCCAGTCCTCCAAAGCAAGCCCAAGCAGAAAACAATTTCAAAAGCAACAGACCATGCTCATCTCGCATTTTTGCAATTTTCTCAGTTTTTTCCAACACCATTTATATTTCCACCCCCTACAAGGAAGAAACTTTACATAGTCAAGAACAAATTGACGTTTTGCGATACAAGTCAATTTAAATCAACGGACAATGTACTAACATTGCTTACCTTAAGATTCAATTAATACTCTAAAACTACTATATATTTCGAGCATTCACATTGCGTGCAATATATGCAATATCAAAATTGAATCGGCGAAATAAGCAATATAACGTATATGCAATCCAATGCCATTTTTATAAAATCTAACAAATATACCACAAGAATATAATCCGCTAGCCCATGCAGTCTGGCACTAAAAATAACCAATTACCGAGAGTGCAAAGATTTTTCTTGCTTAATATAGAAATCAATGACAATGCCTACTACCCTAATACTTAGTAGACGACTATTTTTAAGCATTTAAATTTAATCCGTTTATGAAAAAACAATTCGATTTCAGCAAAAAACAACTTAATTTTAACGCAAGCCTTGAAAGCGACGCCTATTACAATACGCGCGAGGTTGCTGAAATGCTGGGATTGTCATTAGGCACCGTGCAGAAAATGGTTGAGCGAGGGGCGCTGCAAGCCTGGAAAACCGCAGGCGGCCATCGCCGGATTCTTGGCAGCTCCATCGAAGATTTTCTGAAAACTCACCAACAGCAACCCAATACTTTTTTTGATCAATCCAAAAACCTATCCGTCCTCCTCATAGAAGATAATCCGTCCTTACAAAAGCATTATGAACAATCCGTTGCGGAATCGAATATGCCCATCAATCTCTCCTTCGTTAACGATGGATTATCCGCATTTGTTGAAATCGCCAAACACTCTCCTGACATTCTAATCACTGATCTGTGTATATCCGGAGTAGACGGCTTAGAAATGATAAATACCATCAGAAAGGATCCTTGGTTCGACACGATGGACATCATTGTAGTCACCACATTAAACAAAATTGATATCGACAGCAAAGGCCCTTTGCCCAAAGGCGTGACAGTATTTTACAAACCAATGCCCTTTAACACGCTCTATGGCTATGTAAGCGCCAAGTTGGCATTGCTGCAAAGGGTTACCAGCCCCTTTCCCTTAGGCCGGCATTTGCAAATGGAAGCGCAGTAGTCGGTGTTTTTACAAAGAAAGTCACCCGGCCGACATCCAGAACTGCCGGCCGGGCGGTTTTATCCCATTTGCCGCGCCAAGCACCGCAGCTTTTGACAGCGGCAGGCTGAGTTCATAAACCCAGCATTTGAAGCCTCTCAATCTTCGTAGGGTACGCATCGCGCACCTCTTCGGACTTGCGGCCTGACGAAAAGCCCTGAACAGGTACGCGATGCGTACCCTACAGTGGATTTCGCCTTGATTTTGGCAAGGCAGCGGGTGTAGGCCAGACTGCTAAACCCGGCGTTTCGGCCGCCCATGCCGGTTTCCGCTAAAAAGGCTATTAAAAGCAAGTAACTCGCTTTCGGGTGCAATGAACCCGATTAGATAAAACCGTCGCGTTAGCGATACTTTGCTAAAGCGATCTGAATTCAACTTACAGCGTAACATCAGTTTATAAAACAGGCATATAAACTCAGGTTTTTGATCGGTGCCACCATATTGATCACCGATCAAGATAAAATCCAGCACAAAACCGGCTTTAGAAAACGCGGCATATCTGAATGCGCTTGCTTATAAAAACACCGGCAACCAATAAAAAGCATCCCATTGCCCCCCCCCCTGATATCTCATCTTCACCCCAAAGCGAACAACAATCTTAAATGAAAGATAATTATCAAATATCAACTGACTTTAGGATTTAGAAACCTTTGATTGAAAAGATTTTTTATTCCTTACCTTAAAGCAGAAGCCCACTGCAACCGGGCAATCTGTTGAATTACCCACCGTTTTTTTCTTGCATTATCAATTTATTAAGCTATATTTATTATATATATTAATTTTCAACAAAAATTGACAAAAATGCCATATTTGCTGTTTAATATTAGGAAATCACACATTTCAAACCCTCTTAGAAGATCCCTATTGGATATCCATTGAAATGCCTACGAGCATAGGCATGTGCAAGTGAGCGTGTGAAAAACAAATTCATATAAAAATATGACTTAATGGATTCTATATTTAGAAGAAAATTACAGTCTGCTTCTACAGCAACACCAGTAAAAAATTCTCTTCTGAATTAGGATATGTCGGTTTCAGTAAAGCTAGGAAATAGCCTAAGTGTTTAATACTCATTTATTTTGGTATAGCGTGACTTTATGTTTTTTCATGACGTTATTAGCCATCGTAGTACTTAAGCCTATTGCCGCCAAAGTGGGGCTAACCGACCAGCCAAATTCTCGAAAAAAACATCAGGGAGAGATTCCGCTAATCGGCGGATTAACAATCTACCTCAGCGTCTTCTCAATGCAGAATCTGATTGGGCAGGCAAACACAGCTTATCTTGCAGCGGCAGGACTGATTATTTTATGCGGTCTTGCGGATGATTTCAAAAACATAAGCTTTAAAATCCGGCTAGTTATAGAAATTATAGCTTCATTGATTATGATTAAATGGGCCGGCTATGAAATTACCAGCCTGGATAATTTATTCGGTTTCGGAGAAATCCAATTAGGCGCGTTCTCGACCCTATTTACAGTCTTTGCAGTGGTAGGCGGAATCAACGCGTTCAATATGATTGATGGCATAGACGGCTTGGCGGGCAGTATGGCTTTGCTGATCTTTGTTATTTTTGCCATACTGGAAGCGTTATTTCCTTCCAGCAATATCAGCATACCCCTTTTATTAATCATCCCTTCCGTTCTTGCTTTTTTACTTTTTAATCTACGCATATTCGGCAAGAAAAAAGCATCTGTATTTCTAGGCGATGCAGGGAGCATGTTGCTTGGCTTCACCATCTGCTGGCTGATTATTTCTGCCTCACAAGGCCAGGACAGAATCATTTCGCCCGTCACAGCTTTATGGGTTATCGCGATTCCTGTTCTTGATACTGTCTGCATCATGCTCAGGCGTTTCTTTGAAGGCAAATCCATGTTCGACGCGGACCGCAATCATATTCACCACGTCTTGATCGATGCCGGCTTCGGGGTCAATCAAACACTCGTCATTATACTGTTCTTTTCAGTTACATTGACGACCTTTGGCCTAGCGGCAGACATTTTGTTCAATATACCGGCTTGGTTCATGTTTTACCTCTTTATCAGCCTCTTCATCACCTATTATCTGGCGGTAATTTTTTCTTCAAGAGTCATGAAGGGCTCCAGGCATTTAGAAGAAAAAACACTCAAAGAGGCTAATTTTTAAGCATCAAAAAGCCTTTATAGAATTATTCAGAAAATAAACCGAGTATTTAAATGAAAAAAGACTTAAATCACTCCGTAATTGGAGTCATTGGCCTGGGATATGTCGGCCTGCCACTGGCTGTCGAGTTTGGCCGCCACTATCCTACTGTGGGTTTTGATATCAACGAAAAACGCATTGAAGAACTCCAGGCGGGCGAAGACCGGACTCTCGAGGTTTCCGATGATGAACTCAAGCTGGCTGTCAAATTGCGCTACACCGCGAAACTGGAAACACTTCGGGAGTGCAATACTTTTATTGTCACCGTACCCACGCCCGTAGACAAACACAACCGCCCTGACCTCACGCCGCTTATCAAAGCCAGCGAGACGCTCGGCAAAGTCATCAAGAAAAACGATGTAGTGATTTACGAATCAACCGTCTATCCCGGCGCTACCGAAGAAGACTGTATCCCCGTCATTGAAAAAATTTCCGGCCTTAAATTCAATGTCGATTTCTTTGCCGGCTACAGCCCCGAACGCATCAATCCCGGCGACAAAGAGCATCGGTTTACCACCATCAAAAAAGTCACTTCAGGTTCTACGCCGGAAATAGCCGACTATGTCGATGCACTTTATGCCAGCGTCGTGACTGCAGGCACGCATAAGGCGTCCAGCATCAAAGTAGCGGAAGCCGCCAAAGTCATCGAGAATACCCAGCGTGATGTCAACATTGCGCTCATCAACGAGCTAGCTCTCATATTCAACCGCATGGGCATCAATACCGAAGAAGTATTAAAAGCGGCCGGCAGCAAATGGAACTTCCTGCCTTTCCGGCCCGGCCTGGTAGGCGGACACTGCATTGGCGTCGACCCTTACTATCTAACACACAAAGCGCAAGAACTCGGCTACCATGCCGAAGTCATCCTGTCCGGCCGGCGCATCAATGACGGCATGGGCGCTCATGTGGCCGACCAGGTTGCGCGGCTTATGACGCAAAAACGCATTCATGTTGTCGATGCCAAAATCCTGGTAATGGGCCTGACCTTCAAGGAAAACTGCCCTGACCTGCGCAATACCAAAGTCGTGGACATCATCAACGAATTCAAAGCGCTCAACGCTCAAGTGGATGTTTATGATCCCTGGATAGATGCCGCCGAAGCGCAGCACGAATATGGAATAACACCTGTCAGCGAATTGACTGAAGGCCACTATGACGCAATCGTCCTGACCGTATCGCACAAACAGTTTGTTGAAATGGGCTTGGAAAAAATTCGCGCTTTAGGTAAAGCGAACTGTGTATTGTTTGACGTTAAATACCTGTTTCCTGCGGATCAGGTGGATGGGCGGCTCTAATCGGTAAATTCAAAAGTTCTGCGCTCGATTGACTAGCATCCATGCCCCCAGTCAGTTTGACTTTTGGTTATCAAGAAGTAGTGTAAATTCATAAATTTGACATTAAGTTTTCTAGCATCCACTGATAAATGGGCGGCCACTGCACGCTTATATAGATCAGTTGGCTCATGAATGCCTCCACTGTCATGCAATTAATATCAAACCCCAAGAATCGCATGTTAAAAAAAATCCATTCATTATCAGATGTACAAAGCCAAAATATTGGCGATGGCACAAGCATCTGGCAATTTTGCGTCGTTCTACCCAATGCGAAAATTGGTTCCAACTGCAATATCTGTGCGCAGGTTTTAATTGAAAACGATGTGGTTATTGGTGACCGCGTGACAGTTAAAAGCGGGGTTCAACTTTGGGATGGCCTGCGCATTGAAGATGATGTTTTTATCGGCCCCAACGTAACCTTTACTAACGATAAATTTCCGCGCTCCAAACAATATCCGGATAGTTTTCCACAAACCATTCTGCGAAAAGGTGCATCTATTGGAGGGGGGGCAGTTATTCTGCCCAATATAACTATTGGCAAAGCCGCGATGGTTGGAGCGGGCGCAGTGGTAACCCGGCCCGTACCGGATCGAGCTGTCGTAATAGGCAATCCCGCTCGAATCATTGGTTATGTGGGGCCGAATGATGAGTTCAAACCACTTACTCAAGATTCGCAAAACACTTAAAGTACAAAGATGAGCTTTGGTGTTTGTAATACTAAATTAAAAAGAAAATACACAGATAAATATGTTTGGAATCATTAATGAATATTGATTTATGCAAAATTATCGATTTACCAAAAATCGCCGATCCACGTGGTAACTTAACCTTTATTGAATCAAGCAATCAAATTCCATTTGATATACAGCGTGTATATTATCTCTACGATGTACCAGGCGGATCTGAACGCGGCGGACATGCGCATAAAGAATTACATCAGTTAATTATTGCCATGTCCGGAAGTTTTGACGTACTGCTGGATGATGGCAAAGAGAAAAAACGCATACACTTAAATCGGTCCTACAATGGTCTTTATGTCTGCCCAATGATTTGGCGAGAGCTAGATAATTTTTCATCTGGTTCAGTTTGTATGGTTTTAGCATCTAATAAATATGACGAAGCCGATTATTACCGTGATTATGCTGAGTTCATGAGGGCGCGGTGGAGCAAGTAAAAACTTTACTTAAGCAGTGGCTACCAGCTGGGTCATTTGGCAGATGGTTTTTGTCGGGTTTTGTTTCTTCTCCTATCGGATTTACATTTAGATTATTCAGGAGCCTTCTTGCAACGCGAAAACTAACCGGAAAATTTTTTCCAGTCAGGGTCAGGCTGGGCAATGGGCAAAAATTAAATATTAATTGCTCTCCATCTGCTAAAACTTTTATTGATGCCAATATCATAGTGAATCAATGGTGTGGAAATAGCTTACCTAGTTCAATAACTTGTTCCGAAGGTTCGACAATTACTGTCTTAGGTGATTTTGAGATAGGTCCAGGAGTGCATATTACAATTGGCCGGGGTGCGTCATTAACAATAAGGGGCCGCAAAAATTCAACAGCAAGTGGGATCACTTGTAATTCGAGAATTATGGTTGAAAAGTCAGTGGAGATAGGTGCTGACTGCATTATTGCTTGGGACGTTTTAATAACAGATTCTGACTGGCATGACATTAAAGGGTCTGAGCGAGCGATTCCTGTTTCTATCGGAGACAATGTCTGGATTGCACATGGAGCATCTATTACAAAAGGAGCTTCGGTTCCATCAGGTTGCATAGTTGGGGCCAAGTCACTTATTACGAAAGCAGGAAAATTTCAAGAAAGATCAATGATTGCCGGCATGCCCGCTGTAGTAAAGAAAACAGATGTGGAATGGTCTCGATAGTAACAAACTTGAAAAAATAAGCGGTTAAAGTGAGGTAATGCCATGCAAGTACAAGCCATAAAACTAGATCAAGGCTGGTTTATTAAAGAACTACCCGGCTTTGAAGAGATTAAAACTGATACTATTAATATAGATGTTAATTTAACTCCCAATCAACCTCTTCGTCTTGACTATAAAGAGCTAAGAGGCATTGCCATTTTGGAAAGATACTGGAAAAAAAGACAGCGAGAAACTCAAGGTTCAAAAAATATAACGGATTTACAGGAAAAATTTCGTAAGCAATTCGGCATCCCATCCATTCGTTTTGCAGAATCAATCAGGGAGCTATAAGTGTATCTATTCGATAATAATTTTATCATCGACATAATTACAGATAGGGAAGATATTAGCGAAAAATATTCTGATATTGTTATCTATTGCCTAAAACATCAACAGGCTTGTTTATCCACTTCTCAATTGCATAACTTAAGGCTTGTATTTACGAATGTCTATAAAGCTTATTTACAGAACTACTTAACTTTTGAAAAGAAATGCAAAATTATTAAAACGCCATCCTATGTAGATTTCGAAGCACCACTTGCTGAGATGGATATGGATGATTATCTTATTGAATTATCCGCTCAATCGGTGAATGCCAGGATTCTTACATTTGATGAAAAATTCATCAGCATGTCTAACTTGGCGATGCATCCTAACGATTTTTATCAGTTGGTTTTAAGCAAAACAGAAAACGAAAAAATTCCTTTCCTTGATCTTAAAGCGGCTCAACAAGAACTCATTGCAGAGCTTGAACAAGGCTTTGATCGTGTACTTAATTCCGGCTGGTACATCCTCGGCCCGGAAGTTGAGGCTTTCGAGAAAGAATATGCGGCCTACTGTGAAGCAGAACACTGTGTCGGTGTTGCCAACGGCTTAGATGCCTTGCATCTAGCTTTATTAGCATTGGATGTTGGGCTGGGCGATGAAGTGATTGTGCCGTCCAATACCTATATCGCTACCTGGCTGGCCGTTAGTCAATGCGGAGCAACTCCTGTGCCGGTTGAACCCGATCCCGCCACATACAACATCGATCCCTCGCGTATAGAAGCGGCAATTACCTCGCGCACCAAAGTTATTTTACCGGTACACCTTTATGGTCAACCCGCCGACATGGAGCCGATCTTGGCTATAGCCCGAAAACATGGTTTGCGGGTGCTAGAAGATGGAGCTCAAGCGCACGGAGCACGCTATAAGGGTAAACGGCTCGGCGCCCATGGTGATGTTGTTGCCTGGAGTTTTTATCCTGGCAAAAACCTGGGGGCAATAGGTGACGGTGGTGCTATTACCACTAATGATCCAGATATCGCTGAACGCATCAACGTGCTGCGTAATTACGGCTCCCGGGTAAAGTATGTCAATGACGTACGCGGTTTTAACAGCCGCCTTGCTCCACTCCAGGCTGCAGCCCTGCGTGCCAAACTTAAAGTACTGGATAGTTGGAATGCGCGCAGAATGGAAATTGCCGCGAGTTATACAAAGGAATTGGCAGATACGAGCTTGACCTTGCCTGTTGTCCCAGAATGGGCAGAACCGGTCTGGCATCTGTATGTAATACAGCATCCAGAACGAGACACCTTGCAACAGCGGTTAAACCAAGCCGGTATTGGTACGTTAATTCACTATCCTATTCCACCCCACTTACAGACGGCTTATGCTGAGCTTGGCTTTAGTAAGGGTGATTTTCCTATTGCAGAAACAATTCATCAAAATGTGTTGAGTTTGCCTATAGGACCCCAACTGGATAATTCCGGTGTTGAAACGGTTAATGCGGCGCTAAAAGCAATAACGAGCGTATGAGCGACAAAGTAACCTCTTATCGGCGCATTCTTAAAACAACCTCGATCACAGGCGGGTCTTCAGTTATCAATATACTGATTGGCTTAATACGCACTAAAGCACTTGCCCTTTTGCTTGGCCCAATGGGTGTAGGATTGGTGGGGCTCTATACAGGACTGATGTCTACAGCGACCACCATAGCCAGTATGGGGGTTGGTACTGTGGGTACGCGCCAAATAGCTGAAGCCAACGGCAAAGAAGATTATGCGGCATTAGCCATTATTAAACGAGCGATGTTTTGGGGCGTGCTAATACTTGCAACGACTGGAGCGTTGGTAGTGTGGTCGCTTCGCGAAATACTCGCTATCCAAGTACTAGGCGGTATTGAGCATGCGCAAATGGTTGGCTGGCTGGCATTGGGTGTAGCATTTTCTGTAGCCAGTGCATCACAAGGAGCACTCATTCAAGGCATGCGCCGTATTGGCGACATGGCCAAGCTGAACGTTTATGGCTCTATTCTTAATACAGTGTTAGGTATTGGACTTTTGTGGCAGTGGGGCAGTGTTGCCTTATGGGCTTTTATTTTGATCGGGCCTTTCTTTAATTTTTTATTGGGCCACCTCTATGTATCCAGGTTACCCAAAACAAAAACCGTTGATATTAGCCTGCAGGATTTATCGGCCCAGTGGAAGGTTTTCCTGCAATTAGGGCTACCGTTTATGGCTGCCGGTCTGATGCAGACAGTAGTGCAATTGTGGATTCGTGTATCCGTCAGCAATCAACTGGGGCTGGAGGCTGTGGGCCATTTTCAGGCCGCGTGGACTATTTCCATGCAATACATCGGTTTTGTGCTCGGTGCGATGGGAGCTGATTATTACCCCCGACTCACTGGCGTAATTCACGATAAAGCAGCTGCCAGTCGACTAGTCAACGAACAAACCGAAGTTGCATTGTTATTGAGTGCCCCGGTATTCATTGCCATGATGGGTTTAGTGCCTTGGGTTATCCATTTGTTGTATTCATCCGCATTCACTCCTGCTATTGATGTGTTGCGCTGGCAAATATTAGGTGATGTCCTGAAGGTAGTAAGTTGGCCAATGGGGTTTGTCATTCTGGCTGCGGGAGCTGCCAATACTTTTTTCTGGACAGAAACAACCGCCTTGTTATTGATGGGAAGTTTGATTGCTGGTTTATTGCCTAGCCTGGGATTGCAAGTTACCGGAATCGCATTTTTGGCTTGTTATGTTTACCTCTTGCCCCTGGTCTATTTTCTGGCTTGGCGAAGAATTCATTTTAAGTGGACAAGCGCCGTCTTTTGGTTACTTTTAGTGACGTTAGCGCTGTGTATTGCCGTAATGCAATTGTCAACATATTCAAAATGGGGAATTCCGGTGGCTATAGTCTTGTCTGCAATTTTTGGTTGTTTTACGCTAGCACGATTGGTAATGATGGGCAATTTGAATAGATCAGCGGGGCGAATAGATTCAATGGCAATGCGTTTGAAAATAAAAGCTGGAGCAAAGAATGAGTGAAAAAATTAATGGCAAATACAGCGAACTATTTTCTACTTAATCACAATGTTTTAGAAAAACTTTGAGTCATTATCATGTATGAAGCATTACCCTTAGTTAGCGTAATTATGCCTAGTTGTAATCATGACAAGCATATTGCGTTAGCAATGCCACGAAATTCTAAATTGTTGCACAAGCAATTTCATTGCGTTTTTCTCATGCGTTAATCTATTTCTTCCCGAAAAAAATCAAAAAAAACAGGTTGAAATTATGGGAAAAGATCAATCTGTCGTGTTACCAAATAAAGAAAGTATCTACATCTAAGTTAAAAGAATTTTGAAATATATATAAATAATATGGAATCATCTCCAAGAAAAAAATGTTATGTGGTGGTACAGCGTGGCTTCGCGATGGGAGGAATTGAAACATTGATTCTCCGAATAACAAAGTCTATCGTAAATAATGGCGATCAATTAGTTGTGTGTGGTGAACAAGGTTCGATGTCGACGTTGCTTCCGGACGATATAGATTTCTTTCCGGTTATGCGGGATCGCGATCTTTTGTCTCGGCTACCCAAATATATCAAAGACAAGTATGCTGCCTCTGAGATAGTGCTGATTTCAATGCATCCATGGTCATTGGTGGCTTGCTATATTTTAAGATACCAACTGGGTCTATTTCGTGAGAACTGGGTAAGAACTTTTCATTTGGTGACGCATTCACGCGCATTTTTTTTCAACACAAATTTTCCGATTGTGAACAAGTTTCTTAGGAAAATATTCTTGTCTGCTCCAAGATCGTCAGTTTTCTTTATGAATGATGCGGCTCGTACCGCACACGCGGATGAATGGAAAATTGATCTTTCAGGCTACGATGTACTTAGATTGCCTTTGGCTGTTATTCAACCCACTTGGAAACCGGAAAAAAATAGTTGTCTGCGTGTGGTGTCTGTAGGTAGATTGGTGCCCTTTAAAGCGTATAACAGAGCCGCTCCATCTATAGTAAAACTATTGCTCGATAAAGGCATCCCAGTGACATGGGATATATGGGGAGACGGAGAGGATCAAGGAATTGTCAAAGAAGAAATTCGAGTGAATAACGTCACTGAAGAAGTTGTACTCAGAGGGGAGCTTCCATATTCTGAGTTTGCGGATACTGTTAGTAGTTACGATGTCTTCATTGGCATGGGTACTGCTCTGCTTGAGGCTGCGCAGAGTGGCGTTCCATCAGTTTGTGCAATCGATGATGATAGTCATCATAGTTATGGTTTTCTTTACGAGGCGCCTACTGATAGCGTTGGCGATATAGTCGCCGGGGTTGACAGAATTTCTATTGTTGACATGCTGCTGCGGTTTCATATGGCAAGTCCTGTCGAGCAACAAGAAATAGGTCGTCTTTGTGCTAACAGCGCACGAGATAGGTCGCACGACCTTGAGCAGTTCGTAACATTGATTCGTAAATCTCCAAAATGGCCTATACGATTAAATTTTACTTCGCAAGTTCTACTTGTTGCCAGCTGGATTTTTTTCTCTTTAAGGGATATTAGAACTTTACGTGCAAATCACGCGCAGGGCATTGAATAAGCAAAATTTAGGAGGTTGTTTTGATGACCTTTCCTATTCGTTGATCTTGGGATCGACGAATAATCGCGATATTTGAATTTCAGTTTTACGGTGATTGCTGTATTTAATTTGGTATCAAGCTTGATGCATTAACATTATGAAAAAAATTAAAATTCTGCGAAGTTTAGTTAGAGTGGGGTCGGGAGGAGTAGAACAATGCCATTTGACCCTAGCGCGTGGTTTGGACCCTTCGCGATACGACCAGCGGCTCATTTGTACTGAGGTATTTGGCGGATTGCCTGATATTTTTGCGGATGCCGGCTGCAGAATTGATGTGCTTGGAAGCTTACGGCATATTGCGGATTTCGCGCCATACCGAAACGCCCTGAAAATAATTAGAGACTGGCAGCCTGATATCGTTCATGGTGCTGTTTTTGAAGGTGTTGCGATTGCGGCAGTTGCTGGTCGATTGGGCAATGTTCCAATTATTATTGGGGAAGAAACCAGTGACCCAACAAATCGGCGATGGAAAGGGCATCTTTTGTATCGATTGCTGGCCGGCATGGCACATCATATGGTGGCTGTATCGCCAGCGGTTCAAAATTATCTTCTTAATGGGATCAAGTTGCCGACCAGCAAGGTGACGCTGATCAACAACGGTGTTGCTGAACCTTTAACCGCGAGTTCTGAGCTAAAGAATGAAATCAGGAAGGCGCATGGTATCAAACATGACGATCTTGTCATTGGCTCGTGCGGCCGACTTGACGATCAACACAAACGATTCAGTGATTTGATTCGTGCTCTCGCGCTAGTGCGCCGGGACTGCCTCAATGCAAAGTTGCTGATTGTGGGCAACGGGCCAGACGAGGCAATGTTGCGAGATTTGGCTGCGCAGCTTGGTGTGGCGGAACATGTCAGTTTTGCGGGGTATCAGGTTGATACGCGTCCTTACTATAATGTGATGGACATTTTTGCGTTGGCTTCTGCACACGAGGCTTTTGGCCTAGTATTGGTAGAGGCTATGTATGCACGCCTACCGGTGGTAGCCACATGTGTTGGCGGTATTCCCGGAGTTGTTCTAGAAAGGGAAACCGGTTATTTGGTGCCACCGCGATCTCCGGTTGCATTGGCAAACTGGCTTGTGACTTTGGGGAAAGATGCATCTTTGCGCCAAAAGATGGGACAAAAAGGCCTCGATCGTGCAAGGAATGAATTTGGCTCGGGCAGATACATCCAGCAATATGATGACTTGTACCAACGCCTTGTGAACCAACGACTAAGCAGATGAAGGTATTGTTTGTTACTTGGGACGGACCGCAGGTCACGTACTTGGAGAGTCTTTTTTTGCCTATCTTCTCACAGTTGGCCATAGAAGGTATTTCCTTTCAAATCTTGCAGTTCACGTGGGGCGATGTCGAGCGCATCACATTAGCTCGCCAGGCATGCGAGCGGGCAGGCTTTGGCTATCAAGCGATCTCAGTCTGGCGGAGGCCTCGTGCCGCAGGTGCCATGCTGACTGCGTTGGCCGGGGCACGGCATGTGAAGAATGTTGTACACGCACACCACATTGATCTGGTGATGGCTAGGAGCACTTTGCCGGCGCTAGCCACCATGCTGGCGTTGCGCGACAGCCAATGCTCCATGATGTTTGATGCGGATGGATTGCCGCAGGACGAACGAGTGGATTTTGCCGGTCAGTCCCCGAACAGTCTAATTCACCGTTTGCTTCGCGATGCGGAGGCACAGGCAGTCCGCCGAGCCGATGTCGTATTGACCCGCTCAACTAAAGCTGTCGAAATACTTCATGCACGAGCTGGCGCTGGCACGGCAGTGGACAAATTTCATATTGTTACTAACGGCCGTGATGTCAAACGCTTCAAGCCAGCCGATACAGTTGAAAGTGTCAAAGTACGGCGTGGTTTGGGTTTGACCATGGATACCCCGCTGATTGTTTACGCTGGGTCCATAGGGCCGCAATACTGCATGGACGAAATGCTCCGGCTATTTGCCATGATTCGTGTCCGCAGATCCGATGCTCATTTACTGATCCTGACGGGTTCGCCAGAAGCCGTACAACCATGGCTAAATAAACATCCACAGCTATACGGTTGCGTTACAATACTAACCGTGTCTGCAAAGGCTGTACCACAATACCTTGGTTGCGCTGATCTAGGACTGGCTTTACGCCAACCAAGTTTTTCCATGCAGGCCGTTGCACCAATCAAATTAGGCGAGTATCTGTTGTGCGGGTTGCCGGTAGTAGCCACGGCTAGGATTGGCGATACAAATGCGATCTCGGATGATGTCGGCATGGTGCTACAACGCATGGATGATGACGATCTCAAGGCCTCCGCAGACTGGTTTATTGATTCAGTATTACCGCTACGTAATAGCTATCGTGCAAAGTGCAGGATAATAAGTTTGAATCGATTTTCACTTGAAGCAAGCGCTGCATCTTACCTACAAGCATTTAAGTATTTGGAAAGCAAATTATGAAGTTCTTAATGCTTACTCGATACGGCAGACAAGGCGCCAGCAGCCGGATGCGCTCTTTTCAATATCTGCCGTGGTTGGAAGCCGCAGGTATTGAAGTGGTAGTCCTACCGTTGTTTTCAGATGCGTATGTAGCTGGCTTACAACACGGTCAGAAAAGCTCCCGAGAGATAATCGCTGCCTATCCGCAGCGCTTGCAAGCACTGCTAGATGCTCGATCTTTCGACCTGATATGGATTGAGAAAGAAGCACTGCCATGGTTGCCTGCCTGGGTGGAACAAATTTTGCTACCCAAGCGTATCCCTTATGTTCTGGACTATGACGATGCTGTTTTCCACTACTACGACTTGCACCGTAATACTTTCGTGCGGACTTTATTGGGCGGTAAACATCCGGCACTAATGCGCGGCGCAACCTTAGTCGTGACAGGCAATGAGTATCTGGCCGACTTTGCCAGACAATCGGGGGCCACGCATGTTGAGGTTGTACCTACAGTCATTGATCTGGAACGCTACCCTGCCCTTACGCGAAAATCAGTGACGAAAAAATCAGCACTGCCCTGCATCGGCTGGATCGGCCAGCGCAGCACAGCATCTTTTCTTGAACCTTACAAACAGCTTTTCGAGCGCCTCTCTTCTGCTGGTCAGGCACGCTTCGCCGCCATAGGTATTGATGCGCCATCCCTCGGCTTGTCCATGGAGTCCATCTCGTGGACTGAACAGACTGAGGCATCTTCTGTTGCCAATTTCGACATCGGTATCATGCCACTGCTGGACAAGCCGTTCGAACGTGGCAAATGCGGATATAAGCTCATCCAATACATGGCCTGCGGTCTGCCAGTAGTGGCATCACCCGTAGGCGTGAATTGCCAGATCGTTGAGCATGGCGTGAACGGTTTTCTGGCTGAAACACCTGAGCAGTGGGAGCAAGCACTACAAACGTTGTTAGCAGACGGAGATTTACGTCAGCGCATGGGGTTGGCGGGCAGGAATAAAGTTGAACGGCACTATTCTATTCAGGTTACCGGACCTAAATTAGCGAAGTTGCTAATAGATACGGCCTGTGCCTGATAATCAAAAGATAAATAAAATGGCTAAGCATCAAGTTCAAAGTTTACAGGTATTCCGTGGTTTTGCAGCACTTGCCGTTGTCTCGCATCACGCTGCATTAAGCACGAACGGGTTCGTTGGCACGCTGCCAGAGCCGTTCACGACGTTTTTTAATATGGGCCATTTTGGTGTTGATTTCTTCTTTGTACTCTCAGGTTTTATTATCATGTATGTTCACATGGATGATAACTGCACACCTACAGCATTACAGCGCTACACATTTAAAAGGCTTTCAAGAATTTATCCTGCCTACCTTCCTGTTGGTGTGGCGCTGCTCGTGTTATATGCGTTAATACCTGATTTTCTGCTTCAGGTGGACGTAGTTACAGCTTGCTTAGCTCTCTGCTATTGATACCTGCCGATGGTCCACCCGCACTTTCAGTGGCCTGGACATTAATACATGAGCTGATGTTTTACCTTGTGTTTGTGCTGTTTTTTGTATCCCGGCGGTGGCTGGCCGGAGGTCTTCTCGCATGGACCATCTTGATTTTTCTGGCTAACTACTGGTATACGCCCACTGGTTGGCTCCGATATCCATTAAACCCCATGAATATTGAGTTCATCTTGGGAGTTGGAGCTGCATGGATAGTCCGTTTCCAGACTTCAAATAAAAAAGGCGGATGGATTGCAGCATTAGGTATCGCAATTGCTATAGGTGCACTGTTATTGATGAAACAAGAAAATGAGCCATACATCCGCTTGGCGCTCGCTATGGGTTTGGCATTGGTGATTGTAGGTTTCACTGTGCATGAACAATCATCTTTTTTGGGTTGGCCCGCTTTGTTGCTAATTCTTGGCAATGCCAGTTACTCGATTTATTTGATCCATAATCCATTGCTGTCCATCACCCAGCGGGTTGCAGGACGGATGCAATTGACATGGCCGCTCGCTATGATTTTTGGCGTAGTGTTCAGCTTGTTAGCAGGCTGGCTCTATTACCTGAGTGTCGAACGAACAGCGTTGCGGTTTTTCCAGCAGCGTTTGAGGAAATAGATTTTCAACTAAATAAGAGATATTTTAAGGTTAAGCCCTGGTCGGCAACAGTAGATATACTCAACGCATAAAACCACTTATTAGCCTGTTTCACATATCCATGCGTCCTAGATACCGGCAATCCCTGCATGAATATAAACTATATGATTATTATAAAATTTATGCGCAAGCAGGAGTGAGAGGCCAGAAAATCTTAAAATGAAGTTCGAATTATGAACGAAATGAATGAAAATAACTTAGCTCAAGAATACTCCAAGGTAAATAAATAATAATGTGTGGATTTACTGGCTTATGGCAAGCCAAGAATTTTTCTGCGAGCACTACTTCTGCTAATGAGGTCCGCTTGCAACGAGAGATGTTTTTTAAGGTATCGTTTGAGCGTGAACGCTGGCAAGAACATCTCTCAGGTAAATACAATTGGCAAATTTTACTTTGGAATATATTGATGTTTCAAGCAAGGCTGGAAGGTGAACGCTAGTGCTTGGTTATTGGCTACTTATTGGTTTACCGATCTTACTTTCCTTTGCGGCGTTACCCAAAAAAATTCGCAACTTGAGCTTGCTTCTTGTAAGTCTGATTTATATCCTCTTTATAGGGCTTAGATATGAAGTTGGACCGGATAGAGAAGCTTACGCCTATAAGTATGAAGCCATATCTAGCTTAACATTGAAAGAAGCTATTTCGTTTACGGAACCCGGTTTTGCAATGCTTAACTGGTTGTTAGCCCAAATGAATGGCAACATATATTGGGTCAATTTTATTGTCGCTGTTATTTTTGTCTCCGGGCTGATACGATTTGCAAAAACAACGCCACTCCCCTTTATTGCTTTAGTTAGCGTGACTCCTTATTTGGTTATCGCTATCGGAATGAGTGCAGCAAGACAATCTGCAGCAATCGGCTTGGTTTTCCATTTGATGGCAAGTTGGCGACAAGGCTTAGTCAATAAATTATCACTCTCAACTTTAGCGGTTTCTTTTCACTACAGCGCTGTCATGTCGCTAATTTTTGTTCTGCAAAGCCTCAAAATGCCATCATGGCTTAAAGGAAGTCTGTTAATGGGTGGCGCCGTTGCCATGTATCCAATCTTAAATGCAACAGAGGCAGCTGCAAAATACCAACATACTTATTTAGAGAAAAACATTGTTTCGTCAGGCGCATTAATGCATGCATCGTTAAATGCTATTCCTGCCATAATTTATTTAATATATAGGCATAAATGGAGATCCAGGTTTGGAGAAAGCGATTTGCTGCCTATGCTTGCTGTTTTAAGTATTATAAGTATTTTTGGCGTTTCGATTTCTTCTACAGGAGTAGATCGGCTTGCACTGTATTTATCACCGATACAAATGATGGTTTACGGATCCTTGCCCTTTTTGTTCGGTCGTAAAAATAAAGTAATACTATCTTCAGCTATCATTGTTCTTCATGTGGTTATTCTATTCGTGTGGTTAAATTTCGCTAATCACGCCGCAGAGGGGTTTGTGCCCTATAACAATCTGATCATTCATCGATTGGTCGATTAATGCTATTTAGTCAAGTGTAATGAATAAGCATTTCAATGGATATTTTCAGCTTATTGTCGGTTTCTGTTTAGGAATCCTGTCAGCTTGTGTTGCAGGCGCTTGCTTTTTGTTACTGGTTGACCGCTGGCTGGTGGTTGATAATGAACTGGTTAACGCTGACGTTATTGTTGTTTTGGGTGGCGGTGGGGCGAGTCGCTTACGCAAAGGACTCAGTTTGTATAATCAGGGATTCGCCCATCAATTATTATTAGTCGATGAAAAAGCCAGTGACTGGTCGTACATTACTCATCATCTTTGCAAAGACTGCGTATTAGATAGTAAAAATGCAGTTATTCTTACGGGTTCAACTTCTACTTTTACTGATGCCAGCATAGTTAAGGCCTACTGCCTTGAGCATGGTATTAAATCCCTTCTGGTCGTTACTGATCCTTATCATACACGCCGGGTTTCGTTAACTTTTTCGAATGAGTTTAAACAGAGTAACGTTTCATTTACCGTAATAAGTTCTGATGATTATAACTTTTTGCTTTCCCCTGGAAATCATTGGTGGTCGGATCAATCTACCCTGGAAACAGTTTGGCTGGAAATGATTAAGTGTGTTTACGTTATAGCATCGCTCCCGCACTGAATATACCATTCATGGCTTCTTTCTTCATCGCAATGCGCAGTCAACATTGTCCTCTTAACTACTATCGACATTAATTATTATATTTATCAATTTTAACCATATTTGACAAATTTATTATATTTGTCTTTATAATATGCGAATAGTCGCATAATTTAATTATTTCAGATCACTATCAACCAATATCGCTGAAATATTTTATATGCAAGACATCATGCATTTTATTTTTATCGCATATCGATCGCTCCGATTGGTGGTCGATAACATCTGTTATAAATGCATACTTCCTATCAAGTTGATTTTTGCAACCTCAAGCTCATCGTTTGGTTAAAATTTAAGAAGGGCTAATGAAAATTCTAATTTCGCTCAACACAGCCTGGAATTTATTAAATTTCCGTGCTGGCCTCATTCGCGCCCTGACTGCAGAAGGCTATGAAGTCGTCGCCGTAGCGCCCTACGACGACCACGCCTTACAGCTTCCTGATCTTGGCTGTCGATATTTGCCGTTAGAAATGGACAACCAAGGCACGCATCCAGGGCGTGACGCCTTGTTGTTTTGGCGTTTCTTGCGCTTGTTTATGCGTGAGCGGCCCAATGTCTATCTGGGCTACACCGTCAAACCGAACGTGTTCGGATCACTGGCTGCCCGTGCGCTCGGCATTCCTGTTATTAATAATATTGCAGGCCTTGGGGCTGTATTCATCAGGGACGGATGGCTTGTCAAACTTGTCCGCAGACTTTATCGCTTAGCCTTGAGCCGCTCGGCGAAAGTATTTTTTCAAAACGATGATGACCGCCAATTATTCACAACAGGCGGACTGGTTCGGACTGAAATCACGGATCTTTTACCAGGTTCCGGCATTGATTTGACCAAATTTTCGGTAGCTCCGAGCCATTCCCTAACCGGCACAGATCAGAAATTCCGTTTCTTGTTGATTGCCAGAATGTTATGGGACAAAGGAGTTGGAGAATATGTTGAAGCGGCCAGAATAATACGCAAACGCTGGCCGCAGGCTGAGTGTTGCTTACTCGGGTTTGTGGATGTCCAAAATCCTGCTGCAATTTCCCGTGAACAAATGGATTCATGGGTAGAGGAAGGGATTGTGAATTATCTTGGAGTGAGCAATGACGTGCGCCCTGAAATAGCAGCGGCGGATTGTGTTGTTCTGCCCTCCTATAGGGAAGGCACGCCGCGTGCTTTATTGGAAGCCGCCGCCATGGGCCGGCCTATCATCACCACTGATGCAGTAGGCTGCCGCGAAGTGGTTGATGACGGGCACAACGGCTTTCTTTGCAAACTGCGCGATGCCGGGGACCTGGCAGAAAAAATGGAGCTTATGCTGTCGCTCAGCGATGAGCAGCGGCGTGAAATGGGACAGCGTGGCCGTGAAAAAATGGAACGCCAGTTTGACGAGCGGATTGTCATCGAGAAATACCTGAAGGCTATTCAGGACATTCTGTCACGGCAAACAGCGCAGTCAAACTGACGCTGCATTATTGGGCAGGAGCTTGCTGAGCATTTTCCGGCATTTGAAAGATCGCTTATCCTCCATATTTCATCATGCTCAGCAAGGGCGCTTTTCTTTAACTGGCATGCGATGTTCCTTGCGTGCCTTTCAATCGAGCAGAAATTCGCAGCAGCCAGACGGCTTGCAGGTTAAGTTGTTAAACCGATCCTCACAGTGACCTCGTCGCCTGAGTAGTGATGCGCGTGTGTAGGTGCGAATTCATTCGCACTGTCGCTTTATAGCAAGCGTTTCGGGTCGAATGAATTCGACCCCATAGGCATCAACTTAAGGAAAGCTAGACATATGTTCTTGATTTGCCGCAAAATCAAAGAATCTACAATGATGTCAATAGAAGTATTAATGAATATGTTTTCAAAGCTTGCACAG